>Ga0116157_10000166_pt1 | contig 74773 bp, 63 predicted proteins | sample AD_UKC048_MetaG_FD_89882 | JGI IMG/M metagenome (GOLD analysis project Ga0116157, IMG submission 89882) | Active sludge microbial communities of municipal wastewater-treating anaerobic digesters from USA - AD_UKC048_MetaG | ecosystem: Engineered > Bioreactor > Anaerobic > Digestate | place: USA... | reverse complement strand
CATCTACAAATTCAAGGTGGTCGCGACGGACAACGCGGGAAATACTGGTGCATATAGCGCCGAAAGCGTCTCTGTCACGGTCGATAAAACGCCGCCTACCGGAACGGTGGTCATCGACGGAGGGGCGGCATATACCCTTGATATTTCGGTCTCCCTGACCCTTTCCGCCGGCGATGCGAACGCGGCTCCGCTCACTGCCGGAACGGTGACCCAGATGCGGTTCAGTAACGACGGGGCGACCTGGTCTCCCTGGTATCCTTACGCGACAACGGCAGCCTGGTCGATCGTCGCTGGTGATGGAAACAAGATGGTTTCGGCACAGTTCATGGACTTCGTCGGCAATATCTCGACCACCTTCATCGATGGTATCGCTCTCGATACACAAGGACCCATCGGTGACATCACGATCACGCCTGCCGTCTATTCTGCGACAACGACGCTCGAGCTGGCCTTCTCGGTCACGGATGGAACAGGATGCACCGCGATGACGATGTCCAGAAGCCCGGGCATGGCCAGCACAACCTATGCCTACACCCCGTTGATGGCTTATTCCCTGCCTGCGACGAACGGGACCTATACCTTCTTCATCGATTTCGTCGATGGACTCGGAAACCGGTCCCCGGTGTATACGAACACCGTCTGTCTCGATACCGTGGCTCCGACCACTCCGTCCGTCATCGACGACGGCGAGTTTTCGGGCAACCCCACGACGATGCATGCGACCTGGTCCGCGAGCGACGTCACCAGCAAGATTCACCATTATGAAGTGTGTCTCGGAACGGCCGTGAACACCCCCAACACCGTCGGCTGGACCAATATGGGACTCGCGACCGAGGTGACCTTCAGCGGTCTGACGCTTGTCCTCGACGGCGCGACCCTGTATTACTTCTCGGTCCGCGCGATCGATAACGCCGGCAATGTCGCGACCGGCTACTCGAACGGCGTGAAGGCAGGCGATCCCACGCCGCCCGATCCCGTCATCGTGACCGACGACGGCGCGTTCACCGCCTCGGCGAACACCCTCCATGCCGTCTGGACGTCGAGTAACGATCTCCAGTCGGGTATCAATAGATATGAGTATGCCATCGGAACGGCGAGCGGCACGATCAACGTGCTCGGGGCGACCTCCGTCGGCCTGAACCTCAACTTCACGAACTCGGCCCTGGCGCTCACCAACGGCACGACCTACTTCATCCATGTCCGGGCCGTGAACGGCGGCAACACGCCGGCCGCCTGGTCGGTGGCCGACGGCATTCGGTGCGATCTCACCGCCCCCCCGACGCCTGCGTTGGATGTCGAACCGACCTACACATCGGGAACGGCCAACCTGGTTTCGTGCCCGGCCGTGACGGATGCGATCTCGGGTGGCGTCCAGTATGAATTCCAGCGCGCCACCGACTCGGGATTCACGGTGGGCCTCGTCAGCAGCGGCTGGATCACGGCACCGTCGTTCAACTTCACCGGCCTGACGCATGGCGTGAAATATTATTTCCGCGTCCATGCCCGCGATGCGGTCCTCAACACCAGCATCTGGTCGGGAACCCAGTTCTCGACGCAGGATTCGAACCCGCCGACCGGCAACTACGTCGTCGATGCGGCGTTGAATACTGATCCGAATACATCGTATTCGCGCGATACGACCGTCTCGTTCACCAGCACGACGCTGGCCGACGATCTGTCGGGAAAAGGCGACGTGTATGTCGAGATCGACGACAGCTCCACCTTCACCGCTCCCGCGCTGTGGACCGGCTGGCTGGGCAACACGACCGGCGCCGTGACGCGGACGATCGCCGTTCCCAACGGCACCTACCTCTGGGCCCGGGCCCAGTTCAAGGATGTTGCCGGCAACGTGTCGGGCTGGTCGACGACCCCGACGCCGATCGCCATCGATCTGAACGCGCCGGTGGCCGCTGCCACCTCCGACTGGACCGGCAACACCGATCCCAACCACACGGTTTCCAGTAACACAACGGTGCTCTTCAGCTTCCCGGGCTCGGTCGATGCCCAGTTCGTGCCGACCGACATTTACTCGGTGGCGCAGACGCTTGCCTCGGTGCGCGTCGTCGTCGAGGCGTCGGATTACGCGAACTTCTCCTCAACCGCAATTGCGACCGACGTGGTGCTTGCCGGCACCACCACCTCCTATACGTATTCCCAGTGCCAGGACAACAAATACTACCGCGCGCGGATCACCGTCACCGATAAGGCGGGGTGGACGAGCGCCGCGGGCGGGTATTCCGACGGCATCTACATCGATCTCACGGGCCCGGTGCCGGTTTCGGGTACGGCGTTCTACATCAACGAGGGTCAGGCCTACACTTCGACGAACACCGTGAAAATCTGTGTCACCGCCACCGACAACAGCGGCATCGCTTCCGTGTCCCTGATGACGAGCCCCTGGCCGGCGTCCTGGACGACCTGGGCCTACACGTCGCCGGTGTTCGTGAACCAGTCGGCACCGCCTCCCGACAGCGTGCACCACGCGCTGCATCCGCTGACGCTCTGTTCGCCAACGGGATATGGGCCGGTCACGGTGACGCTACGGCTGCGCGATATCTATGGTCACGAGTCGACCTACACGCAGTCGATCACCTATGTGAACATCGTTCTGACCGCCCCCTGGGGGAACAGGAACGATCCGGCCGATGCGTTCGGCGAGTTCCTGTACCCGTTCGACACCTACGATGAATACAAGGGACAGAACAAATACGGATCCGGCACGGTTGGCGGCCGGTCGATGATCCTGGGTCGCTGATCCCGGGGGATCCCCAATCCATGGCGGATGTCGGGGCGGGTTTCAAACCCGCCCCGACGTCGTCGATGTGGATGGGATATCGATTCGCGCGGGCGTTGGATGAATTCGCTTACCAGTCGAGATACCGGAACGCGGGCAGGTTGCCGGTGGTGGTTGCCTGTTCCAGCCGTTGTGTTTGCTGAAGGGCTTCCGAGGTGAGCTTCGAAGAGAACGTGAAATCTTTCGTCCAGGCGCTCGGGAACGGGGTCATCGTAGCCGGACCCTTCCAGGTTTCCAGCATGATGCCGTCGAAATAGGCGGCGTCGTTGGTATTGCTGTTGGTGGAAAGCGAGATGGAAAGGGTTGCCAGGGCCGGCAGGACGAAACTCTTGAAGGACCGCTTCCACTGATTGTGCTTCTCGGCGATGGCTGCGAGCGCAGCGCTGTCTATATCTCGAACGACATTCAGGACGAACGTCGCCGTGGCTTTTGCGGGGGGCGCCCAACGGCCCCAGAAGCTCACCACGAAGGTCGCCGGGTAAGAAACGTCGGTGGGCAGCCGTTCTTTGTAGATGATCTGGCGGGCCGTCTGGATGCGCTGCGTTGTCGGGTTTCGGGTCGTTTCCCAGTAGTCGGGGATCCCGTCGCTGGCGACGGCCCACTTCGAATACCAGGGGTCGGTGGAGATCGTTCCGATGTCTTCCTCGAAGCTTGGGTTGAGCACGAGGTTACGTCGGAACTCGAAAAAGTCGTTGGCTGAATTCGATATCGAGTTCTGGGACCAGGCGCTCTGGCGGAGGTAGCCCGCTTCGGCAAGGCGCTGTGCGGCGGAGGCGATCGAGAGGGTGATGAGCTGTGCTGCCGACGCGGGGTAATCCTTCTGGTAGAGGTCAAAAGCGCGTCTGATTGCGTCCAGATTGAGTTTTAGCTCCTGTTCGGTGTATCTTCTCAGGCGGGTGTCCTGCTGGATCACGGCCACCGAGCTCCCGAGGGCGAGCACCGTGACCACCATGACCAGAAAGAGAAGCATGTACCCGGAGGATTTTTTCATCGATTCCAGTATAAATTTGTCGGGAACCTCTGTAAAGTTGGAGAAGTTTTGCCGATAGGAGTTTGGAACAGAAAGACTCTGTTTCATATTCTGAGGCAAAAGTAGAGCTGTCACACGGCATGGGCATCGTAACGAAGAAGAGAAGTCCAGGCATTGCAAAGCGGCGTGAAGGTTTCACGCTGCTCGAACTGCTTGTCGTCGTCGGCATTCTCGCGACCCTCGTCGCCCTCGCCCTGCCGTATTATCAGGACTATATCAACCAGTCCCGCATCACCGCCGCCCAGGCTGATCTGAACACGTTTTCCAAGGCTCTCGCTCTGTATGACCAGAATGAACCGACGATGTTCAACTCGTCAGATTTTCTTCCGTTGATCGGAAAATATGTCCAGGATTTTCGGACTTACCCCACACAAACGATGCCGAAAGATCCATGGGGCAATGATTATATCGTTAAGCCAATGCAGGGAACATTGATTTGCCGCGGTCCGGATGGAACCGACCAGACATTGCTGACTCGCGTTGCAGCCGGCGATGACATCATCGTCACCTATAAGCCGCCCTTCTTCATCTCGACTGCGCGCGGCATCAATGCAACGATGCTCGAACTCGTTTTCAGTCGAAGAGTCGACGATACGACCGTCGCAGTCGACACCGTTACCGGCGTGACGAATGTGACAGGACAATCGAGCAGCAAACAGAAAATCGGCCCTACGATCTACCGTTTTCTCTTCACTGCGCCAAATGGCTTGCCCAACCCTGGTACGAATTTGGATCGACGGATAGATGTTGCTGCAGGTATCAAATCTCAGGATGGCCAGACGATCACTACCGATATGAACCCACTGACTGGGCTTGCGGGAAATATTGCAACATTCACATATTAGAAAAAATATTCTATTTCCGCATCGGGTTTTTGCCCCCCGGTGCGGTTTTTCGTTGATCGAGCTCATCGTGGCGACGAGTGTCATCGTCATTTTGTCGCTGGTGGCGGTGTCGATGGGGGATCTTTCGAACCAGCGAGACCGCGAGGCGCGGCTGCGGCAGGCGCTGATCGACATGCGCAGCGCAATCGACCGGTATCATTCCGAAAAGGGAAAGGCGCCGGCATCGATGGGCGCTCTTCTCGCCGAACGGGACCTTTCGGGATTTCCCTACCTGCGGGTCTATCCTGAAAATCCTGTGGCAACGGGGCCCGTGGGTGTGTCGAATTTTCACTGGCAGGTTGCGACACAGACGTTTTATGATGCGGCGAAGACGAACTGGATGATCCGGTATCCGGGGTATGACCCCGCCATCACGATTCCAGCCGGTGCCGGGATCGTCGATATCCGGAGCCATGCCGGGATCGGCAACGGAATAAATAATGTTCCGTATGAAAAATGGTGACGGCTGAATTATTCCGGTAACTTTATGTCGATGGGGGGTGTCCGGGGCGCCACCTGGGGCGTTTCCGGCATCGCTTCCCTGATGCCGGCCTGATATGCGTCGGCGAGCACCCGGCGGGGCAGGATGCCGGATTCGGTGCGCAGTGCTTTCGCCGCGGCTTCCCGGGACTCGGCCGAGGCGTGGTCGAACAGCATCGTCTTGAGGGTCGCCAACCCATCCATGCGGCCGGTGCGCCAGCGCAGATGGGCGATCAGGGCGCGTTCCCGGGGTGGGCCGAAGCGTTCGCCCCGGCCGACCAGGTCGTCCAGGTGCGGGGCGAAATAGGCGGCGTGGGCCAGCATCAGCTCGAGAGCCGAGAGCCGCAGGCCGCTTTCATGACGGCCGACGGCGCCGAGAACCCAGGGGAGGAACAGCTCCCATTCCGATGTCCGGGCGGCGAGGCCGAGCAGGCGTCGGACGATGGGCTCGGGAGCCGTGATGACCGGGAGATGCCGCTCGGCCAGGGAAACGAGTTTTTCGAGGGATGCCGAAGAGAGCGGTTCGATAAGAGCATCGGCGATGTCATCCGCGGTTGCCGTGAGGAACCGTTCCGCCATGGCGCGCAGACCGATCGCGTCGGCCAGGCGGGCGAGTGAACGTGCCGCGACCGTGATGACGCGCGGCTCCGGGTCGGCGAGCATTCCCGAGAGATGCGCGATCTTCCGGGAAAGCGGGAGGCTCGCGATCAGGTCGGCCGTCGATGCGCGAACATTCGCATCGGCAGAGGATATACGCCGCAGAATCAGTTTCTCGAGTTCCTCTTCCCGGACGAGGGGGGCTAACGCCTTGATCGCCTCGTTCTGCACCCGCATCGAGGCATCCTGGAGGCGAGGCTCGATCAATTGGCGCAGGTCCGGAGGCGCGATAAAAACCAGGCCCCGGATCGCGTTTGCCCGGACCCTGTCATCCGTGTGCGTCAGGAACGGCTTGATCAGCTCCGCGTCGAGTTTGAACCGGCCGACGGCGACGACGGCCGTCGCGATCACATGCGGGTGGGAGTCCGTCGCGAAGATGCGACGGATGGCCTCGGCCGCGACCGGCCCCATCGCGGGATCAAGCCGAAGCACGGTCTCCCGTCGCACAACGTGATCGGGATGGTTCAGCAGTTCGACGATGGCTGCCGCGCAGGCTTTCGGATGATGCGTGCAGGCGAGTTTGAGCGCCCGGCGCAGTGTGCCGGCGTCCGTCGAACGCAGGGCCGTCAGCAGCGGCTCGGGATCGTTCGGGCAGATGTCGGTCCATCGCTCGAGCGCGTATCGGGCGAGTTTTGGGTTCTTCTCCGCCAGGAGACGGCGAAGTTCGGTGGCATCCATTTCAGCGCTTGGCGATGAGTTTCGCCATGCCGAAGATCGGCAGATACAGCGAAACCACGATGCCGCCGATCACGACGCCGAGAAACACGATCAGCATCGGCTCGATCAGCGATGCCAGGGTCTCGACGTTCGCATGGAACTCGTCTTCATAATACTCGGCGACGTGTTCGAGCATCTCGGGCAGGTTGCCGGTCTTTTCCCCGACCGTGACCATCCGGTTCAGCAGATCGGGCAGCCAGGGCTCCTGGGCGTAGAAACTCTCGCTCATCGTCGTGCCGTTCTTGATCGCATCGGCCGCCTGCGCGACGGCATCCCGGACGGGGGCGCGATCGACGGCGGGCGTGATGATCGCGAGCGAGGAGCTGACGGTGATTCCGCTGTGGATAAGGATCGCGAAGCTCTTGGCGAACCCAGCGATCTCGTAGGTATGGAACATCGGCCCCACCAGCGGAAGGGCGAGAAGCACCCGGTCCCAGAGCCGGCGGCCGCGCTGCGTCCGCAACAGCATCATGAACCCGAAGATCAGGATCGGAATGGCCGCAAGGGTGAACAGGGCATTCCGGATCAGGAAATCACTGAGGGTGATCGTCAGTTTGGTCAGCCAGGGCAAGTCACCGCCGAATCTGGCGTAGATATCCTTGAAACGGGGCACGATATAGGTGAGGATGCCCCAGGTGACGAGGCCGGAAACGCCCATGACAAGCAGCGGGTACGTGAGAGCCTTTTTGATCATTCGACGCAGTTCGATGCGCTTCTGGATGAGCGAAGTGAGCCGCAGAAGCACTTTGGGCAGCTCGCCAGACTCCTCGCCGACCTGGATCATGTGAAGATACGTCGGGTCGAAAACGTGGCTTTGCATCTTGAAGGCCGCCGCCAGGCCCGAGCCACCGCGGACGTTGTCGACGATTTCCCCGAGCACCTGGCCCATGCCCGGGTGGGAAGCGCGTTGAGCGAGAAGATCGAGCGTCTCGAGGAGGGGAACGCCCGCCTTGGCGAGGGTCGCGAAGAGGCGGGTGAAATGATACAGCTCGCCGATTGGAACCCCTTTTTTTCCGAAGCTCAGCGACAGGCTCTCAGACACTTCGGTGACGCTTTCGGGTGTGCCGCCCTGCATGCGGATTTGATCGGCGGCCGCGGCTTCGTTCTGGGCCGAAATGTCACGGGTTTCCTGATCCCCGGTGATGGTGCGGAGGCGAACGCGGTATTTTTTCATGACGTAATATTACCGCGATCCGGTTTCGGGCGTCAGCTGGTCAGGGAAATATTCCGTGGTCTGATCGGAGGGCGTGGAAGTGGAGTCGGGCGAGCGTTTTATGAAACGTCCTGTATCAGGATCTCTAGGATGGGCTTCAGGATTGAAATCGGAGCCTCCTGGAACGATATTGTTCTTTTGTTGGGTTCCCGAGGCTTGATTCCCTTTCAGGATCCATCGAAGCTCAAGCGTTTGACTGGATGTTTCGCCCTTCAATAGCGAGGCAATGGAGCGCACCTTGTCATCCGAATCGGTCTCGCGACTCAGGCGTTTCTTCGTTCCATCATCAGATATAATATCGGCAGATGTGCTACTGATCCGGGTGATTCGGAAAGAGGTTCCCGGGAGGCCTGTGTCTTCTCCGAGAAGGTAGGCGCGGGAATCGACGCGCAGGAAGACGAAGGATCGTTCCCCGCGGGTGATCGTTCCGAGATACGTGATGGTCGTGGGTTGCGACGGCGGCTGAGGGGTTCCCGATGCGACGATGGTCGCTGTGCCGGTGGATGCCGGAACCGAGCCGGGCCAGTGGAACAGGTCCCGTTCGGGAATTGTCGTGCGTCCGGGGAGCGGGCGGGCGAGGGGAGCGGGCAGCGTCGCGAGACGCGTTTCGAGGTCCGAGAGCCGGGTGGAGATGCCGGAAAGCTGCTGGGCGATCGGCTGGGTGGGGTCGATCATGACCGGGAGGGGCGGCGGGGCCTGCATGCCGGTCGGAGCGGGGACGGGAACGGGGACGGGGGCCGCACCTGGAGCGGCCGCAGCCGGGGTCTGTTCGGAAGGTGACGGTGGGGCGGGGATGCCAGGCTGGGCCGGCGCCGTCGCGCCGGGCGGCGTCAGCAGAACGGCGGCCGGACGGGGCCGGTTCAGCCTCACGACGACATTGACGAGGATGAGGATGCCAAAAATAGCGAGGCCTATGAGCGCACGCCGGTTTTTCTCCATCCACTCCTTATCCACGGCTGAATCTCACCTTACAGGAAAGTTTCAGGGCAAGCCGGTGCCGCTCGTTGTCGAATGACGGGAATTCGATGCGCTCGATGTAGATGCCGGCCGGGTGCGTCTCGATCGTCTGGAGCAGCCGCCGAAGCCCGGGATAGTCGCATTCGAAGCGGGCTTCGAACGGGAGGGTGAGGAACCGGTCCTCGAGGATGCGTGACTGGTAGGAGAGCGTGATCAGGGTGACGCCCGGGTGGGTGATGACCTTCTGGAGCTCGGCAACGAAGTCCGAGGCCGTATTCTCATGGCGGGGGGTGAAACTGGCGTTCTCGAGGCGGGACTCCAGCCGGGTGAGTTCTTCATTGAACCGGTCACCCCGCGCGCGCAGATCGTTGAAAAAGGTCTGTGCCTGCGTTTCGAGGGTCTGCTTGTCCTGGAGCCGCGACATGATCTCGATGCTTTGACGGCGCTCGCTCCAGAGCTTCGGAAACCAGATGGCTCCGCCCGCGAGCAGTAGCAGAATACCGGCGCAGGAGGCGACGAACAGCAGCACGGCGCGATCACCACGATCCATATCAGCCGCCCTCCGTGAACCGGAACACGATCTCGACGAGCGTTGCGGCGCGGCCCTGTACGGCAGCGTCGTTTTTCGGGGTGAAACTGAGCCCCTCGAAGGATTTCGTCGAGAGCAGGTTCATATACAGCCTGTTGACGGCATCGGCGTTTTCGACGGCCACGGTCAGCTTGAAATCCCGATCGCCGGGGTTGAAGGCCGGTTCCCCCGTGACGGCGTTGGCGAGACTCGTGATGATGGCCTCGGGGGGAAGTGCCTCGTCGAGAAGCGAAAACAGTCGCGTCCAGTCGACGCGCGGGCCGATCAGGGCCTCATTGTGCACCGTGATTCGACGTTCGAGCTCATCGAGTCTCCCCGAGGTGGGGACGAGATTGGCGGCCTGGGCGGCAAGCTCCTGCTGCCGCTGTTCGATGGCGGCGGCTTCGTGCTTGTAGCGGGTCTGGGCGCGTTCAGCGGCGCCGCTCAGCAGCCAGCCGGTGAGGAGGACGATGAACGAGGTTCCCAGAAAGGCTGCCGGGGCGATCCGGCCGACGTGGATCCGGCGGGAATCCCGGGCGAGAAACTCGAAAGAGGTCGTCATGCCGCGGCCACCCTGTCGAGCCGGTCCAGTTGCCAGGGTTGGAGCATCAGGTGGCCCAGAAGCGGCAGGAATCCCTGTGCGCCGCCTTCCGGAATCTCCAGGCCGGTGAAGGCCGCGCTGAGCTTGGCTGCACAGGCCGTTTCGAATCGGATCACCGTCAGGCCGAGATTGTCGGCGATGAGCCGGTCGAAGTTCTTCCAACCCGCCCCGCCCCCCGAGAGGACGATCTGGCGGTAGCTGACATCCGTCGGTACCTCGGCGGCATGGAGCTGGAGGATGCCGTACAGCTTGTGAAGCCAGGTGGAGAACGTCGCTTCGAGTGCCTGGTAGGCGGGAATTTCGGTCTGCGCGTCCTGGGTCGGGTCGTCGAGGAGGATCAGCTCTTTCTGGAGAGCGGTTTCGGCATCCCGTGCAGAGATGGAAACCGCTTTTGAAAGGCGTGTGACGGCGTCATACACCCCGACGGGGATCGTCTGGATGCGTTTGAGGCCGGTCGGTGCACCGATGCCGATCGTCGTGGCCTCGTTTCCGATGTGCATGAGGCAGACGGGCTGAGTCGAAGGCGCCGGATCGATCTGGCGCCAGAGCGCCGATGTACCGACAAATGACGGCTGGATCGAGAGAAGCTGGATTCCGACCAGGTCGAACAAACGCTCGATCTCACCCAGAACGGGTTTGAGAATGGCGCAGAAGGGCACGAGGGTCCGGTTGCCATGCTGCTGGCCGATTTCGAATTTCAGCAGGTATTCCCGCAATGGCAAGGGAGCCGTGTTCTGCACTTCCCGCTCGAGGGCAGCCATCGGATTGGCTTTGAGAATGACGGACGACAGGTTCAGGGTGCCGACATGAAATGCCTGGTCGGGAAGGACGAGAGCGGCATAGGTTTCGCGTGGAACAACCCCGCCGTACAAGCCACGAAGAGCGTTGATGACGGCTGTTTCGTCGAAGATGCAGAGCGGGAGATGACTGGAAAACAGGATCCCGGCGGGGGCTGGAACAGCCGCGGCCGTTTTCAGCTTCCACTCCCCGTTCTGCCACCGGCCGCGCAGCAGGCGGAACCAGCGGGTGCCCAGTTCGATCAGATCTGGCTGGGCCCGCGTGAGCAGGATCTCTGCGATGGTTCGCGTCAGTGACACGGGCCGACGACACGCTCCAGTTCGACGAAATCGATGACCCCCTCACCGACGAGGAGGAGACCGGACTGCCGGAGGGTTCTGACCATGGTCTGGCGGATGATGCCCATGCCGTCGCTCAGCTTGCCTTCCTGGACGCGATCCCGGATTTCATCGGTGATCGGCAGGAATTCGAACAGGCCGACACGGCCCAGATACCCCGTTCCCATGCACCGCTTGCAGCCTTTCGCCTCGAACAGCTGATCGGGCCGCCTGCCCGATCGGAACAGGTCGGCTTCGTCGGGACGGAGATCCCGGGGAGTGCGGCACGTGGTGCACAGCCTCCGGACGAGGCGCTGCGCCAGCACGAGGTTCAGAGAAGACATGAGCAGGTAAAAATCGACACCGATATTGTTCAACCGGCGGAGGGTCTCGATCGACGAGTTGGCATGCACCGTCGACAGCACCAAGTGCCCTGTGAGACTTGCCTGAACCGCGATTTCGGCCGTTTCCTTGTCGCGGATTTCGCCGACCATGATGATGTCGGGGTCGAGGCGCAGGATCGTTCTCAGTCCGCGGGCGAACGTGAGGGAGCGTTCCTGGTCGTTCCGGTTGATGCGTACCTGGATCTGCTGCACCTGGGCGATACGGCGTTCGACCGGGTCTTCGATCGTGATGATCTTGAGCGCGGGGTTCGCCATCGTTTCGAGGATGGCGTAGAGGGTCGTCGATTTACCGCTGCCGGTCGGTCCGGAGACGAGCATCATGCCGTGCGGAAAACGCATCGTGCGCCGGATGATCTCGGTTTCGTCCGAGCGCAGTCCCATGCTCGTGAGATCGATGGCCTGCCGTTCCTGGCCCGACAGCAGGCGGAGCGTGAGGTTCTGGCCGTAGAGGCCGGGCATCGAGGCGATGCGGAACTCGACGGTGCGGCCCTCGTTGGTGACCTTGAAGCTGCCGTCCTGTGGCATGATCCGTTCGGTGATGTCGAGGCCGGCCATGACGAGAATACGCGAAACGAAAGCAGCCGCTGCCTGGCCGGAAAGCTCGAGCCGGCCGGTCAGAACGCCGTCGAGTCGGAACCGCACCCGCGTGCCCTTTTCGAGCGTCTCGACGTGGATATCGCTTGCGCCCTGTTTCACACCCAGCATCAGGGTTTTGTTCACGAGCTGGATGATGGCCGGAGCATCCGTTCCGCCGCTGATCTCGACGGGAGTTGCCGCTTGCTGGCGGCCGGGAACGGGCTTTTGCTCGGTATCTGCCGATGAAATATCGAGCGAGACGGCCAGGTCGCTCATCCCCCCTGCGATGTCCTCTTCTTCGGCCGCGGCGAGCAGGCTGTCGAGGTTGCGCTTGATCGGGCCCGGCGGGCTGACGACGAATTTCGGCCGGATGCCCATGGCCGTCAGCAGTCCTTCGGCGGAGCCGGCGGCGGCGGGATTCGCGGTTGCCAGCAGGAGGACCCCTTCCTGAAGTTTCAGCGGCAGCAGAAGTTCGCGCTGACAGACCGGCAGAACCTGCGAGGAGAGGGATTCGGGCGGCTGCCAGGCGGTCAGATCGTCGAACGGGAGACCGGCGGCCTCGGCGAGGCAGGCATAAACCTCCTGCTCGGGAAGGCTTTTTTCCCGCGCTAGGAGCTGCTCGAGGGGCAGGCGCTCCTTTTCGGCCAGGCGAACGAGTTCCTGAAGCTTTTCGGGCGGTAACAGGCCGCGCTCCTCGATCACGGACTGGATGGTTCGCCGGAACAGGGTTGCGGAGATGATTTTCGCCATGGGTTCGCCTGCCTCGCTGACCGGCGGGGAACGATGCCGTTTCGCCCGTCGGGGGAATACCGGGATGTATCTGCATACATTCTATCGTCAAAGGGAACGCAGGAATAAACCCTCAGGAAAATGCCGGATTCTGCCGACGTGGAAGGGGGAAATTCATACGATGACGTTATCCATGAGCGGGCTGCGGAATTACGTGACGAGGGCGCTTCCGGCGCTGATCGTCGCGTTTTTCAGCCTGCTGATCTTCCAGAACGGTGTTGGCAACGGGAGTGTCTCGGCGAGCAACTTCCGACGGATCGATTTTGCGCCGCCACAGGCGAAAAATGCCGCCGGGGAGACGCTGCCGGGCCGATTCCTGATCGCGTTCGACGGAACCGTCACCACGACGCTGCGCAAGGAAGTCGGTCTTCCGCTGACGTACGTCGACATTCTCGGCGGCAGGCTTGCGATGAGCCCGCTCGTCATGCCGTTTTCGGACGGCCCGGCCCGACTCGTGCGGTTGACCCAGATTTCCCAGGAGCCGCCGGTATTGCGGGCGACGTTCTTCCTGCGCGAACTCGCTATTCCGCGGATCCGGACGTTGGGAGAGACCCTCGAAGTCAGCTTCGCGCCGGGTGCGGCCACACCGGCGCGCACGGAACGCTCTTCCGGGGTGAACCCGCGAGGCCCGAAGCCGTATTCCCTGATGGAGCCGGCGGCTTCTCCGGGAACGGCACAGAGCCGGCCGACGGAAGCGACGGAGATCGTGTCATCGCCCCGGAAGAAGCCCCAGGTGTCTGTGAGCGCAACGGTTGTCACCCCGATCGATCTGAACCTCAAGGGCGTCGAGGCATCGAACCTGCTCCGGGAGCTCGCCAAACAGGCCGGGATGAACGTGCATTTCCGCGACGCGTTCGACTCGTATATCGATGTCCAGGCCGTCGCGTCGAGCCCGCTCGAGGCCATGTCAGCCGTTGTCACGAGGCTCGGAGGCACGCTGTCGATCGAGGACGGCGAGATCTGGGTCTCGCTTTCCGGCAATCCGCTGCTGGCATTCTCCGATCAGGACCAGATCGAAGGCGCCGACCTGCGTGGACTGGCCCTGGGAGACGTTCTGCGGGCGCTCGGGCAGATCGGGAATCTGAATATCGTGCTCGATAAATCCGTCGGCCAGGCCAAAGACCAGCCCGTCGACGTGCTTCTCCACAAGATGAGTTACCGACGGGCGTTCGAGACCCTTCTGAGGCTGCACGATCTCATGGTGCGCGCGATCGATTCCCGGACCCTGCTGGTTCAGACCCAGGCTGCCGCGCGCAAGGCGGCCGGGAACGCCGTGAGGGTGCTGCCGCTGAAGTTCGATCTCGAGAAGATCCGCACGCTGCTCGAAAAGGCCTTCACTCCCGAGATTCTCGAGCGGGTGAAGCTGGACGAGGATCTTGGAAATCTCGTCGTGATCGGGGACCGCGAGGCCGTCGAGCAGGTCCAGAGTTATGTCGAGACTCTCGAGGGGAAGATGGAGCGGGCCGGGGAGAGCCAGAAGCGGGTCCTGTTCCGGCCGGTCAATACGAAGCCGGATGATCTGATGAAGCTCACCACCGAGTCCCTCGGAGACAAGAGCGCGCCGAAAATGCAGAAGGACGAGCGCACCGACACGGTCGTGGTCACCGGTTCGACGGATGCGGTCGACCGCGCGCTGGCACTGATGAAAGACCTTGACCGGCCCGCGACCCGTCAGACGATCATCGAGGTGCGGCTGCTCGAGGTGCACCGCCAGGATCTCACCAAGCTCGGTCTCAAGCTGCAGAACTCGACGATTGGTGTGGCGAACCTGACGGGCATCCCCTCGACCGTCGAGCTGCCGGCCGACTTTTCGGCCGACAACAGCATTGTGAAGGCGAAGACGCTGGCCAATCCGACGTTGCGCTGCATGGACAAGGAAGAAGCGACGATCGACATCACCGAGCAGATCCCGGTCAAGAACTCGGTGATCAATTATCTGCCGGTGGGCTCGGTCGGTTCGACGGGCTCCCAGCTCGGCGTTCAGTCCACCGACAACTGGACGACTTACGACATCGGCATCAAGCTCACGATCAAGCCGCATATCCATGTCGACAACGAGGTGACGCTTGATCTGAACGCCGACTTCACCGAACTGGTCAAGATGGTCGAAAACCACCCCTGGACGGCGAAACGGAACGTGAAGACACGTGTTCGGGTGAAAAACCTCGAAACGGTCGTCATCGGCGGCCTGATTCGTCGCAAGAATGGGGAAACGCGCAAGCCTGTCCCGCTGCTCAGCCGGATTCCTCTGCTGCGAAAGCTCGTGAAGCCCGTCGAATACCGCGATCGGGAAGAGGACGAGACCGAGATGGTCATTCTGCTGCGGCCTCACGTCGTCGGCACGGAAACGATGAAGCGGGGCGCATCACCCGATGGGGTCGCGGCGATCGGGGTTCCGGCGGCACCGACCCGCATCTCCGGGGCATCGGCAAAAACGGGGCGGACGACGTCATGGAACAGATGACGCATCCGGCGTGGCGCGCCTGGGGCTGGGTCGTTCTCGCGGTGTTTCTCGCGGGGGCGATCGTCGGCTTTCTGGGCGAGGGCGGCTCTCTCGAATCGGCGAGCACCGTCACGCGCCGGGATGTGCTGAATGAGTGGGCGCGGGTGCTTCGCGCCATGCGGCCGCTGTTGAACGAAGAGATGCTGGGGGCGTTCAGATTGCCGCCCTACACCGATTTCACCGCTCCGGCGGATGAACTGAGCGTGGCCGTTCTGGGCGCCGGGTTGATGCAGGGGTTTTCGGATGGCCGGTTTCTGCCCGACCAGACGGTGAGCAAGGGGGAGGGGATTCTCGCAGCGGCCCGGCTGGAGGAGTTCATCCGCGGGTGCCTGCGGAAGCCGCCGGACAGACGGGACCAACCTCCCGAGTATGGGGACATTCCCGACGGCCACTGGCTGAAAGATGCGCTTTCCCGGCTCAACGGCGTCGGATGCCTGACGGCATTCAGCGGAACCAGGCTGTATCCGGACCGCCCCCTCACCGGGGGCGAACTTCGTTCTATAGGAAGCGATATTATAGGTTACTTCGGGCAGGACGTTGCCTTGCTGGAATCATCGCCCGAGGGAATTCGCATCACCCTGAAGGCGGCCATCGGCGAGCTTTCCCGGCGTGATCTGCGGTACTGCTGGGCCGGAGGCATCTGGCGGCAGGTTCCCGAAACCCTGGTGATTCCGTGGACCGAGCGCCGTTCCGGAGGGCGTCTGCATCTGGCGGCCGCCGAGTGGTCAGTTCCCCAGGTCGAGGTCTCGCCGGCGAAAGGGCGTGTCTGGTTCCTGGCCATCCGGCGCGACCCCGTTGCTGCCATTCGGCATCGTCGGGAAGCACCGTCGCCGGAAGCCTCGGAGAACAAACGTCCGTCCGGGGACGCGCCGGATGCGGTTCGGAGCCGGCTCGATGCCCATCTCGAGGCGCTTTGCGCAAAAATGCGCCGGAACCACACTCCATCTGCGCCGTCGGAAGGCCTTGCCTCGAAAAGCGCGGCCGTTCGCGCGCCTGACTTGCTTCCGGAGACCGTCTCCCGGAAATCGGCGGAAGCAGAGCGAAGCCCGGCCCTTCCTGTGACACCGGCGGTCGTTTCCGGACCGGAACCCGTTGGAGAAGGGCTCACGGCCGTCGTCGGGTGTGTTCTTGACAGTCTGACGCGGCGTCCGATCGGCGGCGCCACGGTGCTGATCGGAAACCGGGACTACTCGTCCGCGAAGGACGGCACGTTCCGGTTCGTGATGCCCGACGACTCCCTGACGGAAGTGACGGCATACGCGGAAGGATACGAAGCTCTGACTCTCAAGCACCGGGCCGGTTTCCGGGATGCTCCGCTGGTGCTGCAACTCAAGCCGGTCCAGATCGTATTCGAGGGTGTCGTCGTCGATGCCGAGACCGCGCAGCCGATCGAGGCGGCGCGGGTGCGGATCGACGGCAGAACCGTGATCTCTGCGGCCGACGGGAGTTTCCGTCTGCCGCGCGTCTCGGCCACCTACCACCAGCTCGCCTGCTCTGCCTCCGGATACATGGACTCGATCGAGATCGCGTACGCCGAGCCGTCGGGAAAACCCTATCAGGTCGCTCTCAAACCTTTGCCATCCGAAGAGGGGGCCGGGGAAGAGGCGAGCCCTGACGACGAACCCTACCCGGAGTTCCCGACCGACTGAGCGCCGGAACCAGTCTTTCCGGACCCGCGGCGTCCGCATCGATAGCGTCGTATCGTCATCGCTATCGTAGGGGCGGATCGTGATCCGCCCATGCCCACGACGAGAACCGGTGACGTCAGAACCCGGCTATCGCTTTCAACGATGGTGTTCGACGCGAGCGTGCCGCCTGGTCCGCCGTCCCTGTCGTTGGCAAATGTATGAAAAAATATAGTATGCCAGGGTCGATGGAAGGCCTGTCACTGCATGCTCAAGCGTGGTGCGCCGCTGTTTTGCGCGGCGACGGGGGATTTTGCCGTCGGCCGGACGATGTGCGGCGTGATGAAGATGATCAGCTCGGTGCGGGTTTCCTTCACGGTCTTTTTCTGGAACAGCTTGCCGATGCCCGGAAGATCCCCGAGGAACGGCACCTTGGAAATCGAGTCGCTCTTGTCGGTCTTGATCATGCCGCCGATGACGATCGTGTGGTTGTTCTTGACGATGACCTGGGTCTGGGCCGTGCGGTTGCTGAGATTGGGCGTCGAGTTGCCGCTCAGCGAGGTGAAGCCGAGCACGCTGCTGATGGTCGGGGTGATGTCGAGGAACACTTCGTCGTTCCCTGTCACGGACGGCGTGACATCGAGGGTGATGTTCGCATTCGCCGTCTGAACCGTGTTCGTGACCTGACCCGTCTGGGCGTTCACCTGGGAGGCCGAGACATAGGGGATCGACTGTCCGACGGTGATGTTCGCCTTGCGGTTGTTGAGGGTCGTGATGACGGGGTTGCTGAGCACCTTGGCGAACGAGTGGGTTTTGAGCATTGCCAGCAGGGCGCGGAACTGGTTCACGGTCAGGCTCCCGAAACGGAACACGCCGGTTCCGCCGGCCGCCGCATCTTCGGGCGTGATCGACATGTCGAACACGTTTTCGGTCGTGCCGGGAATCGGGATCTGCTTCTGCCAGTTGATGCCCAACCGCTCTTCCTCGTTCAGGTCGATTTCATAGATATGCGCATTGATCGTGACCTGCAACGGCGCGATGTCGAGCTTTTCGATGATCTCGCGGACCCGCTCGAGGTTGTTCGGCGTGTCGGTGATGATCATCATGTCCTGCCGGCCGGCGCCCGCCGTTCCGCCTGCAGCGCCTGCCTGGGAAGCCTGGCTGGAGCTGAACGCCTGGGTCGTGGCATTGGGGGCGACGGTCTTGATCGGCTCCGACAGGACGCTGGCGTCGATGTAGTTGAGGTAGAACACCTCGGTGACGGGGCGGGCCGTGACGTCGACCTCGGCTTCCCCGATGTCGAGCTGGGGGATGAAGGTGTCGAAGTCGGCTATCTTGGCCGCCGTGTCGGTGATCACGAGCGAGTTCGTGCGCGTGTCGACCTCGCAGCTTCCGCGCGTGGCGGTCAGTTTGGGATCGATGACCGGCTTGATGGCCGTGGCATTGGTGTTGCGGATGGGAAAAATCTTCGTCATCAGCGGTGCATTTTCGGATTTGAAGATGCGCAGAATCGTTCCATCCCACGAATACCCGAGGTTGAAGCTGCGCAGAAGCGTGTTGAACGCCTCTTCGACCGTCACGTCGCTGAACAGGACGGTGACGTTGCCCGAGATGTCATTCGCCAGCATCAGGTTCAGGTTGATGAGGGTCGCGAGCGAGCGCAGGGCGTCCTGGACCTCCGTCTGCCGGAAGTCGAGGGAGCGGATCGACAGGTTCATGCCGGCCGGCAGCTTGAGCTCGGAGGTCAGTTTCGCCGATTTCGGCGCGAGCGAGGACGCACCCTGAGGCGCCGCGGATGGCGGAACGAGGCCCAGAGGCTGGGCTCCGGTGACCGGAGCCGCCATACCGGCGCCCTGTGCCGGCAAACTCGGCATCTGGGGGGCAGGGGCGGCCGTGGCCGCCGCCAACTGCGATAGGGGAAACGGCGGATCAGCCGGCGAGTCGGGAATCAGCGAAAGCGGGTCGGGCATGATCTGATCCGCTGCAGGTCGACGAGCCCCGGCACGCATGCGCGCGCCATTTCCCATGTCGACCCAGCCCATGCTGCGCGAGGAGGGGTGCGAGGAGAATCCCGGAGCCGACGGGGCGACGGCCGGCTGGTTGACGGTCGGAAACGCCGGAGAAAGCGAAGAGCCCACCGAGCCATTGGCAGAGGGTGCCTTGATCGACGGCTGCCGCGAAGAGGCTCTGGGAATCGGCTGCCAGCCGCCTTCCGATCGCGCGGGTGCACGTCGCGAGCCCGCTTCCGCGACCGGCTGGGGAACTCCTTCCAGCAGCAGCGCGGCGAGCAGGGCGGCGAGGACCAGCTTCCGGCATCTGATCAGAGTCAATGAAATGTCTCCTCGGATTCAGATATCGGCAGGATCCAGGGGTTTGGCCAGCTTATTCGGTGGCCGCGGCCTCTGCCAGCGGCTGACTCAACTGGCAGTGCGCTTCCTTCACGACCTCGTTGCCGTTCACATCCTCGATGCGCATCGTGATGGCGGCCCGAAGGGGGGAAATATCGGAACGGGTATTCGCAAGCAGATTCACCACCTGGGCCGTATAGACGTCGAACTCGGCCGTCGTCTCGGCAGAAGGTGCGAGATAAACCTCGAACGGCATATCCACGACCGCGATCTCGGGGATGGGATCGCCGATACGGGTCTGGTATGAAATAGAATAGCTTTTGATATTTGATGGAACGCCCGTCTCGGCGCGCAGCGTCACCGAGAGGGGGGTTGTCGACAGCTTGATGGTGCCGCTGGCATCGAACTGGTAGGTTGCCGTGATCGGATTCGGGGCAACGGCGGTCACGGTGAGGATCACGGCAGGATACACGGTTTTCTCGATGCAGCCGGTGAGGAAGACCAGGCTCATCAGAGAAATGAGGAATAGAAGGCGAGGTTGCCTCGTGCGCTGGACCATGCCTTATGTATCGGCAACAATCGGGGATCCCTTACGGGGCGGATTTCTTCATGAAATCGTCCGTAACCGAGACGGTGTCGCTGGATATCGTGATGTTCACACCGAGTTTGGGCAGCAGATAGATTTTCGCCGGGTCGTCGAGCGTGACGTGGGTTTTTTCGATCTTCCGGATCGTCTTCCCCTGAAACTGGTCGCCGACACGATACAGCCGCTTGTCGATGACGGCGACGAGAGTGTTGTGGGTTTCGATCGTGCCGCCGAACGGCGCGTTGAGAACCTCTGTCGGCTTCGTTTTGCTGGCCTTCACCGGATCCGCGGCCAGAGCGGCTGCCGCGGATGCCTGAGCCTGCTCGACCAGCTTGGCGAACGGGGAGGGCTCGAACGGACTCCGCTTGAGATTGGCGAAGGCAAGAAGAACCGGGTCTCCGATGGCGGAGGAATCCGTTGCCGCGGCGACCTCGTCTGGAGTCTCGGTGGCTGACGCGAGCCCTGCCGTATCCGTGGCTGTGCCTGAAGCGACCCCATCGCGTGGGCTACCCGCGATCTCGAGGCTATCCGTGGCTGTCTCATCGCCGTCCCCCCCCTCATCGCCCGGCTGACGCAGCTCCAAATCGTCGAGGTTGACGGCCGCCGCCGGTCGCTTCGGCTTTTTGGGAGCCGTTTTGGGGCGGTTCTTGTAAAACTGGGCCCCCATCGCGATCGAAAGGATGAGGAGGCTCAGGAAAAACATCCGTTTGCCCATGTGCCGGACTCAGCCTCCTTCCGGGGGCGGCGCATCCGTCGGGGAGGGCGCTTTCTGTTCGAGAAGCAGGACGGTGGTGGGTACCAGATCGAATTTGAAGGTGCCGCTCGCATCCGGCGTCAGTTGCGGCAGCGCGATCGAAACGATTTTTTTGTGCTGTTCGAGAATGCGCAGAAACGTGCCCAGTTGCACAAAATCGCCGGTGAACGAGATCTTCACGGGATACTCCTCGAACGTGACGGTCTCGAACGAACGGGCAACGGGGGGCTGCGGATTGATGCTTTTCAGATCGAGCCCTGCCTGTTTGGCAAGTTTGCGCAGATCCTGAAGGAACTGGGGGGCTTCGGCTTTCTTGTAGCACAGTTCTTCCGCTGCAAGCCGGCTCTGCTTCAGGTCGTTCACCTCGATCTTGATCTCCTCGATGTTCGCGACGGCGGACTCGAGGCCGTTGATCTCGCTCTGGACGGCCTTGTTCTTCTTCAGTTCCTTCTCGTAGATGAGTTTCTGCGGGGAATACAGGAATTTCCAGCCGAGAAAAACGATCGCAAGAAGGACGACGACTGGCTGTGCCGCCAGTTTCGGATCATCCTTGGCCTTGACGAGCCATTCCTGCAGCTTGAATTCTTCTGCCATCTCAGTTTCCTTCCTCGGAAGGGGCGGCCGGTTCTTCGACGGCGGCCTCTTCGGGCGGAGGCGTCACGGGGGCCGGGATCACGATTTTCCCAGACAGGGCGAATTTGATGAAATACTGCTTCTCGTCGATCGGCACTTCTTCGGTGGAGTCGATCGACGGATTCTTCAGGAAGACGGCGGTCTCGAAATCCCGGATATACTCGAAAACGCGGTCTGAGGAGTCCGTCTGTCCCGTGATTTTGAAGGTCGGCTGGTCCCCTTGCCGGTTGACGAGCAGGTCGGTGATGAAAATCTGTTTGGGCGTGATGCTGGCGATTTCGAGAAGAATCTCGGAGTTGGGGAACCGCAACTTCTTGACCTCGTCGGGGAATCCGACTTCCTTCGAGAGGAGCTCCTTCTCGGCGAGCAGCTCCGTGACCTCGTTCTGGGAGGATTTCAACTCGTTCAGTTTCGAGTTCAGCTTCTTGAGGTCGTTCTTCACCGCCGTGACGTCCTGCCGGACTTTCACGACGGGAAAGAGAAGCACGAGGAGAAGCAGAAGGCCGACAAGGCCGGCAATGATGCGGATTTTCTTTTCATCGAGCTCGAGACTGGCGATTCCCAGCTTCTGGATGAATCCCGCACCGAACTTCGAACTGACCTTCGACAGATCGAGCGACTGGGTGTGGCGGTTGGGAAACAGGATATCGATGAAGTTGATGAGATCGGGATTCCCATCATACAACGCCACGCCCACGGGAGCCGCAAACTGTGGGGCTTCGATCGCGAGCTTGTCGGCGGGGTAGTTGATCCCTTCCGCCGGGAGGCTCTTGAAGGGATTCGCCAGATCGACGGGAATCTCGAGGCTCTCCTGGATGAACTCCTTGAAATTCTTCATCGCCGCCGAGCCTCCCGAGAGGATGGCGCGGTCGATCCCGCTTTCTCCCAACTGGGAGATATAGAAACTGATCGAAAGTTGTATATGCTGAAATATTTTTTCGACGCTGGAGAAGATCTGCTGGGCGGCGAACTTTTCGGACCCCTTCAGATTCTGGATCTCGTCGGGGGGGAGGATGCCGATCCGGTGCTTCAGATCGATGGCCTCGTCGAGGTTCTTGAATTCGATCTTGGCCCCGTCGAGTTCGCCCCCGGCAAAGATCGCTTCGGTGATCGTCTCGCCGCCCATGTTGATGTCGCGGTAGAAGTTCAGGACGCCGTTCTTGTAGATCATCACCGAGGTCGTCTTGTGGCCGCAGTGGACGACGGCGACCTTGAGCTCCTTGCCGGCCGGCGGGGTCAGTTGGGATTTGAGGGCCAGTTCGAGGGCCTGGGGCAGGGTGAGGATGCCCTCGTTCGACATGCCGCCGCCCTTGAGGTTGTCCGTGACGAGCTGGACGATATCTTTCTGGAGCGCGGCAACCATGACCTGGACGAGGGCTTTTTCATCCTTGACCGACTCGCCGATCTTCGAAAAGCCCAGCACGGCGTTTTCCATCGAAAACGGCATCTGCTTCGCCGCTTCGGCCTGGACGGCGACGGTGAACGCCTCTTTCTCGGGGGTTGGGGGAATCTCGAAATACCGGATCGTGACCGACCGGCCCGAGGCGAGGGTGATGGCGCGCTTCGTCTGGATCTGGTTGTCGTACAGAAGCTCGGTCAGATGCTTGGTCAGGAACTTCTGGAGCTTGCCGACGGCATCCTTCTCGATGTCGTCACGGCTCATCTTCTCTTTTTCTTCGGCCGTGAGAAGATGCGTGAACGCCGGAATCGGCAGGTGTGCAACGGTTTTCAGCGTTGGCTTGCCGTCGGCATCCCGCTCGACATAGATGAACTTGAGCGAAAAAGCGCCGATATCAACCGCTACAAAAGGCTCAAAACTCGTTTTTTCCGCCATTGTCCGCCGTCCGGGAAAATTCCCTGGAAAAATTGCCCGATGTTCACAAGGTTCTCCCTCCAGTCTATCACGAATCTGCAGGCCGGTTCAGGCAGGAGCAAGAGAACGGAAAGAAAAAAAGCGCATCTCGTCGATGCGCTTTTCAGAAAAATCCGGTCAGAACTTCAATCGGGCAACCGACAGAACGACGTCATCGCCGTCATATCCCGCCTTGGTGGCGTCGACGGCATTGTTAAACGCCTGGTCTGAGCCGGCCGAATGAAGCCAGATGCCCTTGTTGTAATGGTAATACTTGATCTTGGTGCCCCACGAGTCATACATAAAATCCGAGGGGTCCGAATCCATGTAGGGGCCTTTCCATTTCTTGTTGACGTAGTTTGTGACGCCGAACAGCGTGTTGCCGTTGATAGCAAGCCCATAGACGTTGTCCGTGAGAATGTTTATATCTGCATTGTCACCGAAAAGGGCATGCTTGTCCGAATTATACAAGTCGGAAGTGGTAGTCTGAGTCGGTAAGCCGTTGAACGGATATCGGCCGATATCACTGTTATATGCCATGATTGCGCTCTTGAGAGCAGACAGCTTGGATTTCGTGGCGGATGTGCGGCCCTGGTCCGTGATGCTGCCGATCATCGGGCCAGCAACCGAAGCAAGCACGGCGATGACGATGATGACGACCATGATTTCCATCAGTGTGAAACCCTGGTTACGCTTCGTTTTTATGCGGCTCATGCGCCCCTCCAAGTCTCCGCGCCGGGTTTCTGACCGCCCGGGCGACTTGTTAGCAATATAGGTAAGGACATCGGCAAGGTCAAGGGAAAATTTTACCCCCCAACGAGATAAGAAAACTCTGTCGTTTTCGCCATTTACAAACCGAGTGACCGGGAATATGCTGTCTTCGCGATACAGATCGACGCATCAGGGGCTAACGGTGAACAACAGCCTGAAATTTTCCGGCGTTTCTCTTTTTCCAACGCTGGTTCTTCTTGCGTGCGGGTTCGTCTGGTTATTCATTCCTGTCGAATTGAACCATCCATGGCTGGGAAGATACCCTTTCTGTGAGCCAGACAGCCTCCTGTATCTGCGGTGGCTCGAACAATCGATTCTCCAGGGAAAAACTCTGGTCACGGACTGGTATGCCTCTTTCCCTGAACCGTTTCAACTCCGTTTTCCACCGCTGTATTTTCAGTTGCTGATGACGTCGATCCACTTCTTTTTCTGGCAGTTTCCGGATACGACGGTCCAGGCCGAAAGCGTGGCTGGAATGATCCCCCCCTTCCTCGGGCTGGCCACGAGCATTCTCGGCATCGTGTTCCTCTATCGGAGAACGCAAAGCCCCTCCCTGCCCATCCTTGCTGCATTTCTCCTGTTTCCCGGCCTGCCTGCCGCGATGACATTCGACTTCATGCATGTCGACCACCACTGCATGGAGGCTTTCCTTCTCTGGCTTTGGATCGTCAGTGCAGAACGACATGTGGAGAAAAAGGGGGCGGCGGCTCAGATTCTCGGTGGCTGTGCCTCTGCCCTTTTCATCCTCACCTGGATGGGTTCGCCGTTGTTTTTCGCCATCGTGATGGCCTATGTCATGCTGCTGACCTTTCGGAACGATCCGCTGGCTGCGCCCGTGTCGGAGTATGCCGCCGCCTCCATGCTCATTGGAGGAGGTCTTGCGGCGATCTGGACGATCCGTACGCAAGGATTTTCCGGACCGGTCGCCGTGAATGAGTTCGGTGTTCTTCAGGCCGGCTCGGCCTTGCTCGCCGGTGGTCTGATCCAACTCATCTCTTATATCCGGGCTCGGGAATGGCTCCGGAGGCGTTGGCTCTTGCTCGGAACCGCCCTGACGGCTGGCTTCCTCTGTGCCGCATTTCCGCGGATCATCCAGGACGGCATCGGATTCCTGATGAAAAGCAACCCCATCATAGGAACCATTTCCGAAATGATGCCCATGCTGGACCTGTCGAAGCCGAACGAACTGACTCAGGGATATACCCGAATCCTCACGGCCTTCGGATGCTTGTTCTTCCTCCTGCCACTGGTGCGTGTCATCGGATCTGGTGGGGTGTTCGACCGGGGTGGCAGGATCGTCCTTCACTGGATCTGTCTCATTATACTTCTGTCCCTCTATCAACACCGGTTCATTCGGTGGCTGGGGCCGGGATATGGAATCATCGCCGCCGTGCTGCTGTGGAGGCTGATCCGAACCGCCAGGGAAAAACGGGCCAGGCCGTTCCAGGTCGCTCTATTCGTTCTGCCAGTCCTGTTCGTTCATGTATCGACTTCCTACGGAGTGATGGGAGGCGTGCGTCACCAGGTACCGAGCGCCCTCGAGGCGGTGAACTGGCTGGCCAATCATTCCCCGGATACGACTGGATACGGGGATGACATCCCGCCGGATTACGGCGTTCTCAGCTTCTGGGACCAGGGAAACATGATTGCCTACTATGGCCGGAGACCGACGACCGTTGGCAATACCCTCCGTGGCGTCCGGAGGATGGCCGAGATTTTCACCTCCGATACAGAGGAAGAGGCCTACGGGCTTTGTAGCAAATATCGTGTGAAATATATTCTGCTCACTCGGCCAGAGTACGACGAGCGGACGAACAGGGCCTTTTTCGAGATGAGGGCTCAGAATGCCGACACGCCCAGCCTAGACCTTTCGGGGGGGCGGAATCTGACGGATGTGAAGGTGACGCCCTTTGCCGAAACATTCTATTCCTATCTGTATGCTGGGTATGGGCTGATGGATACCGGCCGATTCCGCAAGAGCACCGAACGATTCAGAATCATCTTCTCAACCCGCCAACAGCGGCGCGAGCCGCCTTCTTACATCTTTGAGGCCGTTTCTGGGGCTCTCCTGGAGGGAACGGCGGACCCGCATTCAATCGTACGCGCCGTCCTGAATCTCGATATCGGCGGGGACCGGGCATTGTACCGGTCCCGGGTTCTCACCGATGCCTGGGGGCATTTCCAGATGCGCGTTCCCTATGTCACCGGAAGCAGAAAAGGCCGGGTGAAGACGGGTGATGCCTACGAAGTGATGATCCATCATCGGGGGGAGTTGAAGATGAGGAGTTTTGCCGTCACGGAGCGGGATGTGATCGCGGGAGCTCGCATTTCGGCTGAAGCCGCAGGTTTGGCGGAATGACCAGGCGGATTCTGCTGATCGAACCCCCGCCGGCCAGTCCATTCGGAAACATGCGCCAGTTCGGGAGTATCGGTTCCTACAAGGCCCGGATTGCCTACCCCCCTATCGACCTGTTGAAGATAGCCGGGTATTTGAGAACCTGTGGCCATGAGCCGGATGTTCTCGATGCGAACACTCTGCGGCTGAGTTGGGATGACGTCTGTGCTGAGATCCGCAGGTGTCTACCCGATGCGATCGGGTTCACTACGTCGACGACGACAATATTGCATGATATGGAACTGACCCGCCGGGCCAGGTCGGTCGTGCCGAACATCGTCACCGTTGCCATCGGGGCACATGTGCGAGCGATTCCATGTGAAACGTTGGTCAGTCACCCGGACCTTGATGCCGTCGTCGTGCAGGATGCCGAACCGGTGTTCCGGGATTTGGCAATGGGTCTGACATTGCCGGCGGTTCGTGGGATCTGGTATCGTCCCGCCCCGGGGGCCGCACCGGAAAGAACGCAGCCCCAGGAGCTGCCGGCCTGTCTCGATGTCTACGGGTTTACCGCGTTCGATAAGGTGAATCCGGCCTGGTACACAGATCCCTTGGCTCGCCGGCAACCGATGACGGTTGATTACGGTCAGATCGGGTGCGTGAACCGGTGCAGTTTCTGCATGTCTCAATTATACGGGGGTCTACGCTTCAGAAGCCCTGAGCATTTCCTGAAAGAGATTCGGATGATCCGCGACCTCGGATATCGTGAAGTGTTTTTCATTGACTGTGGGTTCACGAATTCCCATGAATGGGTGAGACGGGTTGCCGACGGTATCCGAAGATACGTGCCTGATCTCTCCTGGTGGTGCCTTTCTCGTGAGGACCGCCTCGACACGGATATCATCGATCTTCTGAAGGCTTCGGGGTGCCATGCCGTGGGAATCGGTGTCGAGAGCGCCGATCCAGGGGTATTGCGCGCGAGTGGAAAAAAGGTGAATCCGAACAGGGTTCGCTTCCTGGTGGAGAAACTGAAAAAACGCGGAATGACGGTTCTGCTGTATTTTCAATTCGGCCTGCTGGGCGAGACGCGGCAGAGCATGCAAAGAACACTCGACTTTGCCCTTCGTTCCGGGGCCGATCTTGCGACATTCGGCATCGCGACGCCTGTGCCGGGAACTCCCTTTTATGACGAGGTGCGGCGGAGGGGATACCTTTCGACCACCGACTGGAGCCGGTATGATCCGAATCTTCCCCCGGTGTATGAATATCCGGGCCTTGGATCGGCCGAGATTTTCGAGTTCAGCCGCCAGGCCTACCGGGCATTTTATCTGCGGCCGGCCTACATGATGCGCCGTCTTTTGGCGTTGCGCTCATGGAGGGATTTCCGCGGGAATATCGAAAACGCCGTTCATCTCGTATCACGACTGCTCGGAAGGGGCGGGTGAAGTGAATCTTTGGCTCGTCATTCCGCCGCGGCCTGCATCCTCGATGGTGCCGGCTCCGGATATCGGCATCGCCTGTCTCGGAAAAGCCGTGCGTACGGCAGGCTGGGACGTACGTCTTTTTGACGCGCATCTTCGAGGGGCGGAAGTGGAGGCGTTCCTCGACGCAGCCGCTCAGGCCCGACCCGATCTGATCGGCATCAAATGTCTGACGCCGGATGCCCCGGTCGTGGAGAGATGGTGTGCCGCACTGAAGAAGGCTTTCCCATGTACCGGAATCCTCGTGGGGGGGCCGCACCCGACGGCGCTTCCCGAGCAGGTGATGCGGTGGAACGTGGATTTCGTCGTCCGGGGAGAGGGGGAGGAGCCTCTGGCCAGGCTCGCCAGTGCCTGGAAGCGGGCCGGCGGAATGCCTGGGGCTGATGTGCTGGGTGCTATTCCCGGGCTGGTCTTCCGGGAGCCGTCTCGATCCCTGCGATGCCCTCCCCCCGCCGTCCTGGAAAATCTCGATGGGCTCGGAACCCCGGCATGGGATCTGTTCGAACTCGGGGAATACCCGGTTGCAGCCGGCGGCCACGCACGATCCCTGCCGGTGTTGACCAGTCGGGGGTGCCCCGGCGGCTGCTCGTTCTGCGCCGCACATCTGATGCATGGGGCAAGGCTTCGCTGCCGGTCGGTGCATTCGGTCCGACAAGAAATCGAAGAGCTTCGGGGGCGCTTCGGGGTGGCCCATGTCGGACTGTATGATGACAATCTGACGGCTTCCGAGCCGCATGCGCTCGCGATGCTCGGACTTCTGTCCGATATGTCTGGCGATATAACTTTTGATATACCCCAGGGCGTTCGTCTGGACACTCTTACCGAGCCGGTGCTTGCGGCATTGAGGAGTTCCGGATGCCGCGGTGTCGGTGTCGGTATCGAAAGCGGTGACGAGGATATCCTGCACCTTGCCCGGAAGGGAATGACTCCTGTGCTGATGCACGAGCGATTGTCTCGGTTGAGGCACCATCTCCCACAGGGAACGGTGATGGGATTTTTCATCATCGGCTTCCCCGGAGAGACGGCTCAGGAAATCCGCAGAACCATACGATACGCTCTCGGGCTGCCTCTTGACCATGTGGCGTTCACGATTTTCACGCCGTTTCCGGGATCCCGCCTGTTCGACGCCCTTGTGGCCTCGGGAAATCTGGATCGTGACAGGACGGACTGGGCCGCTCTCGTGCTCGATCGCCCCCACGCCGCGACCTGGACGGTCGCCCCCGAACGACTGAAACGATTCCAGCGGTTTGCCTACCTGGCGTTTTATATGCGCCCTTCCCGTTGGATGAGCATGGCGGCGGTCCTGCTGCGCGCAGGAAGCTGCAGTGCTTTCCTGACGCGGCTGCGATCGATTCTCGGCGGCGGCTGAATATGTGTGGTATCGCCGGTTGTATCGGGACGGGAACAAGAGCCGACCTTGACGCGATGCTCGACGGCCTTGCCCACCGCGGGCCCGACGGTTCGGGGATCTGGGAGCGGGGGGATGTGCTGCTCGGTCATCGCCGGCTTGCGATCATCGACCTCTCGAGTCGAGGACGTCAGCCGATGCTGAACGAGGACGGCACGCTTGTTCTCGTTGCAAACGGAGAAATATACAATCATCGCGCCCTGCGGTGTGAACTCGAAGCCCTGGGCCATCGATTCAGATCGGATTGCGACAGCGAGGTCATCCTTCATCTCGTCGAAGAAGTGGGCGAAGCGGCGTTTGAACGCCTGAACGGCATGTTCGCCGCAGCCGTGTGGGACGTCCGGCGGGAGCGGCTGTTGCTGGCGCGTGACCGGCTTGGTCAAAAGCCGCTGTATTATCGGATAGGGAATGGAACGATCGTTTTCGCCTCCGAGGCCGAGGCTCTGACATGCCACTCGTGTGTGCCTCGCGACCCCGATCCCGTCGCTATCGGGCGGTATTTCCTCTATGAACATGTGCCGACCCCCGACTGCGTCTGGAGCGGTGTCAGGCGTCTGCCCGCGGGACATCGTGCGGCATTCGAGCGTTCGTCTGGGCGCTTGGATGTGGCGAAATTCTGGCGTGTGCGGTTCACGCCTTCGCACACCGGGGGAGAGAGGGAGTTGCTCGAGGGACTCGATGAACAGCTCGAACGGGCTGTCCATCGGCATCTGGAGTCGGATGTTCCGATGGGGGTGTTCCTGAGCGGCGGTCTCGATTCGACAACGGTCGCCTGGTATGCGGCCCGCCGTCTGGGCCGACTCCGGACGTTCACCGTTGCCTTCGAGGAAGCGACGTTTGGCGAGCAGGCCATTGCGGCAGATGTTGCCCGCCGCATCGGGGCGGAGCACCACGAGATCGGGTTCGGCCCGGACGAGTTCTGGAAGACGGCGCTCGAACTGCTTCCGAAACTGGACGAGCCCTTTGCCGACTCATCGCTCATTCCGGCCCATTTCCTGTGCCGGGAAGCCCGTCGACACATCACGGTCGCGCTCGGAGGTGAAGGCGGAGACGAGCTTCTCGTCGGGTATCCCTACTTTCTTGCTCATCAGCTTTTGCCCTGGTGGAGGGCCGTTCCCGACTGTGTCAGAACCACGATCGTCAATACATGCATAGCTGCGCTTCCCACCTCTTTCCGGAACGAAACCTGGGAGTATCGTGCGAAGAAATTCATCGAGGCCGAGGGCCACTGGGGTGATCCCCATGCCTGCCAGCAGATCTGGCTCGGAGCGTTCGAGCCGTCGGCACTGGAGCGGTTGTTGAAGCCCAGTTGGCGGAAAGCCGCTCGCCTGGACCGGCTGTTTGCCCCCCTGGATCTCTGGAAAGGGGAAGCAGCTCCCGGAGAGGGCCTGCTCGAACGAATGCTCAGGCAAACGCAGCGGAAGTATCTGATGGACGATGGCCTGACCAAGACAGATCGGGCCTCGATGGCATGCGGGATGGAGCAGCGCGCCCCGTTCCTCGACGCAGAGCTGGTGGATTGGGTGAACCGCATCCCGTTCCGGCACAAGTATCACCCCGGCAAGACCAAGCTCCTGCTGCGTCGTCTCATGGCGGGGCGCCTGCCCGAGGCCGTCTGGAAAGGTGGGAAACACGGCTTCACCCCCCCGATTTCTTCCTGGTTCGCGGGCCGATTCCGGCGCGAGGCGGAGGATATCCTTCTGGCACCCGACCCGGTCTTGTGCGAGAATGTCATCCGGGAGCTCTGGATGGAACATCAGGCGGGGCGCCAGAACCATCGGAAAAAGCTTTGGACCGTCTTTGTCTGGAAGCTCTGGAGCCGCCGCCCCGACCGAATGAGGTGCATACGTGGATTCACCTGAACTGACGCAGAAATTCGTCCAGCTCGCGAGCAGGGACAACCAAACGATCGGCTTGTACTATCGCAATGTCGTTCTTCCGATCCTGCTTCGGTATATCCGCCCCGATGATCGCCTGATCGACCTCGGCTGCGCCGGAGGCGTGTTGCTGTGCCTGCTCCGGGAGCGGGGCTTCCGACATCTCTGGGGAATGGATGCAGCCGCATCTCTCCTCGATCGCATCCCTGATCCGACGATCCACCGCGTCTGCGACAATTACCTGCGTATCCGCGACCACTTCGGGGCCGGCTCCTTCGACGCGGTGACCGTTTTCAACACCCTGCATCATCTCGATTCTCGCGAGGAATACACCGCTTTTTTCACGAATCTCGCCGATGTGATCCGTCCGGGAGGGCGGGTTATCGTGAAAGAACTGCGAAACGGAATATTCTATAGAATATATAATGGCATCATTTTCAATTCCGTCACCCGCACCCTGTTTCCGGGCACGTTCGGGCCCCGCTGCTTTGTCCAGACCGAGGAACGAGAAATGCACGCCAGATTCTTCCGCGAGTTCGTGCCGCATCTGCGGAGCATCGTCTCGGCCGGCGGGCGGTTCCGCATTCTTGCACGCCATCTGCCGCTCACCTTCGAACAGATGATCGTTCTCGAGCGGGTGTGAATGCCCATGACCGTTGCCTCCGTCAGGCTTGGCAGTCTCGAATCGAGCCGCATCGGCCTTGGGACATCGGCCGCCTATGACGGCCTGCTTTGTCCGGCAAAGGTTTCCCGGCGAGAGTACCCGCAGCTCCTGCAGGCGGCGTTCGGGATGGGCGTGCGGTTCTGGGACGCGTCTGTCACCTACGGCACCCATGGGGCGGTCCGTGCTGCGCTGAAGGGCGTTCCGCGCGACCGCGTCGTGATCTGCACCAAATCCCCCGTCCTGACCCGGCGATCGATGAATGCCGCCGTCGAGCGGTCCCTGAGGGAGTTGGACTGCGGGACCATCGATGTGTTCATGCTCCAGTGCGTCCGGGGTGCGTTGGATCTGCGCTTCCGTCGGGGGGCGCTCGAAGCCCTCGTCGAGCATCGGCGCAAGGGAACGATTCGCGCGATCGGCCTATCCTCGCATGGTCTCGAGGCCCTCGAAGCCGTGCGCGATCTGCCCGAGGTCGAGATCGTCATGGCCCGGTTCAATATCTCCGGTGACCTCATGGACGCCACGGGCGAATCTCTGCGGGCGACGGCAGCCGCGCTTCCCCCGCTGAAGCGCCTTCTGCACGATCTGATGCCGGTCTCCCTGTTCCGCCGCCTGGCCTCGTCCGTCCAACGGGAAGTGGCTTCGCCTGCCGACCGGGCCCGGACTGCCGCCATCCTTGCCGACCTTCATGCCCGGGGGAAGGGAATCGTCGGAATGAAGCTTCTTGGCGAAGGACGCCTGGCGCACCGTCGTGCCGAGGCCCTGACGTATGCCGCTCGTCACCCGTTCCTCGACGTTCTTTTGCTGGGAGCGTGCTCCGCGAAAGAGCTGCAGGAATCTCTCGCAACCCTTGCGACGTCGGGAAGAGGCACATGAGCGACCGGAAGATGCGGATCCTTTTTCTCAACGGCCCCTGCGCCCGGAAGTTTGCGCGCACGGGACGGTGGCAGGCCACGGCGCGAGGCGCGAGCCTCTGGTATCCCATCTGGCTTGCCCATGCGGCCGCCCTTGCGCGGGCGCGTGGGTTCGAGATCCGACTGTGGGATGCCCCGGCCGCCGGCTGGGATCTCGGGGAAACCCTTCGGCGCGCGCGCGAGTGGAAGCCTGACCTCGCCGTGATCGACACTTCCACGGCCAGTATCCATGCGGATCTCGAGACCGCGCGCGGATTGAAGGAGATCCTGGGCTCCACGGGCGTCGTCTGCCTGGTCGGCCCCCATGCCTCGGCGGTTCCTGAGGATGTTGCCGGCCGGCCCGGTGTCGATGCCGTTGCGATCGGCGAATATGATGTGACGGTATGCGAACTGGCCGAGCGTCTGCGTGCAGGCGTTCCTGAGCCGGGACGTGTTCCGGGGCTCTTGTGGAACTCTGGTGGTTATATAATTAGTAATATACAAAGACCTCTGATCCCCGACCTCGACCTCCTCCCGTTCGCTTCCGACATTCTCCTCGAACAGCTCGACCCGGCCTGGTATGGGCTCGACTTCTGCCTCCATCCCTACATGACCATCATGACGGCTCGGGGGTGCCCGTCCCACTGCACCTTCTGCCTGTGGCCCCAGACCCTGACGCGCGGCACCTACCGCGTGCGTTCGCTGGATCACGTCTTCGCCGAAATCGAACGGGTTCTTGCGAGACGGCCGCGTATCCGCGAGTTGTTCTTCGATGATGATACGTTCACGGTGAATCCCGCGCGGCTCGAGGAGTTCGCTGACCGGTATCATGCCCTGCCGCATCGTGTTCCGTTCTCCGTCAATGCGAGGGCCGTGCCGTTACCCGAGAATGTTTTCCGCAAGCTCGTCCGTGCCGGCCTGCGGTGTGTGGTCGTGGGGTTCGAGTCGGGAAACCAGGCGATTCTCGATGCGGTTCGAAAGGGAACCCGCCTCGAGGAGATGGTGCGGTTCGCCGAACAGTGCGATGCCCTGGGGGTCCAGGTGCACGGCGACTTCGTGCTGGGGCTGCCGGGTGAGACGCCGGCGACCATCGAACAGACCGTGCGGTTCGCCACGCGCCTGCCGTTGAGCACCTTCCAGCTCGCGATCGCACACCCTCTGCCGGGGACGGCCTTCTTCGACTGGCTCAACCACAACGGGTACCTCATCACCCGTGATTTCTCGCAGTGGATCGACAGCGACGGGAACCAGCAGGCGGTCATCCGGTACCCCGGACTGGGCCCCGGCGAAATGAAAACCGCCGTTGCCACATCTCTCAGAGACTATTATCTCTCTCCGGCATTTCTGGCGAGGGCGTGCCGGAACGTTCTTCGACAGCCCGGCGAGCTGCGCCGGTATGTCAGGGGCGGCCTGCGGTTCTTCCGGCTGGTTCTGGGGGCCTGAGCATGGATATCACCGTCGCCGTCCTGACCCGCAATGAAACCGCCAACATCGACGCCTGCCTCGCGTCCCTCGTGGCGCTGAAATACACGGGGGGAAAGTTCGAAATCCTCGTGGTAGACGGCATGTCCGACGACGACACCCGGCTTCGCGCCGCGGAGTGGGCGAACAGGTACCCCCAGATACGGTTGGTTGATAATACCAAGAAGCATATCGCAGGTGGCCGGAACGTGGCATGGCGGGAAGCGCGATTTCCCCAGGTCGCGTTCACTGATGCCGACTGCCGGGTGCCGGCGGAGTGGCTCTCCGCGCTGGCCGCGGGATTCACGACGTGTCGGCGGGACGATCCCCAGACGGTCGCCGTGGGAGGGGGCAACACCGCGCCCGCTTCGACGGATCCCTTCCGCGAAGCGCTTGCGATCATGCTTGATTCGCTCCCCGGTTCGGGACTGTCCCCCCAGGGCCGTTCGACGGCGAAGGTGCGTCGAGTCGAGAGTCTGCCGGGATTGAACGTCCTCTACGACAAGGCCGCGATCGCCGCTGTCGGCGGCTACGACGAAGCGCTCGAGAGCATGGGGGAGGATCTGGACCTCAATCTCCGGCTCGGCGCATCGGGGGGCTCCCTGTATGCCCTGCCGGGCCTGATGGTCGAACATGCTCTGCGCGGCGACGCGGTCTCCTGGGGTAAAAATATGTATGGCTATGGAACTGGTCGCGTCCGTGTCTGTGCGAAACACGGGCGATGGTTCCACCCCCGGATCTGGATTCCGGCCGCGTGGCTTCTCGTAATGCTGGCCACTCTGTTCGGCAGCCGATTTGCGCGTCGGCTGGCTCTGGCGTATCTGGCCGGGGTGTCCGGCTGCGCGGCGGGTCTGGTTGTCAGATCCGGAAAATCAGGGCTGGCCGCCCGCGTGGCCGGCTGTTTTCTGGTGACCCATGCCTGTTATGCCGCCGGCATCGCTGCGGGAATCCTCGCGCACCTGGCGGGGCATGACGGCGCAAGACAGGAGCACCCCTGATGCAGGTCATTCTCATCCATCCGCCTTCCCGTTCGCCCCAGCCGGTGATGCCCCTCGGTCTGGCCTGTCTCGCGGCGTATCTCGAACGTGAAAATATACCTGTTACGATTGTCGATGCCTGGGCGGAGGGACTCGACCGGGAAGCTCTTTCCCGCCGGCTTGCCCGTATTCCCGGACCGCCCGGCCTCGTCGGCATCACGGTCATGTCCCCCACCGCAGGGGAGGGATTCGCCACGGTCCGGACGGCGAAAGCGGCACGGCCCGGGTGCCGCACGATCATTGGAGGCACGCATCCATCCGCCCTGCCGGTGGACTGTCTCCAATCCTGCCCCGAACTCGATTTTGTCGCGGTCGGCGAGGGGGAAGCGCTGCTCCTGGCCCTTGTGAAGGAGCTTGAATCGGATCATCCGGTGTTTGGTTCGATCCGGGGGCTGGGCTATCGGCAGGCCGGACGGGTGACGGTGAACGGGAGAGCCGCGCCCATTCAGGATCTCGATGAGCTGCCGTTTCCCGCCTATCACCTGCTGCCGATGGCCAGATACCGCATGCATCCGCCCTATCGATTGTTCCGCAAATGCGCGACCCTGATGACGAGCCGGGGGTGTCCCTACGAGTGCAGCTACTGCACGAAATCCGTCTCGGGGCGCTCCTTCCGGTGGCAGAGTCCCGGCAGGATGCTGGCGGACATGGAGCGAATCCATACGTCGGAGGGCATTCGCCAGTTCCATTTCTACGATGACGACTTTCCGCTGCCGCAGGCCAGAATCCGGGAGTTCTGTCGGCTGTTGCGTCATGCCGGCCGCCGCTTCGCCTGGTCGTGCGTCGCCCGGGTCGATCATGTGGACCCCGACGTGCTTCGCGAGATGCACCTCGCCGGCTGCTGGCTGATCTCGTATGGGATCGAATCCGGCTGCCAGGAAATCCTCGACGCCGCAGGCAAGGGATTCACGGTAGGGCAGATTCGGGATGCCTTCGGCTGGACCCGTGCGGCCGGAATCCGCACCCTCGGATACGTCATGGCGGGGCTTCCCGGCGAGACGGCCGAAACGCTCGAGAAAACGGTGCGACTCGTGCGGGAACTCGATCCTGATTTCGTTTCCTGGAGCATCACCGCCCTGTATCCGGGAAGCCGTCTGTATGACGCATACCACGCTCCCGCGACCAATGACGGGGAGTCCGCCTCGAGCCTTTCCCCGTTCGCACATGGCCACGTGGAACTCTATCGGGGGGAAATTCCTCGGCAGCAGCTTCTCGAACGTGTCGGAAGAGCCTATCGGGAGTTTTATTTCCGGCCGGCATTCATGCTCCGCCACCTGCGAAGCCTGAGGACGCTGACCGAAGCCCTCAGTTATCTCCAGACGGTCGTTCAATACTGCCGTTGGCGGATCGGGACCGGGGTGTAAGCCGGTTCTGGCGCACGAGGGCGACTTCCTGGCAGAGATTCTTGATGCTTTCGCCCATCCCTGCGAGGCGGATGGACGTCTGCATCGCAAGCAGCATGAGGAAAAACTGGCCGAAGAAGAAGATCGTGGAGGTCGGCGTCACGATGCCGAGAAAGCGGCTGATCCGTTTCAGAAGCCCATACTGCGTGCCGAAGAGAAACGTTGCCCCTCCGACCAGCAGCCACATCCAGGAGTCGTCTTCGCGGACTTTGCGGCGGCGGACCAGATCGAGGGTCAGATACAGGATGCCGAAACTGAGGAGCACGACCCAGTTGCGCTGGCGGGGAGGGAGCGTGTCGTTCAGGTCGAACTCATCCATGAGAGCCTCCGAGATGACGTAATATTGTCATAAATATAGAAAGAAGCATCTTCGCGAGATACCGGGCGGGATGGAACAGGCCCGTGTGCATGCTGCCTTCCTCCCGCGGGGGACGCATGAGAACGTCCACCTCGCGGATGCGGATGCCGGCGTAGTGGAGCATCATGAACACGTCGGCATCGGGATAATCCATCGGAAACCCGTCGCGCGAGAGGAGTCTCAGGGTGGTGCGGTTGAAGCCCTTGAACCCCGAGGTGGGATCGTTCAGGTCGAAGCCCGAAAGGAGCCGGCAGATGCCGGCGAAAAACCGCCTCCCGACCTCGCGGAGAAAGGGAGAGCGATAGGAGCTGCCGGCGTGGAACCTGTTCCCGATCACGAAGTCGGCTTCCCCGGCGCGCAACGGGCGCAGCAGGTCGGGAAGGGATGCCGGATCATGCTGCCCATCGGCGTCGAACTGGATGAGGTGGGCGTATCCGCGTTCGAGGGCATACTTGTATCCCGTCTGAAGGGCCCCGCCATAGCCGAGATGGACCGGCAGGATGAGGCAGCGAACACCGGCCTGGCGGGCCGCATCCCGGGTGGCGTCGGAGGAACCGTCATCGACGACGAGAACATCGCAGCCCGACGGAAGAAGCGGCAGAAGTTCCTTCAGGGTCTCGGGCAGCCGTCTCTCCTCATTGAACGCCGGAATACAGAGAAGGGTGTCAGAGGGCGCCGGCAGGGGGGCACCCGTTCCGGCGTGCTGCGCGGGCTGCGGGGAGGGCGTTCCCCGGCGACGGCGTCTGGGGGTTCCCTGCCGGCTTTCGTTGGGGCGCGCCGGGCGCGGGGGGCGAGGCGGGGAGGGGGGCTGGGTGTTCACTTCATCTGCTGGACGATCGAGAAGAGGGGCATGAAGACGGAGAGGGCGATGCCGCCGATCATGACGCCCATGAAGACCGTGAGAATCGGCAGGAGCGCGCCGGTGAGGCCGTCAAGCGCTTCGGCGGTTTCCTGATCGTAAAAATCAGCGACTTTTTCGAGCATTTTGTCGAGGTTGCCGGAGTTTTCGCCGACTTCCATCATCTTCTGGACCATCGTCGGAAAGATAGGGTTTCCTTTGATGCTCGAGGACAGGCCCTTGCCCTGTTGCACCGAAACCGCCATCTGGCCGACCAGATCTTCGAGAACCTTGTTTCCCATGACCGAACCCGTGATCTTGAGCGCATTCAGAATCGGAACCCCGGAACCCAGCAGGGAACAGAAGGTGCGGGCAAACCGGCTGACGGCGATCTTTTTTGTGATCGGCCCGACGATGGGCGCGGAAATGGCGAGTCTGGCGATGATCGCTTCCCCGAGTTCGGTTTTCATGAACATGTAGAACCCCAGGCCAATGCCGCCTGTCACGGCCAATACGAGGATATACTGCTCGAGAAGCATGTCGGATGCCCAGATCATGGTTTTGGTGAGGACCGGAAGCTCGGCCTTCATCTTTTTGAACATCTTCGTGAAGTTGGGGAAAATCTTCACCAGCAGAAAAATGACGCAGCCGACCGCGAGAACGAGCTGGACAACCGGCATGGTCAGCGCGCCCTTGATCTTCCCGCGCATCTTCGAATCGGCTTCGGCAAATGCCGCCAGGCGGGCAAGAACCTTGTCGAGGATGCCGCCGGCCTCGCCGGCCTCTACCATATTGCAAAATATATTATTGAAAACCTTGGGGTGTTTTCGCAAGGCCGCGGAAAAGGGCTGGCCTGAACGCAGGTCCTTGCCGACTTTGTCCAGAACGTCCTTGAAGTAGGGATTTTCCGCCTGGTCAAACATGATGCCGACACTGTCCACAAGGGGAATCGACGCGCTGATGAGGGTCGAAAGCTGCACCGTGAAAACCATCAGCTCCTTGGCGCTGACGCTGCCGCCGAAGGACAAGCTGAAGCCGCCGCCTTCTTTGACGGCGGTCGCCTTGATGAGATAAAACCCTTTGTCTGACAACATCGAAGCGAGCTTTGCCATGCTCTCGGCCTCGATCTGCGTCTTGAGAACCTCGCCCTTGGCGTTCTTGACTTCGCAATCAAACTTGGGCATCCATCCACCCCTCGCTGAAATCCAATCTCTGCATCAAATCTGACAGAAACCCGCTTCGCTGGATTTTATCATGAAGATACGATATTACGAAACCCCTGGCGAATGCCGGCAGACGCAGATTCGACCCGAGGTTGCATATATATCAGTGAATATACATTGCTTCGGCGATTCCGTCGTGCCGGCCGTAAGGCACGCTACCCTGCACGTATCCGAATCGATCATTCCGACCTGGAGAGAGCGAAAATTTCTTCCGGTGTGGTCAGCCCCTGGATGAATTTGAAGATGATATCCTCCCTCAGGGTTTTCATTCCACCCTCGATAGCGGCTTTCATCAGATCGTCGGGGCCGGATTTCTGGATGATCAGGCGGCGAATCTTCTCGCTCGTATACATGACCTCATGGACGCCGACGCGGCCCTTGTAGCCGGTGGATCCGCACTTGTCGCATCCTTTGCCCCGGTAATAGGTTCCGTTGATCGATTCGGGCGGAAGCCCGAGGTCTTTGAGTAATTCCGGCGTAATCGTCGTGTCGGGGGCCTTGCAGGTTTTGCAGACGCGCCGGGCCAGACGCTGCGAAACGATGCAGAGCAGTGCCGCCGAGACGAGAAACGGCTCGACGCCCATATCGACAAGGCGTGAGGCCGTGCTGGGCGCGTCGTTCGTGTGGAGCGTCGCGAAGACCAGGTGGCCCGTGAGAGCGGCTTCGACCGCGATCGTCGCCGTCTCTTCGTCGCGAATCTCTCCGAGCATGATGACGTCCGGATCCTGACGCAGAAATGCGCGCAGGACCGTCGCGAAATCGAGATTGATCTCGGAGCGCACCTGCACCTGGTTGATCAGCTTCAGCTTGTACTCGACCGGGTTTTCGACCGTACAAATGTTCATGTCGACGCCTTTGATGGCGTTCAGACACGCATACAGCGTCGTCGTTTTTCCCGATCCCGTCGGACCGGTGATGAGAACCATGCCGTTCGGTGCCGCGATGGATTTCTGGAGCAGTTTGTAATTGTCAGGCGTGAACCCCATCTGATCGAGGCTAACCTGGACGTTCGACTTGTCGAGGATGCGCAGGCACACCTTTTCGCCGAACGCGACCGGGATCGTGTTGACGCGGAAGTCGATCGGCTTGTCCATGATCGTCATCTGGATGCGGCCGTCCTGCGGAATGCGGCGCTCCGAGATATCCATGCCGCTCAGAATCTTGAGGCGCGACACGGCCGAGGCCTGGGCCTCGGGCTGGAGCGTCATCGCCACCGCAAGCGTGCCGTCGATGCGGTACCGGATGCGCAGCTCGCCCTCGTCGGGCTCGATGTGGATGTCGGAAGCGCCTTTCTGGACGGCCTGGGTGAGAATCAGGTTGACCAGCTTGATGATCGGGGTTTCCTCGCTGGCCTTCTTGAGGTTGTCCATGTCGCCGGGCTTTCCCCCCTCGGGGCCGTCGGCCGTGATCTGACTCAGGGCGTCGGCCATGGCGCCGGCCACGTACAGCTTGTCCAGTGTTTCATTGATCTGCACTTCGGAACAGATGGCGCGCACGACCTCGCAGTTGTTCTGGAACTGGATCTCGTCGATGATGAACACGTCGAGCGGGTCGGCCATGCCGATCATCAGACTCTTTCCGTCGAAGCTGATCGGCACGAGCATGTGCTTGCGCGCGATCTTCTCGGGCACCATTTTCAATACCTCGGGCTTTACATCGACCTTGCTCAGGTCGACGAACGGCACCTTGAGCTGCTTTCCGAGCACGGGCAGCAGCTTCGCGTCGGTCAGGTAGCCCAGCTCGATCAGGACCTGGCCGAGCCGCTTGCCGCGCTTCTTCTGCTCGGCGAGGGCGATGTTCAGTTCCTTGTCAGTGATGTGTCCGGCCTCGATCAGCATCTCGCCGATCTTTTTGCGTTTGAACATGGTGTGTTACCTCATCCAGCCGTCAACGGCGCAGATCATCGCGCCGATTCCCAGTATTTGCGCCGCGCTTCCATGTAGTGCGGATTGAGCCTGATCGCGATCTGGAACTCGTCCATCGCCGCATCGGATTTGCCCTGCTTCTTCAGCACCATGCCGAGGTGGTAATGCAGATCGGCATACTCGGGATGGTCGCGCAGCAGCCGCCGATACTCCCGCTCGGCCACGTCGAGCAGGCCGAGATCGGTGAAGACGAGGCCGAAGTCGACGGTGATCCCACCGGTTTCGAGCCGGTCGCCGAGGTGATCCTCGATCACCCGGCGGTACTCGACCATCGCCTTGTTGAAGGCGCCCTGGTCCTGGTGGATGCGGGCGACGTAGTAGCGGGCGGCGGCATACCGCGGATTGATCGCGAGCGCGTTCGAAAAACTCGCCAGGGCCTTGTCATACGAGCGGTTTTCGTAGAACAGCAGGCCGATGTTGAAATGCGCGTCGGCGAACCGCGGATTCAGCGTCAGGACCGACTCGTAGGCAGCGACGGCCTGTTCCCGGTCGCCGAGCCGTCGGTACGAGTGGCCGAGATGCAGGTAGTAGACCGGGTTCTTGGGGTTGATGTTCACCGCCTTGACGTGACAGAACGAGGCCTTGTCATACTGCTCCTTCAGGTAGAAGGCGTTGCCGAGGTAGAACAACACCTCGTGCTGCCTCGGGTGATCGCGCAGGAACTTGATACAGGCGTCGATCACCTCGTCGAGGAGACCCTCGTTGTAGGGCGCGGCTGGCGGCATCGGGGAAGCTCGTCAGCGGGGCGAGAGGACCGATTTGAGGTCCTTGCCGAGTTTCGTGCGCGGCTCGACCTGACGGAACGCCGGCCGGTCGGTGCAGTAACGATGCATCACCTCGAGACCCTCGTAGGCGCGCTTCCCGAGAGAGTCGAGAAGCCCTTCGAACAACGGGGAGAGATGGTGGATACCCGTGTCGATCGGCTGCTCCTCGCGCAGATGGAACCGGAGCTTGTACACGATCCCGTCGTCGCGGCGGAAAATGTCGAGTTCGGGATCCTCGAGATGCTGGCTGCGTGCGCTGTACTGGCGGACCGCGAAAAAATGGTCGCGCTCGTAATCCTCATACAGGTCGACGCCCCAGATATACGGGTTCTTGAAGACGCACAGCGGGAAGATCGGCGAGAGGAACCGCTTCATCGAATCGACGACCTCGTAGTTGTACTGCTCGGCGGGAATCGCGATCGAGAGCTCGTGGCCGCGCAGTTCGAACGTGCCGCCCAGTTCGAATTCGCCCCGGATCGACTCGATGCGGTCTGGTTTGTCGAGGTTGAGCAGGATCTTGCGCGTGCGGTCGTTGAACGTCGAGTACTGCTCGTCGGGCCGGTCGGACCACGTGACGGAGACGCTCCCGAGGGGCATGGCCAGGATCGTCTCGAGGACGTTCGCCTGGATCTCGCGGTCCTTGCGGCTGCTGAAGAAGACGTATTTTTCGAAAATGTCGCAGGTTTCGTTCATGAGCTTGCCTTCTCCGACTTCACGTAGACCATCGTGATGTCGTCTTCATGAGGATAGGTTTCCTTGAACCGGTTCATACCGGCCATGACATGATACACCAAACTCGATGCTTTGCCTTCGGGGGCATTGTCGAGGGCCGTCTTGAGCCGCTCGACGCCGAATCGCTCGCGCTCCCTGTTCAGCAGGTCGATCACCCCGTCGGTGTAGAGGAACACGCCGTCGCCCGGCAAAAGCTCGATGCACCGCTCGGGATAGGCGTTTTCCTCCTGCTCGAACAGGCCGAGCGGGATCCCGGCCTCGAACTCGACCTCCTCGACGAAGCCGCTTCCGGTGCGGACGACGAGGGGGCGGCAGTGTCCGGCGCTCGCGCAGACCACGGTGCGGCTGTCCGCGGTGAAGACGGCGATGATCATCGTGGCGAAGAGGGAGCCCATCTGGTCTTTCGACAACTGGCGCGACAGAAAGCTCAGGAGCTGGCCGGGGGAGGTCAGGGAGTCGGCCATGGCCCGGACCAGAGCCTGAATCTTCGAAAGGAAGAGGGCGGCGGGAAGCCCCTTTCCCGAAACGTCGGCGACAGCGACCAGCAGCCGATCGTTGGGAAGAGGCACCAGATCATAGTAATCCCCGGAGATTTCATGGCAGGGCATACAGGTGGCGTGAATGTCGAAGCCGCGCAGCAGGGGCGGCTGGCTGGGCAGCGAGGAGGTCTGAAGGGTGCGGGCGACGTCGACTTCATAGGTGAGACGCTCGCGGCGGATGTTCTCCCGATACAGCAGGTGGTTCTCGATGCTGATGGCGAGCTGGCGGTTGAAGAGGGAGGCGAGAACCTTCTCGTCTTCGGAAAGCGCCTTGCGTTCGGCATTCATGAAGACGACCAGGCCGAGAATGCGGTTCCAGACGAGGAGCGGTAGGATCGAGAGGTCGGCGGGCTCGACGCGCCGTTTGAGGGGCAGGGAAAAGCTCTTCCAGTCCTGGGTGGCGAGGCTGTCGAGATCGATCTCCTGTCGGATGATCTCGGCCGTCTGCCGGACGAGGGGATCGTCGGGGGCGAGTTCGGGGGCGATATCGCCGCGCCGGGGGCGTGTTCCGCAGGCGAATTCCAGGGGAGCCGTAGGGGCGTGGAGGTAGACCAGCAGGGTGCCTGTCGGAAAGAACTCCTGGGCGAACTGGAGGGCGATGCGGATCTGGCGGTGCAGATCCGCCGTGAAGTTCAGGTAGCTCAGCAGGTGCGAGATGCGCTCGACGTCCGCGAACTTGCCGTGGAGGCGGGAGAGATTGTTCTGGTACCACCCGACGATCGAGGTCGTCTGGAAAAACAGATCCGAGAGATCGAGCCGGGGTGTCGGAGCGGTTGCGGCGTCGGGCCGGGAGGTGTCCAGTTGCCGCAGCGTGTGCCACCAGAAGCTGACGATGCCCAGCAGGAGCGAGGTGAAGACGAGGAAGCCCAGGCTTGCCAGGGCGGTCCACGAAAGACGGGCATCGGCGGGAATGAAACGCAGGGTCGCGGAAATGCCGGCCACGACCAGGATGACCCCGGCCGTGAACAGGATGATCGGATACCGTTGAAGAATCGCGCGCATGGGTTTCTGACGCCACTTTACACCGGTGCGGAACACCCGTCAATCGCTCGCGCCGCCCAGGGAAGGGACTGCCTGCCCTTGAATGCCGTTGCCCGCCGGGAGAGCTGTCGCGTGAACGGCACGGCCCCGCATGAACTACAGTGTAGAATATGTATTACAAAATATATTTAAAATGTCGGGATGATCCGGCGCCGCCGCGGGATCCGAGCGCGGATCACTTGTCCGGGGAGGGTTGCCGGAGCCAGTGCCAGAGGAGCTCGAGGGGCGCGCCGAAATAGACCAGCAGCAGGAACTTGAGGGCCTGGTCGACGTCGGGATCCTCGGCATACATCGTCTCGATCTTGCGCACGATGGCGAACGGATCGGCGGATTTGTGCGTCTGGAGCTGTTTCACCGATTCCTGCACGAGGTGGTTGAGCGAGGTGCCGAGCCAGGCGAACGAGACGAGGAAGAGGCCCAGGACGATCCAGGCCGCCGTGGGCCGGCCCATGCGGCGGTGGCCGAAGCCCGGGCAGATGAACAGGCTTGCCAGAACGGCTTTCACCAGCCCGCCGAACGACTGGTCCGCCTGAACTGCGCCATCCGGGCGCCGGCGGCCCACTTCCCGCGTCGTGCGGGTCGGGTCGGGCTGGGGCGGAACGGGAGGGGGGGAAGAAGAACCCGCCGCCTCGGCGGAGGCGACGGGCTCGTGGGATCGGGATTGCGGTTCTGCCGACATGGGATCAGGCGGCTTTGTACTGTTCCCAGGTGCCGTCGAGGCTCGTGTCGAGCTTGCGCAGATGTTCCTGCATGGCATTGATCGCGGCGGGATCGCCGATCTTGGCGAGCGCCTCGCCGGCGGCCATGCTGACTTCCTCCTTCGGGTCGTTCAGGGCTTCGATGAGCGCCTGGACGACGGCGGTTCCGCGCTTGTCGCCGAGCTGGACGCAGGAGATGCGGCGGACGCGCCAGTCGGCATTCTTCAGACCCCGGATGTACCGGAAGGTTTGATCGAGGGGGGTGACGGATGCCAGGGTGGGCGTCCGGAGGCGGGACGAAACGCGGGGGGCGGCTGCGGGCTGGGCGGCCCAGCGGTCCCAGGCGGCGGTGAACACCTTCTCGAACAGGAACCATCCGGCGAAATATACCATCGTCAGAAGGAGAATCTTGATTTCGAGCTCGAGCATGGCTGTTGCCTCCGTTTTGTACAGATATCGTTCTTCGATATCTATCGGCAGGCGGGCGCCGGAACCGAAGAGGGGCCGGCGTAGTCCGCGGCGGATCACCTGAGACGGACGGGCCAGCCGTCGCACCGCGCCGGAAGCCGGCCCAGCAGCAGCCCGAGGAGGCTGCGGATGTCAGGGGAGCGGAAGCCGAACGTGGCGATGCGTGTCGTCGCTTCGGGAATGCCGGCCAGGTCGTAGGGATTCCGGAGTGCCGCGAGAATCGTTCCCGGCCGTTCGGCGGCAATGGCCCGGAACGCCTGTTCCTGGCCGGGAAAGATGTGGGCATTGTAGGAAAGCAGCACGACGCGGGCATCGGGGCCGGCCTGGGCGAGCGTTTCGCGCAGGCGCGGCAGAATCTCGTCCCGGCCGGCCTTGGGCTCGTACACCACGCACCGGGCGTGGGGAAACGCCTCGAGGAACTGGGCCGACGGGCCGGCGTCGCGATGCTCCTCCTCGACCTGGACGAGCGAGGCGATATGCGGACAGGCGACGACGAGCGGGGTTGCCGGCGCGAGGGGGAGATCCCCGGCGGCCGTCGTATCGACCAGCACCGCACGATCGTGGGCTTCCGACACGAGAGCCGCGTGCGACGCCGCAAGACGGTCGAGCGGCGCAGGCGGAGCGGATGCGGCGAGGCGGTCCCGGGCGGTCTCGATCCGGGCGAGGCTTTCCTCGAGCCGTCGCATCGCTGCCGCCGATGTGGATGCTTCGCGCAGAATGGCCTCGGCGGCTTCACGCTGCCGGCCGAGATCGTGGCAGATCAGCAACTGGTCGGCCCCGGCCAGGAAGGCGCGTCGGGCCGCGTCGGGCACACCGAACGCCTCGGTGATCGCGCCCATCTCGAGGTCATCCGTGATGAGCAGTCCCTTGAACCCGAGCTCCCGGCGGAGCAGGCCCGTGAGAACCGCCTCGGAAAGGGTGGCGGGAAGGTTGGGGGCCGGCTCGAAGGCGGGAAAGAAGACATGGGCCGTCATCACGGCGTCGATCCCGGCTTCGATCGCGGCCTTGAAGGGCGCCAGTTCGAACGAGAGCAGTCGCTCGCGGTCGTAGGGAATGACCGGCAGCGTCAGATGCGAGTCCACTTTCGCGTGCCCCTTTCCGGGGAAGTGCTTCGCACACGCCAGGACGCCGCCCTCTCTCAACCCGGAGATATATGGCTTGCTATATTTTATGACCGTCTCCGGGGTGTCGCCGAAGGAGCGTGCGCCGATGCCCGGATTGCCGGCATGATTGATGTCGAGCACGGGGGCGAGGTTCCAGTTCAGGCCCAGGGCGCGCATCTCGGCCCCGACGGCGGCTCCGATGCGCCGTGCCAGATCCGGATCCCCCGATGCCGAAAGCGCCATGGCGCCGGGGAACAGGCTGCCCTGGCTCAAAATGCGCATGACGAGGCCGCCTTCCTGGTCGATCGAGGTGAAGAGCCGCCGGCCCGCGGCGGACTCGAAGCGGCCGAGCACGCCGGGAAGGGCGGAAGGATCCGCGAGGTTCCGGGCGAAGACGATCACGCCGCCGATTCCCCACTCTTCGACGAAGGCGAGAACCTCCGGGGAGGGTTCGAGGCCCTGATACCCGATGACGAACAGATTGCCGATCCGGCGACGGAGCTGATTGTCCATGTGCTCACCTCGTTTGGAATTCTTTCTGGTTCATCGGCTGTCGGGAGGTTTTTTTCCAACGCCCCTTCCGGGCATGCCGTCGGCTGTTGTGGGAAACCGGGATGGTGCGGTATGATGCGGCCGTCCAAATTCATCAGGAGAGAGCCCATGTATTGTTTCCGCTGCGGCCAGGAGCTTCCGGCCAAATCCGTCAACTGCCCGGCCTGCGACACCCCCCAGAAGCGGCGACAGCGGCATCGGCAGCGGCTTCTCCTGGGCCTGTTCATCTTCCTTGCCGGCGCCTTCACGGGCAGCGTGTTCGACAGCCTCGTGTTCCGCGGCCGTTCCTGGGATCATTCCCTGCTCGACCTGCTCACGGGCGGCGGGGCTCCGAAGACGGCGACGGCGCCGGCCGAGCCCTGGTCGGATCCCTCCTGGGAGCGCGTCTCGCCCCCGGCCCCCGGGGTCCAGCCGAACCTCCCTGCCGGGAAGAAAGGCATCGTGCCGCCGGGCGCAATCGTATTCAAACCCGGTCAGCCCGGAGCCCCATCGATGGCGCAGCTTCCGCCCACCGACCGGACGGTCGCGGACGGCCTGCCTGTCCCGACTGCAACGGAGACGGCCATGACGGCTCTTTCTGCCTCGATGGCTCCCGACATCGCCTCCCCCGCCGGATTCGACGAAGCCGCGGAGGTTGCGGGAGACGAGGTTCCCGCTATCGGGTCCGAAACGGCTCCCGTTGCGGCTTCGGAGCCTGTCATGGCCCCGCCGGCCACGCCGGAGCCTCTTCCCGACACCGATCTCGCTCCCGGCGCTCTCGAAAAACTCGAAACGGGTGAAGGGAACAATTATCACGGAAGTCTCTGGCTCGACGGCGACAGCCTGCTGTTCGCCTCGAATCGCGCGGCCGGATCGGCCAACCCGAAATACCAGGCGTATTTCCGGTCGCTGAAGGGGAAGACCGGCTCGGTGCGGTTGTTCTCCTGGCCCGGCAACGTCTGGACGCCCGAGTTCTCGAAAGACGGAAAGCAGCTCGTTTTCTCCAGTGACAGCGCCAAGGACGAGCAGGTCTTCGTCTTCGACCGCATCACCCAGCAGCACCGTGCCCTGACCGATGGCGGCCACAAGAACATGATGCCTGCCCTGTCGCCGGACGGGAAGTTCGTCGTCTTCACCTCGAACCGCAAGGGCTCCAACGACATCTGGCTGGTCGGGATCGACGGGGACGGCCTCGTGCAGCTCACTTCCGGCCCGGAAGACGATCGCGAGCCGCGCTGGTGGCCGGATGGCAAATCCATCGTCTTCACCCGCATCGTGCAGAAAATGAAGGTGTCCCATATCATGAGGCTCGGCATCGATCCGGTGGGGAAGCCCGAACCGCTGGTGGGCGAGGCGAGCCGGAACTGGCTTGCCGACCCGTCGCCCGATGGCCGCTGGCTTGCCTACGTGCGCTCGGAAAGCGACGATGGAAGCCGGAACGTGATCCGTGTGCGCCGCCTCGACTCCGGGACCGAGTTCGCCGTTACGACGTTCGGCTCGGCCGATGCGTTCCGGCCGATCTGGACCCATGACGGCTCCGGCCTGATCGCGCATGCCGACCGCGAAGGCCGCAAGGGCCTCTACCTGATCAGGCTCGAGAAAAAGCCGAAACCTTGATCCCGCTCCCTCTTTCCAGCCTCCTGCTGACGGCATTGCCGGTCGGGGTGTTCGTCTGGCTGTTCCGGACGGCGCTCGCCGACCCCGTCCTTCGGGAAGGGGCGCTTGCGGGCGGGATTGCCGGCGCGTTCGCGATCCTGCCTCTCAAGTTCGTGTTCTATCCTGCGCTTCAGGCGGCGCTCGGCATCGATCTGCGATCGCTGCTCGCCGATTCCGAGGAGTTCTGGATGCGGTTTGCCGTTGCCGTGATCCTGGTCGGGGGGCTCGAGGAGACGATGAAGCTCGGCGCGGCCATTGCCGGTGCAGGCTGGATGGGCAGTCTCTGGCGGTCGACCGCGATCTTTCTCGCCTCGCTTGCCGCCGGTCTGGGCTTCTCGGCGGCAGAAAGCATTGACTATATATCGATCTTCGGGGCCGACGTGCTCCTGACCCGTATCCCGCTGAGTACCACGGGCCACGTCCTGTTTTCGGGCTTCGCCGGCTGGGCAGCCGCCCTCGCGCTGTGCAAACGGACGAAGACGGGAGAGAGCGCGGCCACCTGGCGCGGATACGTCCAGTTCCTCGGCGGCCTGCTCGGAGCCGCCGTTCTTCACGGGAGTTTCAACATGATCGCGATGCGCACCGTCGCCTCGACCTCGATCCCCCTGCTGGCCGCGATGCTCGTGTTCGGAGCGGCGCTGCTGCGGGAGGGCTGGGTGCGCGTTCTCGTACTCGACCGGGCCGAACGGGGGAGCGACGAGCCGTGCGCCCTCTGCGGCGCCGTTCCCGCCGATTCGCGCGGCCGCTTCTGTGCCGCCTGCGGGGCCAGGAGGCCCCTCGTCCGATGACCACGCACCCGACCCGCCCGGATAAACCCCGTATCATTGCCATCGCCGTCCAGACGCCCGAACTGTCCGACACCGAACTCGACGATTCCCTCGACGAGCTTGCCGAACTCGTCAGAACGGCGGGCGGCGTCATCGTCGGCCGCGTGGTCCAGAAACGGGCCCGGTTCGACCGTTCCAGCTACTTCGGATCGGGCAAGATGAAAGAGGTGGCGGAGCTGATCGAATCGACCGGCGCGGTCCAGGTGATCGCCGACGACGAGCTGACGGCTCTCCAGGTGCGCCGCCTGGAAGAGGGGATCGGCTGCGAAGTGCTCGATCGGACAGGGATCATCCTCAACATTTTTTCCGCCCACACCTCGACTCGGGAGGGGAAGCTCCAGGTAGAGCTTGCGGCCGTCCAATACATGCTGCTGCGGCTCGCGGGCGGGTATGGCGGTTTGTCGCGGCAGCGCGGCGGTATCGGTCTGAAGGGCCCCGGCGAGACGAAACTCGAGACCGATCGTCGCGTCCTCAAGATCCGGCTGAAGCGGCTGGGCGACGAGCTCGACAAGGTCGTCCAGGATCGCGAGGTGCAGCGCAGAAAGCGCACCGACCGGTTCGCCCCGCTGTTCGCCCTCGTCGGTTACACGAATGCCGGCAAATCGACGCTTCTGAACGCGCTGAGCGGGGCCAGCGTCCAGGTGTGCGACGGCCTGTTCACGACACTCGACCCGACCGCCCGCCGCGTCGAGCTGCCCGGGGGGAGATGGGCGATCCTGTCCGACACCGTCGGCTTCATCCGGAAGCTGCCCCACGGTCTCGTGCGTGCCTTTCGCGCGACGCTCGAGAGCGTGCGGCACTCCCAGGTGCTGGTCCATGTCTGCGACGTGTCGAACGTCCAGGCCCGGGAACACATCGCCGCCGTCGAGCAGGTGCTCCAGGAGATGGAACTGGAAAGCCCCGACCGGATCGTCGTCTTCAACAAGATCGACCGGGGCGTGCCGCACAACCGCGAAGCCCTCGAGGCCCTGTTCCCGGGTGCGATCTTCGTTTCGGCGCGCACTGGCGAGAATCTCGACGAACTGCGGCAGCGCATGGCCGAAAAGATGGCCGTCTCGTTCGAAACCGTCGAACTCGAGCTTCCCGTCTCGGCCCCCGAGCTGAAGGAAATCCGGCTGTTGGGGCGAATCCTGAAGGAAGAGTGGGGGGAGGGCACCGTCCGCCTCACCGCCGATCTCCCGCGCACCTACCTGGCCCGCCTCGATCGTTCGCGCACGTGATCCCGGCCATGGCGCCCCAATCCGCGACTGTGTCGGATGGGCGCATCACGATGCGCCCCTACGCATCGCTGGATCGCCCCCCGTATCCGCCCCACACCCGTCATTCGTTCATGTAGGGGGCGTATACGGCGTGAAGGCTATACGATTTCCCATCGGCGCTCGTGTAGCCCCAACTGGCGATCGACTGGTTGGATTTCAGCGGATCGGTCGGAATCGAGAGAAGATATCCGTGCCTGGGGGTCGTGGTGGCCAGATCGCCGAACTCCGCCGTCAACGGGTATTTCCCCTTGTCGGCCCGGTATTCCATGAGGGCTTTGCGCAGCGCCTTGAGGTTCGCCTTCATGACGGCGACCTCGCTCTGGGCGACGTAGTCGGTGTAGTAGGGGGCCGCCAGCGCCACGAGCGCGGCGATGACCGCAACGACGATGATCAGCTCGATCAGCGAAAAGCCCCTGCTTGAAGAATATGATAACATATAATATTCCTTCATAGATTTCTACCAGGTCGAGTAGCGGGTGCCGTCGAAGGCCGTGTGCCAGCCTTCGATGAAAGCGGAATCCGTCGGAAAGCGGACGTCATAGAGATAATACCCGGCGCCATTCGAGACGGTGGTGAGACTCTGGTTCGTCAGCCAGACGCTTGCGGCCGGGCTCGTGGCGACGAACCTCAGATCCCAGCAGAAGATATCGTCCTTCGGCTTGAAAGGATTGTTGGTCTGGCCGAGCGTGAGAAAGGGCCCTTCCTCGGTCCGTGAACGGGTCTCGGTGGCGGGAAGGGCCACCAGCAGCGAAGCAACACAGGCCGGGGGCACGTTGTTCATGCGGGCGCTGCGATACCGGTCGATCGCGAGCCGCATGTCATACAGCCGGTCCCGCAGCAGCCGTTCCCGTGCCTTCATGTCGAACAGTTCCACCGTCGGCAGCGCCAGCAGGGCGAGAATCGAGATGATCGAGACGACGATGATCATCTCGAGAAGCGAAACGCCGAGCCGCGGCGCGCGGGAGGGGCACCCCCCGGCCGCCGAACGATTCCTCCGGCTTGGGTTCATACCCGTCCAATCTAGCCGAACCGGGGTGCATTTTCCAGTCCTGCGATGGTAGAGTGTCCAAAGAACGTTTCTGAAGGAGTGCAGAGGATGAGGTGTTTGGAAAGATGCGGCCGATGGTTCTTGCCCGGGGTCGTCCTGGTTCTCTTGGCAGCCTTTGCCCAGGGCGCCGTGGCGGGGGATTGGGAAGCATTCGAGATCAACGCCCAGTATCGCGGCTCGGTGAAACAGGCGTCTGAGCAGCTTGGCTGCGCGATCGGCTACTTCCAGGGACTTCCCGACGGGCAGAGCCAGATCATTTTCCATGCCTGCGTGCGCGATCCCGAAAAAGCGAAGAAATACTATGCCTTCCGCCTGAACCAGACCTGCTCCCGGGCGCCGTTTCAGTTGAAAACGACATCCGAGATCTACGCGCGGTTCGAAGGGTTCGAGCCGTCGCACCAGTCGGCGGCCAAGGATCTGCTGGCCCTTCTGACGGAGCTGCGCCGCCCGGACTTCGAGCCCAAGCCGGTCGAGAGCATCGAGATCAACGGCGTCACGATGAAGATGCAGGCGGTGCTGAAAGATCGCGGCCACAAACGCGAGATCACGGTCACCCGGCCGGGGAAACAGCCCGTCGAAGGCAAATTCTTCTTCCGCCGCAGCGTGGCGACGGGTCCGTGGGGGCTCGAGAAGTTCCGCCTCAAGCGCGGCAAGGTGTCGGTCTCGTTCGTCGTCGACAAGCTCGATGCCGTCAGGAAATCCTACGCCGTGAAATCGCCCTACGACTCGTGGGTCTTTGCCCGCTGACCCGACTTCTTTTTCCCCTGACGGCCGGAATGGCCGCCTTTCTCGCGTTCCTGCTCCAGCCCATGGCGGGAAAGGCCCTCCTGCCCGTTCTTGGCGGCGCCGCATCCGTCTGGACGCTCTGCCTGACGTTCTTCCAGGTAACCCTCCTTGCCGGATACGCCTACACGCATTATGGCATCGCCATCGCCGGCACGGTCCGGCAGGCCCCGGTTCATCTCCTGCTGCTGCTGGCCGCGACGCTGTTCCTCCCGGTCGATCCGGCGCCGGCCCGGTATCTCGCCGACCTTTCCTCGCCCCCCGAAGGGCGGCTTCTGCTCGGGCTGGTGACGGGAATCGGGCTGCCGTTTCTCCTGCTTTCCTCGACCACGCCGCTCCTCCAGCGCTGGTTCGTCGGCATGTCCGGCGTCCGGCCCGAGGATGCGTGGGTGTTCTATAGCTATAGCAATATCGGGAGTCTCGCGGCGTTGCTTTCCTACCCGCTGCTGTTCGAGCCGCTTCTGCCGCTCGAAAGCCAGGTGCGCGCCTGGAGCGCCGGCTTCCTCGTGTTTCTCGGCCTCGTGTGTCTCTGCATGGTCGCCCTGGCACGGCGGCACCAGCCCGAGGCCGATGTGCCGCACGAGCGGGATTCGGCGAAGGGCGAGGTTCCACGGCTGCGCCTTCTGCTCTGGCTCGGCGGCAGCGCCATTCCGGCGAGCCTGCTGTCGGGGGTCACGGCCCATCTCACCGTCGATGTGGCCTCCGTGCCGCTGCTGTGGGTCGTACCGCTCGCGTTGTATCTGCTCTCGTTCGTGATCGTGTTCGCCCGCCCGTCGGGCGGAGAGGGGACGGGGACCACGATGCCCGCAGCCTACGCCCTCCTGCTGGCCGTCGTGACCCTGGGGCCGTCCGGCCCGATCGGCCTTCGGATCCTGGTGCATCTTGGGGCCTTCTTCGTGATGTGCCTGGCCCTGCACGGGAAGGTCGCCGCTACCCGGCCTGCCCCGAATCAGCTCACCCTGTTCTACCTGGTCATCTCGATCGGTGGCGCCCTGGGCGGGATGTTCAACAGTCTCGCCGCCCCGTGGCTGTTCACGACGCATGCCGAGTATCCGCTCGTGCTGGCCCTTTCGGCCCTGTTTGCTGCGTTTGTCGGCGGAGGGAGTCGAGGTCCCGCTTCATGGGGCAGATGGGCGGGGCCGGTCATCGCTGGGGTTGCAATCGTGTTGATGTGGCTGAAAGGAGTTCTGGGGGTGGATCCTTCCGGGCTCACCCTGCTCCAGGCGCTGGGCGTGACGGGGCTCCTCGTCTGGAGCGCTCGTCATTTTCAGCCTCTCTGGGGAATCGCGTTCGCCGTCTGGCTTGGCTGCATCCTGGCTCCCGGGGGCGGCGAGAAGGAAGTCTTGTTCCGCGCGCGAAGTTTTTACGGCACGTTTCGCGTCGTCTCTGCCGATGCCGGGCGGTATCACCTCCTCGAACACGGGAACATCCATCACGGTGGCCAGTTGCGCGACGGCAAGGAAAGGTATTATCCACTATTTTATTATTCCCGGGAAAGCCCCGTCGGGCAGGTGTTCCGGGAACTCCGGATCGGACGTCGGGCGAAGCGCGTTGCGGTCGTCGGACTCGGCACCGGCGGACTGGCCGCCTATGGCCGCCCCTGGCAGCAGTTCACCTTTTACGAGATCGATCCCCTCATCGTCCGGATCGCCCGCGACCCTGCGCTGTTCACGCATCTTCGCGATTCGCCCGCCCGATGCAGGGTCGTCACCGGGGATGCGCGGCTGATGCTGGGGATGGCCGCAGATGGAGCCTATGACCTGCTCATTCTCGACGCCTACTCGTCGGATGCGATCCCCCTGCATCTGATCACGCGCGAGGCCGTTTCCCTGTATCTGCGGAAACTGGCGCCCGGCGGCCTCCTGCTGTTCCATGTCTCGAATCGGTATCTCGATCTGGAACCCGTGCTGGGCGCGATCTCATCGACTCTCGGCGCCCAGGCCCTCGCGGCGCGGTATGATCCCGGAGACGACGAGCAACTCCATTATGAGAAGGATGCCCGCTATGTTTTCAGCTCGAAATGGGTGCTCCTGGCCCGTCACCAGACGGATTTCGGGGGACTGGCCCGGAGCAGGCCGTGGAAGCGGGCCGTGGCGGGGCCTCCGGGAGCCGCCTGGACGGATGGATGGTCGAGTCTTCTGTATGCATGGCGTTTCGAGTGACCGAAATTCTTTGACACGCAGGATCGGCACGGGTAAGATGGCGCCGACCGGTGCGCATGAATCGCGCCGCGGGAGAGAGATGTATGTCCTGGGTGAATGCCGTTCGATGCCTGATCCTGTCAGGATTCTTTTTTGCGGGAGTCGTCTGTGCCGAACCGGTTTCCACGACAGACCCGGCCGGGGACGAGGTCGATCCGGCCGTTGCCGTGGAAAATGGATTTTACGACGCTTTATCCCGGGGACAGGCTTCCGAGGCGCGAACGATCCTCGAGGGGGCGCTGAACGACCGCACATCGGCTTCCCTGGTGAATATTCCCCAACTGATGCTGGCTCTGGCGAATTTTCTCTGCGATGCCGGTGATCTCGCGGCTGCCCGGCCTTGGTATGAACGGCTCGACACCGAGTTCGGGAAGCAGATTGCCGACGAGGAAAGCCAGAAGACGTTCCACGAACTGATCAGCGCCAAGCTCGACTGGATCACGACAGGCGGCAAGCGTCCCTGGGCCCGGCCGGACCCGCAGAGTCTCGCCCGCGAGATTGCCTCGGCCCTCACCGCGACCGACACGAGGCTTCTCGGGGAACTCCTGGCCGGAGTCGACGTGTATGTCGGCTGGTGGCAGAGCGAGCTCGAGACGACGGCCCGCGATGATCTGCTCGGGTTTCTCGCCAAACACCGGGCTGCTGCGATCACCTGGTCCAACCAGACCGAAGTCGCCTCCCGTGCCGTCGATACCGAAGAAAACGTCATCTATCTCAACACCCACGGCTGGACCGAGATGGAAGGCGGCTTCACCAATGTCCAGTTCGCCATCCACCGGTTCCCTGGCGGATGGGAATGGCGCGGCATCGTGCTGGGGGAAGCCCGCGAGCCCTGACCCCTCTTCCTGCTCCGCTCTTTACGGCTCCGCGTCCGGCTTGAACGGCCGACGAACCACCGAGACACCGAGACACCGAGACACGAAAGAGGGGACGCACCGCAGAGAACCTCCTGAAAAATCGGAAGGTTCAGGGCCGTCCCCGAAAGATGGAGGGCAGAGAAAGGGCCGGTGGGAATGACCATCAAGAGCGAAGGAACGGTCTTCTCCATCCGAACGATGTGACGACTGTTTTCATCCCGTTCATCTGCGTCATCTGTGTCATCTGTGGATCGGTTCTTGGAATAAAATCCCTCTGCCAGACATAGAGGCACTGCGAAACCGCCGGGTCACGGCGCGTCTGCGTGGGTGAACCGACCGAACTGATCTGGAACGGTCGAGAGGGTCAGAACTGGAGATTGTCTTCCCGGGTCCAGCCTTCCTTGCGGCCGTTGTTGAAGGAAATATTGAACCACATATATTTCCCAACCTGCTTTGCCGAAAGGATCTTCACCGCGACGCCCTTCGGCACTTTCCCCAGAAGCTCCGCCCGGGTGTCGGGCTTGATCCGGATCTTGGCGGCTGGATCGGCGGTGATCGTTCCCTCTTCCGGGAGTTTGCCTCCGGCGACATACCCCTTCACCGTGTCGGCGGGTTTCGCCGGCTTCGCGACGGCGGAGCTGACGGTCTGGGCAATCGCCTGGGCTTTCTTCGTCGCCGCCTGGATGCGCGCGGCGGTCATGCTGGCGACCGCGGATGCGGTGGCGCTGGCGACCGTCTGGTCCGAGAGGAGCTTGCCGTTGTTGTCCACCATCGTCGACAGCACTTCCTGCGGTCCGATCAGCAGCAGATCGTCACGCGTCCAGCCGATTTTCTTGTTGAAATCCCATTTGATTTTGGTCCAGCCGTCCTGGTGCTCGATGACGAAGCCCTTCGTGCCCTGGTTGACCCGCATCATCTCTTTCGAGGTCAGGGAGGGCTCGAACCGCACCTTGACGCCCTTCACGAGGGCATATGCGACCTCGTCGCCGAGCAGGGGCTTCGTAGGGCTTGCCGCAGATGCCTGCGGAGCTTTGGGGGTCTGGGCGGTTGCAACGGCCGACGCGGCACGATCGGCTGGGGTCGCCAATGGAGCGGACGAGGGGGCGGTAGCTTCAGGCGCCGCCTGGACGGTTTTGACATCGGTCGGGGAAACGGGTGCCTGGCTTTTTTCCTCGAGCATGCGGAACATCTGCTTGCCGGCATAGGCGCCCAGAGCCACGACCGAGGCGATGATGACGATGATGGAGACGAGTTTGATGATTTTCACAATAAAAATACCCCCGAAGTGTTCCCGATTCTAGTACCGGGCACGGGGGCTGTCAAGGGGGGGAGGGGAATCGTTCAACTTCCGGACGGAACGACCGAGTCGAGGATCTTCCCGAAATTGGCCAGATAATTACTGTTGATGATCTGACCGACGACCGTCAGGATGGAAATCAGCGCGAGCGCGACCAGCGCGATCACGAGGGTGTATTCCACGAGACCTTGGCCGGATCGGGAGCTCCGCCGGATATATGGTTTCTTTTTCATAGTGATCTCCCCAAATAACAGATAGCAAATCCGATGCCATCTCTATCGGTCACTTGTGTAAAGTAACACAGAAGCTCCGGCCATGGAATGTGGATGGAAAGATTTCCGGGGCAGACGGGATGGTCGGTTTTTGGAATGGGGATTCCGGAACAGTTATGCTAGAATCACCCCGCATGCCGAACGTTACCGAACTCTGGAAAAGCCACTGGGGGCGTCTGCTCGCGTTACGGCGCCCGGAAGGCGGCTTCCCGTATTTCGAAAACGGCCCGGCCTCGGTCGAGCCGACGATTCATGCCGTTCTTGCCGGACTTTCGGGAACCGTCGATCCCACCGAGCTTGTCGCTTCGCTCGACTGGCTTGCCACGGTCGTGAAATCCGATGGCTCGGTGACCGGTTCGCCGGCAGCACCGGTCGAAGGAGCCTGGCTCACGGCTCCCTATGCGCTCGTCATGACGAAGGCGGGGAGGACAGCCCAGGCAGCGGCCGCGCTGGCATTTCTCGAGCGGTTCGCCTCGATCACCGTTCAGAATACGAATCAGAGCGAACTCGACGGCTCCCTTGTCGGCTGGCCCTGGACCGACGGCGCTTTTTCCTGGGTGGAGCCCACGGCCTGGGGCGTTCTGGCCTTCGAGGCAGCCGGGAAACGCGATGCTCCACGCGCCGTCGAAGGCCGGTCGCTCCTGCTCGATCGCCAGATCCCGAGCGGCGGCTGGAACTACGGAAGCAAGAAATCCTTCGGAAAGGAACTCATCCCCTTTCCGGATACGACAGCCTATGCTCTGATGGCTCTGGCAGGCCATGTCCCGGCTGAAACCCTGCAAAATTCCATCGGGTTTCTCGAACGGGACGCCGAAGCACAGGAGTCTCCCTATTCCCTCGCTTTGAGCCTTCTCGCTCTCGATCTCTGCGAATCCGGAGCCATCTCCCACATCCGCTCCCGGCTTGCCGAGCGATTCGATCTCATGACCGGCGAGCGTCTGAATGCCGTCCATCTTGGCCTCGCCCTTCAGGCGCTGGGGAACAGGAGGGTGATCAGGGAATGAATCGGCGCTCGTTCCTGAAATGGACTCTCGCCGCAGCCGGCGCTGTCGGGCTGGGAGCGGTGATCGGAAGATACTGGCACCGCCGCTGCCGCGTCTGGGTGCTTTCCGCGCCCGATTACCGGAAGGAGTATGCGAAAGATATCGGCTCGATCATGCTTCGCGAGGAGCTGGCCCTCAAGGGGAAAAACGTCCTGATCAAGCCGAACTTCGTCGAGTGTCACCCCGGGCGCCCGATCAATACCGAGCCTTCGCTGATCGCCCAGGTGGCGGATGCCTGTTTCCGCCTCGGCGCCGCCTCGGTCACGGTCGGCGAGGCGCCCGGCCATCGCCGCGATCCGTGGTTTTCGATTTACAACCGTACCCTTCGTGAGGCATTGCCGACCCAGGTGAGGTGTATTGACCTCAACCATGGGGAGCTCGTGCGCATTCCGAATAAGGGATGGTACACCGGCCTCGATGCATTCTATGTGGCTGCGCCCCTTGCCAGGGCGGATGTGGTGATCAGCATGCCGAAAATGAAAACCCATCACTGGATGGGGGTCACGCTGTCGATGAAGAACCTCTTTGGCAATCTGCCCGGGATCGTCTACGGATGGCCGAAAAACGTGCTCCATTTCCGCGGCATTCCGCACTCGATCGTCGACCTGGCCCTGACCATGCCGCCGCATTTCATCGTCGTCGACGGCATCGTCGGCATGGAAGGTGACGGACCGATCCTCGGAACTCCCAAGCAGATGGGCGTTCTGGTGCTGGGCACCGACCCTCTCGCGGTGGATGCGACCGCGGCCCGGATGATGGGCTTCGATCCCGCGCTCATTCCCTATATGTCGCTTGCCCTGCCGCATCTGCCCGGGATGCTCGATGATATGAACGATTACCCGGCCGAACATCCGCGCCGGTTCGCCTCGACGTTCTCCTGCATCGACTCGTTCAAACCCTGGCAGTGCGGGAACTACTGGAAATGACGACAAAAAAACAGGGGGGGATTTCTCCCCCCCTGATTGGGCCTTTGCAGGCCTTGTGATCTATTAGGAGCCAGTGGTGAGCTGGGTGCCGATGTAGCCGAGCATGCCGCTGACCTTGTTGCCCGCGAACGACAGAGCAACGATGGCGAGAACGGCGATGAGGCCGATGATCAGAGCGTACTCAACAAGGCCCTGGCCTTCTTCTTCCCGAACAAAGCGCTGAATCAGATTCATATGAGTTCCTCCTGCTTCGATTTTGGCTTGCGTGCCACTTTGAGTTAGTGCAACCCGTGTGCCAACCTTGCGGCAACCGGATCGACCTCTCAATGAGAACTATACCATAGGACGAATCGAAAAAACCACTGTGGCTGGAAAATACTTGCGAGGTATTTATGCCGCGAAATTTGGGGAGATATTCCGGTGCGGTATTCCTCACTCCGGTGCCGAAGTTCGCTGAATTCCCCACTGATCGGTACTCGACGGGAAAGGCTGCTCGAGCCGGTAATCATTCGCTCCACCCCCGAAATCCTTGACGAACAGCGGGGCGGAAGCAAGGCTTCCCGATGCAGAGGCACACCCGATATGGCTGCTGCCGTCGGGAAAGCCGTACACATCGTTCGGGCCGAAAACCGGAGGTGTGGTCTGGCCGCCGATATTCTCGATCCCCTTGAATCCTTGGCCGGTGTAGCTTCTCTGGGCCACGAGGATATTCTTCTCAATGATGGGAATGCCGTTCACGACCTGGATGCCATACGCCGCATCGAAGGTGTTGTACCGAATCGTCGATGCCTGCTCCATCACGCGCAGCCCGAGCCCCGTGGCAGTCACGAAGAGATTGTTCACGATGTTCACGGTGCCGCCGGTGTCCCCACAGGACAGACCGACCCCTGACCAATCGAAGAAGTTGTTGCCCGAGTAGGTCGAGGTTTCGTTCCGGCTGGCATCGACACCGGTCTGCCCATGACTGAAACTCGAGTCTTGCAGGGTCAGTCCCGTGTTCTCCACCAGCTTCATACCGGTCGGGGAGTAGGTCGATCGGAACCCGGCAAGCGAGAGCCCGTCGCAGGATCGAGCTTCGAGACCAAGCGTGCAATGATCGAGGGTGACGTTCCGGAAGCTGCCGAGCGCTTTTTCCAGCTTCAGGCCGGTGCCCGCATAGGCGATCGTGACGCCGCACAGGGCCGTCGACGCGTCGGCGGAGTCGGTGATCGTGATGCCGCCCCAGTTGCCGGCAGAGGGAACGGGGGCATCGGAAGTGAAGACGATCGGTTGTTCCCGGCTCGTGCTTGCGACAAGAACCCCGCCCTCGACCCGGATCTCGACCTTCGCCGAGTCGTTTGCCCGTAGAGAATCGGCTTCCGCCATCTTCACCACGACGCCGGGATCGATCGTCAGTTTGCCGATATCCGTCACCGTCAGGTCGCCGGGAAGGACGAACGGGCTGTTTGCGAGCGTCCATGCCACATGCTCCGTGACCTGGCCGGGGATGACCATCGAGACGATCTCGGACGGGCCGCTTTCGTTCCCCGCCTGGTCGACCGCCGTGACGCGGTAGTGATACTTCATCCCGGTCTTGACCGTCGTGTCGATGAACCGCTCCTGCCCTTTGGCGATGAGCGTGTCGGTCACGAGCGAATACCCGACGGACGGCAGCTCCGACCGGTAAATGCGGTAGCCTTTCAGGTCCGTTTCGGAGTTTGCCCCCCAGAACACCGTGACCTGGTTGGGAATTTCGGAAACGGCGATCGCGGCATCGGCCGGCGGCGCCGGCACGGTCGCGTCCTCGAGCGTCGAGAGGGTCATGAAGCTGCCCGTCACCGAGGTTTCCGACTCCCGTCCCTGGCGGGAGGCGACGATCCGGAAGAAATACTGCTTCGCCGCCTTGAGCCCGGGAATCGTCACCCGATGCGTCGTGGCATAAACTCCCTGGGGCTCGTTCACATACCTGCCGAACGCGTCCGACTCGCCGTACTCGACGAGGCCGTTGGTATAGTCGGTGGTTTGCCACGAAATCACGGCGTGGGTGGCGGAAACCTCCTCGACCTTGATGTTCCGGTAATCGAAGCTGGCCGTTTCCATCTCGACCTTCGAAATCGTGGAAATGGCCCCTGAGAAAATATTCGCGCGGAAACTGGTCGCGCGGTAGCCGGATTTCTGCGCGACGAACACCTGTTCGCCGAATCCGACTCCCGAGACATGGAACGTGCCGTCGGTGCCGCTCTTCCCCCACCTGGTCGGGTCATATGCCCAGCTGACGAGCACCTCGGAAAGGGCTTTCCCTGCTTTGGAATACACCGTTCCCTGGAGTTCGCCTTCCCGCGGGGTGACGTTGTTGTCGGCATCGCATCCGATCAGGGCGGCAAGCGCCCCCAGGCCGGCGAAAAGCACGACCAGGGCATGATTCCTGAGGAATGCGCGCATCCGGTTTCCCCCCCGTTATTTGAGCCGAGCCACGGCTTCCTGGACGAACCGCGAGATCTGGCTGTTCTTCGGCGCGTGCTGCTGCGCCCGCAGATAGCAGGCCTTTGCCTCGGGCATCAGGGCTTTTTCCTCGTAGGCCTGGCCGAGGTTGAAGCAGGCATACGGATCCTCGGGCGCGAGGTTCACGACCTTCACGAGCACCTCGATCGCGGCATCCGTGTCGTGCGCATCCATCAGCGCCATGCCGAGGTTGTAGAGGGCATACGTGTCTTCCGGGTTGATCTCGACCGACCGCCGGAACGCGTTGATCGCATCGCTCAGTTGTCCCTGCTCATAGAGCGAGAGGCCGAGGTGGGAGAACGAGTAGCCGTCGTCCGAATCGAGCTCGATCGCCCGCGAGAACGCCTTGATCGCCAGCGGCAGCCGGCCCGAGTTCTTGTAGATGACCCCGAGGCTGTACTGCGAGAACGCATCGTCGGGATTCAGCGTGATCGACTTCTTGAACGACTCCTCGGCCTTCTCGAACACCCCCAGGGCACGGTACACCGTGCCGAGCAGGTAGTGGGCGAAGAACTGCTTGTCGTCCAGCCGCACCGCCATCATCAGGCAGTTGAGCGAGTTTTCGAGCTGATTCAGGTTCTTGTACACCGCCCCGAGGTTCACGAGGCAGGGCACGTGGTCTTCCTTCACACCGAGCAGCGCCTCGAACGTGTCGCGGGCCTGTTCGATCATGCCATTGTTCTTGTAGATCAGGCCGAGGATGAACCGGCTCTCGACGTCGTCGGGCTTGAGCCGGATGATCTTCTGGATCGCCGTCACGGCCTCGTCGAGCATGCCCTGGTTGAGATACGCCTTGCCCAGGTGCATGAACGCTTCCTGGAACTCGGGATCGATCTCCACGGTGCGTTTCCAGGCCTTCATCGCCTCGTCCGAATGGCCGGTGCTCTTGTACGCGATACCGAGCTGCAAGTGCGCGTGCGAAAAGTCGGGGTCGAGCGCGATCGCCTTTTCCCATTCGCGGATCGCCTCGTCCAGCATGCCCTTTTCCTTAAACGCCAGGCCGAGCCGGTAATGGGCGCCGGCATTCTCTGGATTGATCGAGACCGACCGCTTCCACCGGACGAGATTCTGGTCGTCGATGCCTTTCAGGCGATATATAACTTCAAGATTATAATGCGCGAACGAGTCGTAGGGGTTCAGCGAAAGCACCTTGCGGAACTCGATGATCGCCTCGTCGAACATCTCCTTGTTCTTGAAGGCGGAGGCCAGCTTGTAATGGGCCTCGGCATTGTCGGGGTTCGACAGCACCTCGGCGCGGTACCGCTCGATCATCAGGTCGAGTTCGGACCGGGTCTTCATCGGAACCGGCGGCTTCTCGACCGTGTCGCGCGCCTCGCCCTTCTTGCGCAGCTCGGCGGCCTTGCGCCAGTGGGAGACGGCCTGGTCGCACTGGCCCTTCACGTCGTAGATCTCGCCCAGCATATCGTGGGAACGGGAGAGACCGGCGTCGAGATACAGCGCCCGCTTCAGCTCTCCGACCGCCTCGTCGAGCATGCCGCGATCCTTGTAGGCGAGGCCGAGATTGAAGTGCAGCTCGGCATCGTTCGGGTTCACGGCGTTCTCGAGTTTGAACTCGTCGATGGCTTTCTGGGATTCGTTCTTTTTGCGCAGCACCGTCCCGATGTGAAAATGAATCCGGGGATACTTCGGATCCGTCTTGAGCGCCCGCCGGAACTCCTGCAGGGCCGCGTCGTCCATCGATTTGCGCAGGAAGGCCTGGCCGAGCATCACCCGGGCCTCGACCAGGTCGGGGCTGATGTCGAGCACGCGCTTGAGCGCCTCGATCGCCTCGTCATGACGTCCGGCGTGGAAGTGGGCGAGGCCGATGTTGAGGTGCGTGAACGCGTTGTCGGGATTCAGCTCGACCGACTGGCGCAGCACCGAGACCGCCTCGTCGTACTGCTTGAGATGGATCATCGCCCGGCCGAGCTGGCTCAGCGAATACGAGTCCTGCGGGTTGAGGATGACGGCTTTCTTGAACTCGACCGTAGCCTTGCGGGCGCGGCCGATCTCGAGATACGTCGAACCGAGCGCGAAATGTGCGTAGGCGTAATCGTGGTTCAGATCGATCGCGTTCCGGAACCGGATGATCGCCTCGTCGTACAGCTTCTTGAGCTTGTAGATCAGGCCCAATTGCAGATGCGAGAAGGCGAAATCCGGCTTGAGCGAGATCGCCTTCTTGAACCGGATGATCGCCTCGTCGAACATGCCCTTCTGCTTGTAGATGATCCCGAGGTTCGCATAGGGGAAGGCATAGTTCGTGTTGAACATGATCGCCTTCTTGAACTCGGTGAGGGCCTCGTTGACCATGCCCTTGTTCCGGTAGGCCAGGCCGAGAAAGTTGTGGGCATACGCGTCTTTGGGGTTGATCGCCAGCGCTTCACGATAGACGCCGATCGCGTTGTCCGTCTCGCCCGTCATTTCGAGCGCACGCGCGAGCTGGTAATACGCGAAAAAATCGCGGGGATTGGCCGCGATGCGCTTCTTGCAATCGGTGATGATCTGTTCGTTTTTCCTGTCGATCATACGCGCCTCCAGGTGCTCAGGGAACCCATTCCAGGGTGCGGAACGGCGCTATCCGCTCTCCGCGCGCCAGCCTGAGGATGTCATCCTCCATGTTCGGGAAGATCGGACGGTTGGCCAGCTCTTCCGCCGTGAAAAAGTCGATGCCTTCGACGCGGGGGTCCTCACCGGGCTCCAGCGTCGAGAAGTCGGGGCCGACGGCCTCGAAGATCGGGAATTGGATATGCCGGCCGGCCGCGCTGCTCATCGTCTCGCGCATCGCGAGGAAGTTCAGTCCGGAAACCGAGATGCGCAGCTCTTCGTGAATCTCGCGCCGCGCTGCCTCCTCGAGAGGCTCGAAGGGCTGCTGGCCGCCTCCGGGCAGGAGCCAGTACCGGCGGCCCTGCTTGAGATGCCGCACGAAACACAGCCGGCCGTCTGCATGGCGCAGCACGACCGTCACACGGACACGGACGAACGGAACGGACGGTTCGAGCATATGGTCCCCCTTTCCCGTTTATCGGCAAAGGGGGCCGGAGGGTGTAGGGTTATTTCCGGAACTCCTCGCAGCCGGCGCTGCGGAGCCGGGCCTCGTCGAACATCTGGTCGATCTTCGGCTGGAGCACCTTGGGCACGAACAGCGCCTTGCGAGGGGAGGCGGGGGTCGGCTGCGGCACGTTCAGAAGCTGGTATTCGTAGTTGTATTTCACCAGCAGGTTCAGGGCGCGCAGCAGATCCGACGGCGTGTGGAACCGGTACAAGACGTAGCTCTTGCTGGCCGGTCGCTTGTGATAGATGTATTCCCCGTGCAGGAACAGCTTCTCGAACTCGTTCTCGCCCTTCCAGTGCAGGGTTTCGGTGGCGCTGGTGAAAAAAACGCCATCCGGCTCGAGAATCTGGTAGAACCGCTCGGTCAGCGTCGCCTTGGTCGTTTCCTTGAAGTAGATCATCGTGTTGCGGCAGAAGATGATGTCGAACCGCCGCTGGGGCCAGGTGTCGAGCAGATTCAGCTGCTCGAAGCTCACCATCCCGGCGAGTTCGGGCTTGATCCGGAACTCGCCGGAGCCGGTCGGCATGAAATACCGGGTCAGCAGCATGCTGGACAGCAGCTTCAGTTCGAGGGCCGAGTAGATGCCTTTACGGGCGCGCTCGAGAGCCAGCGAGGAGATGTCGCTCGCGACGAGGGTGATCTTCCAGGCCGATGGATCGCGCAGGACTTCCCGGAGCGTGATGGCGATCGAATACGCTTCGGCGCCGATGGAACAGCCCGCAGACCAGATCGCAATGGCTTTCTTCTGGTCGCGTTCGCGGGCCCGGATGAGCGGCGGGAACACCTCGTCGCGCAGAATGTCGAAATGCCGGGGGTGCCGGAAAAACCAGGTCTCGTTCGTCGTCAGCACGTCGAGCAGTTCGGTGCGCCGCCCCTGGTCGAGCTGGATGGCCGTGATCAGGCCGTTCATGTCGACGCAGCGCAGCTTTTCGAAGAACGGCATGACCCTGTTTTCCAGGAAGGTGACCTTGCTGGCGTCGAAGAACAGGCCGAACTCGCGCGCGAGAAAATCGCGCAACTGCGCGTATTCGTTGGGGGTGAGGGAGCGGCTCACCGCGGCCGCTCAGTCATTCTTCGTGCTGCGGGGAAACACCCGGCCTGCGACGATCTGCCAGGTGGGGCGAAGGCGGTTCTCGACTTCCTTCGCGCAAGAGTCGCACACCAGACGCTCGGTGTTCTGGAACCGGTAATACGTCTGCTTCGAAATATCATATTGTTTGATGCGCATGCAAAGCGGGCAGCGTTCTTCCTGCATATGTCCGTTTCTCGGTGCGATACTACCACGCCGGGAGCGGATCCGGCAAGGGGGGGAGCGGTTGAGCGCGGCCTGGGATCATTGTTCGGAAACGGAGTGGGACCGCTCGTGCCAGATGCCGGCTTCCGCCGTCGCGATCACCTGCCAGCCGGACGCGGTTCGGAACCAGCGGTCGTAGGGGGAGTCCGGGGTCGTGAGGGCGGCCCGGGCGCCGAATCCCGCCACCCAGGAGGCGATGAGCCGCGTATCCGAGGCCGAGGCGGCGTATTCGCGCATCAGCGCATCGCCGGCCAGTTCGCACCGGTCGTCGATCGAGACCCGCAGCCGGGGTTCGACGCCGACGGCCCACGAGCCGAGGTTGAACTCGGTGTAGACCGAGGCGGCGGGCGCCGTGCGATCTGCGAAGACGCGCATGGTCGGGATCAGCTCCATCGGCCACCGGTCCGTCGCCGGAACCGCCCAGCCCCGGCCGAGCAGCGGCAGCGCCGAGCCGGATGCCTGGAGCCAGAGGCCGACGGCGAGCAGCACCAGCGCCGTCCGGAATGGCAGACGCGGGGCGGGGCGGCCGTACACTCTGCCGTAGAGAGGCTTGGATGAGCCGATGCTCTCGGGCCAGGGCGAGGCCCGGTACATCTCGGCGAAGGCAATGACGGCGGTGATCCCGAACAGCGGCGCATGGCGCACCCGGCCGACGGCGAGCAGGAACCAGACGACCGGCACCAGCCACGAAACCCGGACGGTGCCGGCTGGGCAGCCCCATTGGGGCTGATCACGATCCGCCTCGGCGGCGCAGGTGCCGGCGCGAGAATCCGTAGGGGCGCATCGCGATGCGCCCGGATTGCCACTGGAAAGGGGATCCTCCAGGCGGGAACGCCCGGAGAAGCAGATGAGAAACACGAGATACACGATGGCCAGCAAGGTCGGGGCAAAGGCATTGGCATCGCTATATAACGGCAGGTGTTCCACGATCAACTGCCGCACGAGGGGCGAGTCGACGATCGTCGCCCAGGTGCGGGGCAGATCGATGCCGTAGGGGCCCAGGACCGACATCAGGCCCGCCGCCGGAACGACGGCCAGGGCGGTGAACAGGTGGCGGCCGTTTCCGATCGGGCCGCGACGGCCGCTCAGATACAGGATCCCCCAGCCGGCGACGCACAGGCCCAGCGTGCCGAACCCGCCGAGATACCCCCCGTGAATGTTGGCCCAGAGCCAGAAAACGGGGAGCGTGCGCCAAAGGTGGGAAACCGGCCGGCGCTCCGCCTCGACATCGACGAGCAGGGCGAACAGCCACGCCAGGGCTGCCATCGTGAACAGCAACGGCCGCACCAGAAACTGCATCGAGGCAGATGCCAGGCCGAACGCCAGCAGCAGGCCCGTCAGCAGCAGGTGCATGCCGGATTCATAGAGTCTGAGCCAGAGAAAGCTGAAGATCAGCGCGACGAGCAGGCTGGCGGCCAGCAGAAGCGCGTCGAGCCCGGCGATCCGGTGCAGCAGGGCCATCACGATCTCGCCGAGCCACTGCTGGGCAATCCAGGGCTGGCCCTGGCGGCTGCTGGTAAAGATGTCGGCCCGCAGCAGGCTGCCCTGTCGCAGCATCGCTTCGCCGTAGGCGGTGTGAGAGAACGTTCCCGGATCATTCAGAAACGTGGTCCGGCAAAACACATGCAACCCCAGCCAGAGCGCAAGAAACACCAGCCTCCCGGCCTTGTGCGACAAGATCTCCCTCACACTCGATCCCATAGATGAAATGATAATACGAACACCCTTTGAGATACCCGATGTTTTTCCGTCCGGCTCCCCGTATCGCCTCGAATATTTGATGGGGTGGGCGGATGCCACCCGGGCGGATCACGATCCGCCCCTACGGCTCAGGGGGTATATCAAGGACGTCATTCCCCCTCGAGTGATCGATGAGGCGGGCGGATCACGATCCGCCCTTACGGCTCAGGGGGTATATCAAGGACGTGTAGGGGCGCATCGCGATGCGCCCGGGTTGCTTGGATCGTTCAAAAAAAAGATGCGACGAGGGTAATGTGGGTCGATAATTGGCGAAAAACGGCGGAAAAAAGGTGTTTGCGCGAGAAAAGATCGAATGATCGGGTTGGGTACGGGTATTGGCGGTGACGATGATAATCATAGAGATAAGGAGTTGGGGATAACCCCCCTCACGGCCCGAAAACAAGGAGGCAGGTTATGGTGCGAACACGGATGATCGCAAAATCCCGGGTGACCGACTCGCCCGACCAGCACGAGGCTGGAAATGGACCGGCAGCGCCAGGATGGCGCGGTTCCGCCGGGTCCATCCGGGCGATGGTGAACGGAATCAATCCGTGTCGCACGGCGGGCGCCTGGGTGCGGGGTCGCTAGGAAGGCGGCTTCGCGGATTCACGGAAACCGGAGGGGCGTGCGCAAGCTCGCCCCTCCCGGGTTTCTCAGAAGTTCGTGTACTCGGCTGGGGAGCCGCGCAGATCCTTCCATGTCAGGATCACGAAGGCGGCGATATCCCCGCTTCCGTCGCCGATGTCGAGCGAGGGGAGGGTGGGGTCATACAGTTTCCGGCGGGTGGGCGGGGCGTAAGAGGGGCCGGTGATGCGGGGAAGCGTCTTGTTGGTCGCGTACCGGACTTCGGAGCCGTACACCCGGTGGATCATCTCTTTCATGTCCGAGTGCTGGAGGCCCACGCCGGCGCTGACGCAGGCGAGCGACCGGCCCATCTCGTCATACCGCTTCGAATAATCCGGTCCCATATAGAACAGATTCGATCGCACCCCGCAGCTCTGGAAAATGCCGTTGGTGGTCATCTCGGGGAAGTGCAGGTAGTCGTCGGCCTTGTCCTGTTTCGGCTTGCCGCTGGCGTCGCAGATCTTCGCGCGGAGCTGGGTCAGCAGCTTGTAAACCCCGAGCTTCGGCTTTCCCGCTTCCCGTTCGAGGTAGTTGGTCTCGTAGCTTTTCCGGTAGGCGTCCCACAGTTTCTCGTTGCAGAACTTTTCGTAGTCGGCATCCGTGATCTTGTTGGTGTTGAACGTGTCGGAAAACTCGGTGGCGAGTTCCTTCTCGCGATTCTCGTCGCAGAGGGGGAACTTCTCGAAATACGAGGCGATCTTGTTCTTGGTGGCCGCCTTGTCGGTCAGGTCGGCATCGATCTCGCCCGAGCCCGAGATGTTGAGCATGTTGGTTTCGGCATCCGATTCGGGAATCAGTTCTTTCGCGAGGGCGAACTTCATGTACGGGTAGATCTCGTTCTCGAAACAGTCGATCGGGCTGCGGTAATCGTAGACGATCCGTTCGTTCGCGATGACGTTCGCCGCGAAATGGTGCTTGAACTTGGCCGGATCGTCGGGATTGGCACCCGCCGACAGATCGTCGAGGAGCAGATTCTTCGCCGTCGTGGAATAGTCTTCGCTATCCATGGCGTTCACGTCGTAGTTCTGGGGGAAGCTGTACCGCTCTTCCTTCCGGGTTTTGTTGTTGCGCTGGTTGAAATCGCCGGCGACGAAGATGCTTTTCTTCGAGACGATCTTCACGTCGCGCGGCGGATTGCCCTTGATGACGAGGTTCGAGTCGGAGAAGATCACGCCGTTGAAGTTCGAGGGAAGGGTGACGTTGCCCTTGTGGATGCCGTTTCCGAAATCGAGGATGGCCGCCTTCACGTGATCGCCGTCGTTCGGGTTCCAGCCGGGAGTGATTTTATATTGTGTCGTACATTCGGCCGCCGGGATGTATTTACCGCCGTTCTGGGCCTGCATCATCAGATCGGCGAACTTGGGCGTGCCCGGCGACAGGCTCACCATCGCGTTCTTGTCGAGGATGCGGCCCTTCAGCTTCTCCTTGACCGAGTCGGGGAACGTGGGCACCTTGCCCGCGATCTCGGCCGGGACTTCGCCGTACCGCTCGGCTTCCGGGGACGAATAGGTGCCGTGGGACGGGAAGGGGATGTTGCTGGGCGGGATCGTGACCGTCTCGGCCGGCATGCCGGGCCGGGCGCGGAACTCGACCTTGGTCGGCTGCCAGAAGAAGATGCCGCCCGCGCCGCTGATGATGCTGTGCATGTCGAACAGCTCCTGCTTCGTGCCGGGCGTGGTCGGGCTGTGCGCGTCGAGCAGGATCTGGCCGATCTCGACGCCCTTGTGACCATACAGGTTGCCCGTCGAGAACTTGTTGATGTTGGTCTCGCCCGGTTCGCCGTAGACGATCGAGAGGAACTCCATGTCGAACATCAGGAACTCACGGCCCGGAAACCGTCGCTGGACGATGCAGCTCACGCTGCGCGTCGTGTCGCCCACGCGGCCCATCGCATCGATCTTGAAGTAGCATTTGCTCTCGTCGATGTTCTTCGACCGCGGATCATCCTCATACGGGATCAGACCGACACGGAACCGGAACTGGCCGTCCCCCAGCGTGCCCTGATACGAGCCCTTGCCGCTGGTGTTCTGCTGGCTGAACGAGAAGTCCGCATCGTTGGCGACCGAGGTCTGCCAGTCTACCTGCTGGTCCCAGGCCAGCTCTTTTTTTGCCGCGTCGATCTTGATGGTGTGCGTCCGGAACGAACTGTCGAGGCCCAGTTCCGTCATCGCGAACGAGATGCCCGCCTCGGCGAGGGCCAGGGCTTTCAGGTTCCGGTTTTCCATGATCGAGTTCTGGATGCGGTAGGACGAGAAGGACTGGAGCGAGGCGATGACGACGAGCAGCACGAAGCCGAGCCCGAGGGCGATCAAAATGGCGGAGCCGCGCCGGCGGGCGGCGCACCCGGAAATCACGTGACCGTTCATTGCGGTTCGGCCCCCCTTTCCTTGATCGAAGTCACCAGGGTCGAGTCATACCGGCTGTCTTTGCCGCGGCCTGCAAGCCTCGCCCGTATACAGACGCTTCCATTCGTCGGCAGGTTCGGTTCATCCAGGCGGTAGAACACCAGCTCGTCCAGTCCCTCCATCAGGACCTTGCGGGCGCGCTGCGCCGGAACCTGCTGTCGGCGGTCGTCGAAGGGCAACGTCTCGCGCCACAGGATATACGGCCCCGTCGCCTGTCCCGGATCGGCCTTCTCGAGCTTGTAGGTGACCCGGAGCTGCGTGTAGTTGCACTGGTCCGTGGCCAGGTTCTTGGGCTCGAGGGAAAAATCGTACGTGACTTTGTGGAACGAAATATAGTTTGCCGGATCTTCGGTCTTCAGATTCTTCGCCTGGGCCATCGATGCCTTGGGAGGGGTGCCGTCGAGAACGAAGTTCGACTCGCGCAGGTCGTCCGTGATCCGGTCGAAGAGGCGCTGGAGCTCGTCGTTCGTCTGGTGCGCCTGCATCACCGCCTGCGCCTGCTTGCGAGAGCCGGAATACGTGTAATACAGGGCGGTCATCAGCAGGGCGAGGATGATGACGGCCATCATGATCTCGATCAGGTTCGTTCCGCGGCGGCGCATCGGGTCGTGCTCCTTTTCCGTCACTGGCGTTTGCTGATCGCCGTGAAGACGTCGAGCGTGTGGGTCTTGGTGTCCTGGCCTTTGTACTCGACCCGGAACGAGAGATACACCATGTTCGGCCGGTTCGAGGCGTCGCTCTTGTCGGCGGCGAACTTGATCTTCGGCTGCTTCACCTCGTAGGTGATGCCGTTGATCGTGCCCTTCCGGATCTCGTCGTTGGTGTTCAGGGCGTATTCGAACGTTTTCTTCTTTGTGTTTTCGTCGGTATTATACTGATCGGCATCGAGGAGGTCGAAGGGGCAGGCGCGGGCGGCCTCGAGGATCTGCTGGGCGAAGAACGAGGCCTGGGTGTGGTCGCGGGTGGCCGTGACGGTCTTCGTCTCGGAGATGATCACGTTCAGGGAGGGGATCAGGATCAGGGCGAGGATGATGACGCCGATCATGATCTCGACCATCGACATGCCGCCCCGGGGGCGGTGTGCGGCGCATTTCATCGGAACATGGCCTCCGGATAGATGAGGAATTCGCGCCGCCGGGCGCGGTATTCCGTAAGCGTCGCCTGGATGAGGCGGCGGATCTCGTCGGCATCCTTCTCCGCATCGATCGCCTCGCGCACGGCCGGGCCGCCGAGCAGGGTGTCGAGCCCTTCCGCGGCGGCCCGGTTCGCGAGGGGGATCTTGTCGGGATACAGCGAGCGGAGACTCTGAAGGAGCAGGACGCCGGTCATGACGGGGTCGTAGACGGCGGTGTCCGTGACGACGATCTCGATGCCGGGAACCCGCTTCTGTGCGAACAGTCCGTAATGCGGTCGGGCCTCGACGGGAAGAAAGGATACCCCGGCGAGCCGTTTCGAGAGCAGGCGCGAGATGAGGGCGTCGGGATCGATCCAGGGGGCGAGGATGTAATGGAAGGGGCGGGTCGTTCCCACGCCGGTCGAGAAGATGCCCAGTTCGCCCAGAAAGCCGGTCGTCGCGTAGTAGAGCGGGGCGTCGGGGTCGGGCAGATGTTCCGACGGAAGAGCCCAGTGGAGGCCGGTTTCCCGGAACGTCATGCTCCGGCGGTAGTTTTCCATGCCGATGACGGTCAGATCGGCATTCAGGCCGAACACCTTGTTGAAATACAGGGCCAGTTCGCCGATCGTCAGGCCGTAGACGAGCGGAATCGGGTAGACGCCGAACCTGCTGCGATACTGGACGTCGAGCACCGGGCCCGAAATCGTGCTCGCGCCCATGGGGTTCGGCCGGTCGAGCACGATGACGGGGACGCCTGCCTGCTTGGCCAGTTCGAGGAACTGGGCCAGAAGCGTCACCCCGCTGAAGAACCGGATGCCGATGTCCTGGATATCGATGACGAGAACGTTCGCCCCGTTCAGAAGAGCGGGGTGGGGGCGCTGGAGCGGATCGCGGATCAGATGGACGGGCGCCTGCGTCAGCGCATCGATCTCCGACGTCGCCGAGGCTTGCCGGATGAGCCGGCGGGGCCAGGGATCGGCGGTGAAGATGGCGGTGATCGTCGCGGCCCGCGCCAGTCGGTCGACCGTGTGGCGCAGGGACTGATCATACGATGCCTGGCCGGTGAGCACCGCGACGTTTTTCCCGGCAACCATCTCGGGATGCTCGCTTCCGAGGATCTCGATGCCGATGCGGATTTGCGGAACGGCCTGCGCGCAGCAGACCGCCGTGCAGAACAGCACGAGCAGCGCAGCCGTTTCCAGATGTTGTCGGATTCTCTGAATCATGATCTCTCTTCCTAGAGTATACACCTTCTCGTATCATTTCCGGTGCCTTCAAAAGAACCACGGAAATTCCCTTCGGTTTCAGGAACGCATCCGCAGATGGAGGGCAGATGCCGCAGATGGACAGCTCTGGGAGGAAAAGAGGGCTTCATAGGGATTGCAGAGTATTCCGGGGGGAATGGTAGTATGATGGGACAGCGCCATGAGAGAGAGGTGTGCGAGAGATGCGTGAACCGACCGTGAGCGGGCGTTTTTATCCCGACGATCCGACCGAGCTCGAGGAGACGATCCGCCAGTGCTACGGGCACCGGCTCGGCGTCGGCGACCATCATCACCCGGCCCAGGGGCGCCTGGCGGGGATGATCGTGCCGCATGCCGGGTACATCTTCAGCGGCCCGGTCGCGAGCTGGGGCTACCGTCGGCTCGCCGAGGAGCGGCCGCAGCCGAAACGTCTGCTGATGCTGGGTCCCAAGCATACACCCTATGGGGCCCTGGCGGCGCTGAGCGACGAGGATGCCTGGCTGACCCCGCTCGGAAGTCTCGAGACGGATGAGCCGCTGCGCGCCGCCCTCGAGGAGACGGGCTGCTTTGCGCGGGATGACGCGGCGCACGAGCTCGAACATTCTATAGAGGTGCAAATACCATTCGTCCAGCATGGGATGAAGAAGCAGCTTCCGAAAATCGTGCCGCTTGCGCTGGCCTTCGCCGAGTTCGAACAGTGTGCGCGGTGGGGGGCGGCGATCGCCGGTGTGCTGGCCCGACCGGAGTTCGCGGACACCGTCTGCGTCGTCAGCTCGGATTTCTCGCACGACACGCCCCGGAACGAGGCCTACCGGCTCGACGGGGAAGCACTCGAGGTGATCGGGAAGCTCGATGCCAGGGCGTTCCACGAGATGGTCGTCCGGGAAGACCGCAGCATCTGCGGAGTGATTCCGATCACCGTCTTCCTGCACGCGCTCGCTTCACGCAAGGTGCGCGCGACACGGCTCGCGTATGCGACGTCGATGGATGTGATGAACCATCCGCGCGGCGTCGGGTATGCCGCGGTCATCTTCGAAGAGGCCGTCTGAACCGTCGTGACGCCGCTCGAGATCGGGATTCTTGCCGGCTTCGTCTGGTCATCCATTCTCACCGTCTGGGCCCTGGCCGAGATCACCAGCGGCGAGCCGAGCCCCTGGCTGCTGCTCGTGGCTGCCGTCTACGAAGGCTTCGATCTGACCCCGCGCGGGATCCTGCGCGGGGCGGTGTGGGCGTTCGCCGACGGCTTCATCAGCGGGTATCTCGTGACCTGGCTGCTGTCCTGGGTCTGGTAGCGGCGTTCAGAAGTCGAAACTGCCGTAGACGCCCAGCATGCGCTCGCGGGTGAAGTCGCGCAGCGTGTTGCCGAACTCGGCATGGATCCGGCCGGTGTCGAACCGGTAACTGGCGTGGAGGGTCAGGCCGACGCCGCTTTCGCGATAGGTTTCGGGGGAGACGTTGCGCCAGGTGTTCGTGACGAAGCGGGTGTCGAAGCCCCACCACCAGTTCGAGCCGACGCCGCGCTCCCAGCCGACGAGCATCTCGGCGCCGCGGAAGTCGCGCGGAGCCCAGTAGGTGTACCCGTTGCCGAGGGCATCGAGCTGGTTTTCGAAGCTGGCCTGGGAAAGTCGCAACTGGAGCGAAAGGAACGGAATGCCGCGCCGGTTGATGAAGTGCAGGATCTCGGTATCGAACCGCCGCCGCGCGTTTCCGTCGGAGATGTCGGACGTCGTGAACGACTGCTGCAGCCGGGTGCGCTCGTGGAGATCGCCGAACACGGTCAGGGTTGCGTACTCCTCGGACATCTGAAGCCGTGCCGTGTCGAGATTCTCCTTGTAGGCGCCCTTGCCGGTATAGGCCGCGAGGTTGAGCTGGCCGTTTCCCGTCACGCCGTGCAGCCGGTACCCGCCGACGGTCCTGCCGCCGGTGAAGGTTTCGGGCGCGAACGTGGCGGCGATGCGGCTGCGATGATCGAGCGCGTATTCCAGCGTTCCCGAGAGCAGGCGGCTGTCGGTGGTCT
>Ga0116157_10000161_pt1 | contig 76579 bp, 62 predicted proteins | sample AD_UKC048_MetaG_FD_89882 | JGI IMG/M metagenome (GOLD analysis project Ga0116157, IMG submission 89882) | Active sludge microbial communities of municipal wastewater-treating anaerobic digesters from USA - AD_UKC048_MetaG | ecosystem: Engineered > Bioreactor > Anaerobic > Digestate | place: USA... | reverse complement strand
TGTTCCCGTTGACAGGGTAAAAAAAAGAGGGCTTTGTTTTTGAAGTTAAAAAATGAATACAGATTATCAATAAGTTAAATATACAATATGCCGATTTAAGATTTTAGTCGGTTAACAATGATTCTAAAATGCTGATTTGAGTTAGATGTTGTTTATTTCTAAATGTACTTTTATACTACCTCAGCCACCACAAAAGTGCTTCCACCAACAAAAATTAAATCATCGATTTCTGCATTGTTCTTAGCGCTTACTAGTGCTTCGTTTATTGTCAAGTAAGTATTTCCTTTTAACCCAAAGTTCGATGCTCTTTGTTGAAGTTCATTTTGGTCGAGCGCTCTAGGAATTGAGGCTTTTGTAAAGTAGTAAGTGGCATCCTTAGGGAGTAGGGCTAGCATTCCAACTATATTCTTATCACCAACCATTCCAATAACCATATGCAGTTGTTTGTGGGGAATACGGTTTATTTGTTCTAAAACTTGAGTAATTCCATCAACGTTATGGCCCGTATCGCAGAATACTTTTGGCGAATCCTGCAATTTTTGCCAGCGGCCCATTAATCCTGTTGATTTTTGCACAGATTTTAGCCCTGCAACTACACTATCTCTTGAAATGCTCAATCCAATTTTATTCAGAATATCTATTGAAGCAAGAACTCCTGCAAGGTTGAACTTTTGATACGAACCCATCAGGTCTAAATCCCAACTGGTTACAACTCCTTGGTGGTTTATGGCTATTGATTGGAATGTGTCAGAATAATCAATCTTTTCAACCTTATATTGCTGTTCGGCAAATATTAGTTCCGATTTTGTTTCTTGAGCTTTATCAGTAAACACCTGCGAAACTTCAGGTTGAAATTGGCTAATTACAACAGGCACTCCTTTTTTGATTATTCCTGCTTTCTCCGTGGCAATTTTGGGTAAAGTATCGCCGAGTAAATCGGTGTGGTCTAATCCAATATTAGTGATAACCGAAAGGAGTGGAGTTATGATGTTGGTAGAATCTAATCGTCCGCCTAACCCTACTTCAACAACTGCAATGTCAACCTTTTCTCGGGAGAAGTAGTCGAAAGCAAGAGCAACGGTCATTTCAAAAAATGAGGGTTTCACCTGCTCGAAAAGCGATTTATGCTTGGCAACGAAATCAATTACCTCTATTTCGGGTATCATCTCACCATTAATTCTAATTCGCTCCCTAAAATCCTTTAAATGTGGCGATGTATAAAGCCCTACCTTGTATCCTGCACTCTGCAGGATTGATGCAAGCATATGCGATGTGCTTCCCTTACCATTTGTACCCGCAATATGAATGGATTTGAAGTTTTTATGTGGATGATTAAAGTATTCGTCAAGTTGCAGGGTGTTCCCTAAATCTGCTTTATAGGCAGCCTTCCCTATTCGCTGAAACATTGGTAGCTGAGAGAATAGGTAATTGAGCGTTTCCTGGTAGTTCATTGCTTTAAATTTGCTGCAAGTTTAGTTATTTTTTATTTGAAGTATGATGTATCCTAATAACACTTTTACCATTTATTGGGCATCGCTGGTCAATGTTGCTTTTCGAATAACCAAAATTAACCATTTGCTAACACAACTTTTCAGGTATTTCGGAATAATTAGGCGTCTTTTTTGTTATATTTATAAGATAATTCTAAAGATTTGACTTATGGCTACTAAGAAACCCAAGAAGATTTTTGTGTTGGATACCAATGTTATTTTGCACGATTTTCATTGCATTTACAACTTTGAGGAGAACGACATTGTAATTCCTATTGTTGCGCTGGAGGAGCTAGACCATTTTAAGAAGGGCAATGAGATGATTAATTACCATGCCCGTGAGTTTGTAAGGGAACTCGATAAAATTGCTGGCGACAAGCTTTTTAACGGGGGAATTCAACTAGGGAAAGATTTAGGAAAACTTAGAATTGAGACGGGTAAGCCTTTCTCCGATGCGATGAACGAATCGTTCGCCGAGAAAAGTCCTGACCACCGAATTCTTGCCATTACCCATTATTTAGCAAAGAATAACGCCGATAGACCTGTAATCCTAGTTACCAAGGATATCAACCTTAGAATGAAAGCAAAATCGTTGGGCATTGTTGCTCAGGATTACCTTTCCGATAAAGTTCAAGACGTTGATTCTCTGAAAAAAGATGTTGAGACAGTTGAAGGCCTTAGCGATTCCGATATCCAGAAAATGTACGATGTACACGAAGGCTTAAAAGCCAAGGATATCAAGTTAAAGCCCTATGCAAATCAATACTTCATCCTGAAAGGGAATAAATCGAGTGCTTTGGCGCATTACGATAAGGTTACCACAAAACTTGATAGGGTTGAGAAAACTCGTGCATACGGCATTGAGCCTCGAAATTCAGAGCAGGCATTTGCCTTTGATGCTCTTTTGCGCCCAGATATTCAGCTTGTTGCGTTAACAGGTAAAGCCGGAACTGGTAAAACTTTACTTGCGCTTGCCGCGGCTTTACATCAGGAGGATAAATTCGACCAAATTCTGTTGGCAAGGCCAATTGTTGCCCTTTCGAACCGCGATATTGGTTTCCTTCCAGGTGATATAAATGATAAAATTGGGCCTTACATGCAGCCGTTGTTCGATAACCTTACTGTTATTAAGAATAAGTTTAAGTCAACCAGCAAGGATTATATGCATATTGAGGAGATGTTGCGTACCGAGAAGTTGGTTATCACTCCACTTGCATATATTCGTGGTAGGAGTTTATCAAATGTATTTTTTATTGTGGATGAAGCTCAGAACTTAACCCCCCACGAGATTAAGACCATTATTACCAGGGCTGGAGAGGGCACAAAGATTATCTTTACTGGCGATATTCATCAGATTGACCATCCTTACTTGGATATGAAATCGAATGGATTAACCCACCTAACCGATAAGATGCATGGGCAGGAGTTGTTTGCACATGTTAATTTGGTTAAGGGTGAGCGTAGTTACTTGGCAGAGTTAGCAAGTGATTTGTTATAGCAAATATTAATAATGATAATATAAGGCACCATTTGAAGCGTAGCGAGGAATCTCATCAACACTGGGGGTTCTTTGCTGCGTCAAAATGGTAATTTTGTATTTATTCAAAATTTGAGACTATGCGCAGAGAACTATTTATACTTAGGCACGCAAAATCGTCGTGGAGCGAGGTTGATAAAAGTGATAAGGACAGGGCGTTAAAGCCCAAAGGGATTAAGGATATTGCAAACCTTACTAAAGCAGTAAAGGATACTGTGAAAAATCTCGATTTAATTGTTACAAGTCCTGCCAACAGGGCAGTTCATACATCTGTGCTATTTGCCGAGGGTATTGGTTTTCCTATGGAAAAAATATTGCTGAACAGAAAAATTTATGATGCCGATGAGGCAATGATTCAAGAGGTTATTGCGAATCAACCCTCGGATGTTAAAAGTTTGATGATTGTTGGGCATAATCCAACGCTATCGTACTTTGTGAATAGTTTTTTGCCAGAAGCAATATTTGAACTGCCCACATCGGGCTTTGTGTGTCTATATTTTGACACTCCCGATTGGGCAAGCATAACAAAATCAGCATTAGTAGAGTTCAACACAAGTTTTATAATCACCGAATAGAAAATTAACAATTTGATAATACTTTAATAATAAGTAAATTGTAAGGGAATTCTACCTTTAAAGGTTAGAACTATTTAATATGGCAAAGAATATTCAATTAGTAAACAGAGAGTTAAGTTGGTTATCGTTCAATGGACGGGTGCTACAGGAGGCTGAAAATCCAGAAACACCCCTTATTGAAAGGTTAAAGTTTTTGGGTATTTTCTCCAATAATCTGGACGAGTTTTTTAGGATTAGGGTGGCCACTCAGCGCCGATTACTCGTTGTTGAAAAGGGTGCTAAAAAGATAATGGGGCAGAATCCCCGTAAGATTCTTGAAAAGATTCAACGGATTGTTATATCGTACCAAAGTAAATTCGATTTAATTTTTGCAGATATTATCAAAGAGTTAAAAAAGGAAAGCATATATCTAATTGACGAGAAATGTTTGCAGCCAAGTCAGGTTGAATACCTTCGTAATTATTTTAAGAAGCACATTTCAACTCATTTAGCGCCAATAATGCTTAAGGGTCTAGAGCGCTTCCCTGAACTGGTTGACCAGTCCATTTATTTGGCTATTAAGTTATCGTTCAAAAAAAACAAGGATGTAAAGGAGTATTCGCTTATCGAAATACCTACAAGGCTAATTTCTAGATTTATTCTGCTTCCTAAAAAAGACGATAAACACTATATTATTCTGCTCGATGATGTTATTAGGCTTTGCCTCGATGATGTTTTCAGTATTTTTCCATACGACCATTTTGAGGCCTACACCATAAAAATTACCCGCGATGCCGAGATTGATGTGGATAATGATATCTCGGAGAGTTTGCTGGAAAAAATATCCAAAGGCGTAAAGAATAGGAAGAAAGGCGAACCTGTAAGGTTTGTGTACGACTCAAAAATCCCAGCCGATATGTTTGAGTATTTAACCAAGGCAATGGATTTGGACGAGGACGATTTTGGAATTCCTGGTGGTCGTTACCATAACTTTAGGGATTTTATCAAATTCCCCGATTTTTCGAACGCAAAATTGGTTAACGAGCCATTACCACCAATTCCTGTAACCGAACTTGAAGAGTCAAAAAGTATACTGGCGGTTATTGCGAAGCATGATGTGATGTTGCACTACCCTTTCCATAACTTCACTTATTACATAAAGATGCTTAGGGAGGCGGCAATCGACCCTAAAGTTAAATCGATACAAATAACACTTTACCGGGTTGCTGCGGAATCAAGGGTTGTTCATGCTCTGATGAATGCTGCGCATAATGGGAAAAAAGTAACCGCAATTGTGGAGTTAAGAGCACGTTTCGACGAAAATTCCAATATATATTGGTCTAAACAGATGCAGGAGGCTGGTGTTAATGTGATTTTTGGAATTCCGGGTTTAAAAATCCACAGTAAAATGACCCTGATATCAAGGGAAGAGGGGCGAAAAGAGGTTAAGTACGCCACTGTAAGCACTGGGAATTTCCATGAGGGGAATGCAAATTTATATACCGATGTAAACCTATTTACAGTTAACCCGCAGATTACATCGGAGATTGAGAAAGTTTTTACTTTCCTTGAATACAACTACCGAGCATTCAACTATAAGCATCTATTAGTATCGCCTGTAAATATGAGGCGTAAGCTATACGCGTTGATTGAGACAGAAATGGAGAATGCCGCGAAAGGAATACCAGCATACATCCATTGCAAAATTAACAACTTGGTTGATGAGGAGATGATTCATAAATTCTATCAGGCTAGTAAGGCTGGTGTAGAAATAAAACTGGTGGTGCGTGGTATATGCTCGTTGGTGCCAGGGATTAAAGGATTAAGCGAGAATATTGAGGTGTACGGAATTGTTGACCGTTTCCTTGAGCATTGTAGAATTTTCCTATTCGCCAACGGCGGCGATGAACTTTGCTTCATATCATCGGCCGACTGGATGACCCGTAACCTTGATTATAGAGTTGAAGTTGCTGCTCCAATCTACGACAAGAAGTTGAAGGCCGAAATGCGCACTGTGGTTGATTATGCTCTCAGAGATAACATTAAATCGAGAATAATTAACCATAAGCAAAATAATCATTTTAAATTTAGAGGCGAGAACGAGGAGGTTTTTCGTTCCCAAATGGAGTTGTATAAATACTATAAGCAGAGGGAATTAGGAAAGGAAAAGGCTAATGATTAAAGTTTTAAAGTTTGCTGCTATCGATATTGGTTCAAACGCTGCACGTTTGCTTTTAACAAACGTAGTGGAGGAGGGGAGTAGTGCTGTTTTTAGGAAATCGTCGCTGGTGCGGATGCCGTTGAGGCTTGGCGAGGATTCGTTTAGCACTGGCGTGCTATCGGAGCGCAGAATTGATAAGTTGGTGAAAACAATGATTGCCTACCGTAACCTAATGGAGGTAGAGGATGTTATTTCCTATAAAGCTTGCGCCACCTCGGCAATGCGCGAGGCCAAAAACTCCAAGGAGGTGGTTGATTATGTTCTTGAAAAATCTGGAATTGATATTGAAATTATTGATGGTAAGCGCGAGGCCGAAATAATCTACTCCAATGAGATTGTTGAGATGCTTAACGATTCCGACCCTTACATCTACATGGATGTTGGTGGTGGCAGTACCGAAATTACTCTTTTTGAGAATAAGATGAATGTGATATCGCGTTCGTTTGAAGTTGGAACCATTAGGATGCTCAAAGAAAAGGTTTCCGATGAGACCATAGAGGAGATGAAGCAGTGGGTTAAGGACTTGGGTGTTAAAAATCGAAATCCGAAGATTATTGGTTCTGGCGGTAATATCAATAAAATATATAAACTATCAGGGAAAACAGAGAATACACCTCTCTCATACAAGGAATTTAAAGATTTGTATAAGTTTCTCCAGTATTATACCATTGATGAGCGCATTAAAGTTTTAGGTATGAACCCCGACCGAGCCGATGTTATAATACCCGCGTCTAAAATCTATCTAAAAGTAATGAAGTGGGCTGGTGCAAAGCAAGTGATTGTTCCTACCATTGGAGTGTCCGATGGTATTGTACACATGCTTTACAGGGAGTATAAGGCGCAAGGGAAATAATTTGCTTTGTATTTAAAATTGGTCTAAATTGGCTTAAGATTTTTCGGCTTGATATTCTCAAAGTATTGTTTCATGGAGCAATCAAATCATGTTTCTAAATATTTGCATTCAATCGGAACAGTACTGATTGTTGCAATTCTCTATTTTATACTTGGAAAGTTTGCGTTTGCAATTTCCGTATCGAACAATATAGTTACCAATGCACCATTTTTTGCTGAGGGTATTGGACTTGCCGCAACTATTCTTTTTGGTTACATAAATGCTGTAGGAATTTTTGTTGGACAATTTGTGCTCGCTATTACATCGGGTTTAGACATTAATTCTAGCATTGGAATATCATTGCTCAACTCGCTTCTTGCAATTCTTGGTCGATATCTGTTTTTCAGATTTAAGACTTCCGAAAGTTATTTAGGTTTTAAGAACGTTCTATTGTTATCAACCTTAATTTTACTTGTGTTACAACCCTTATCTGCAATTTTGGGAAATTTAATTTTAGTACAATTTGCACAATTAAATCCTGCCATATATTGGGTTTCCTTTATTCCCTGGTGGCTGGGAAATTCCATAGGGCAATTAGTTCTTGTGCCATTGCTACTTCTTTTATTTACAGGAGAGTATAAGGTTAAAACTTCGATTCTGAGGGATATTCCAATAGCCCTGCTATCTTTTTTAGTGACATTTTTGATATTCGAATTAACCTACTATATCGATATTAACTACTCATTCCTAGCGCTGTTCTTTCTATTCCCTTTGACTTTAATTTTTTCCGCCAAAGGTAAGCCTGAAACCGTTACTTTATCGTTGCTATTTATGACCGTGGCCGCATTCTCTGCAATCTCCTTAAATGTTAGTCGATTTTCTGATATCGATAGTTGGGATACATTTATGAAACTCGATTTGCTGATTGTAAGTTTACAGCTTTCGGGTCTAATTCTTACTTTTTTGCTTGATGACAGGAATAGGGTTGAGAATGCTCTAAGGGAGAGTGAATTGCAGTTAAAGGAGATAAATAAATCGAAGGATAAACTTTTCTCCATTATTGCACACGATTTAAAAAGCCCATTTACGAGTATAGTGGGGTATAGCGAAATTTTGAAGGATTACTCTGCAGATTGTAATCAGCAGGAGACTGTTAATTACGCATCAATTATAAATACATCATCAAAACAAACCTTACAATTACTTGAGAATTTGCTCGATTGGGCTCGACTGCAGCAGGGGCGTATTGTTTTTCGTCCTCAAAATTTGAACTTGCACGAACTAGCATACGAGGTAGTTGATTTAGTTAAAGACATTGCGGAACAGAAAGGAATTTCACTTCAAAATTCAATTCCTAATACGTTGAACGCTCACGCCGATAAGGACATGATTAAAATAGTTCTGCGGAACTTGGTTTCAAATGCAATTAAGTTTACGGATAAAGAAGGATTTGTGGAAATATCATCTAAACTAAAGGATAAGGAAGTTTCTATATCGGTAACCGATAATGGAGTTGGCATAAGTGCCGATGATATTGGAAAACTTTTCGACATCAGCTCGAATTTTTCCACAAAAGGAACCAACGAAGAGAAGGGGACAGGCCTTGGTTTATCGCTCTGTAAAGAATTTGTCGAAATGAATAACGGAAAAATTTGGGTTAAAAGTGAGTTGGGCAAGGGGAGTAATTTTTCATTTAGTTTACCCTTAGTACAAAGTTAATAGGTGATTTTTCGCGTAATTTTATACTCCAGTTTCTTATCTTTAACCTTGTCGTCATCAGTAACTGTGCATTGATAAGTAAGTTTAAGGTTCCAGTTTCCGTAGGAGTCGTAACGATAGTCGTAATAATAGCCTTGTTTTAGCTTTGAGTCGGGCAGTGCCTCAAGAATAATATCTCCCCTTTCATTGTAGGCACGTTTTATAGATGATTTTGGAGGGGTTTTTGTAAAATCGAGAGGGTAGATGTACGTTGCAACGTACTGCTCATTACTTCTGTAAACCATTACCCTAAGTGAATTATTTGCAGGAACATATAGGAACCGTTCAATGTTTATGAATACTCCTGATTCGTTAAAAATTCTTACTTCCTTGAGCCTTCCAATGCTGTCGCATGTGGCTTGGGCGTATTGTTTTTTTACCTTTTCGTAGAAAAAAGTAATATCCTGTAGACATCCTGTTGTATCGTTATATTTAACTATTGCCTCTTCGGTAACCCATCCTTTGTAGTTGATAAATTGACGGGTAAACTTTCTTGTTGGCTCGCCCTTTGCATTATATGCCCAAGTGGTTTCATACTGAACGCCACCTACGCTGTTGTATTTAGTTTCCGAGATAATTTTTCCGTTGTTGTTATACTTTTTAACAATTTTAAATGGCGAGTTTGTGCCATTTTTTATGGCAAGGACCTCGTGACTTTCCTCTATTTGGTAGAAATTTGCACCTCTCGATGCAGGAATCTGTGAACTTAAGTAGATATCAATTATAGGCTGAGAAAACAGTGTATTTACTGTTGTAATAAGCAAAGCAATAATTAATATTTTTGTTACTATTTTCATTTATTGATATTAAAAAGCGTGTAAAGATAATTATTTGTAGTTAAACCAAAAGAAATGTTTAACCTGCTTAGAAACTGTTGATTATAGTTATTTTTGAGAAAAATTCCTTATTGTGATTCCTGCTGGATGTGTCTATAAATGTAGAGGGTGCAAGCATCGTGAGTGGAGCATGGCCGAAAGCCTTGCCCAGAAATACACATTTGTACAATCAAAACTAAAACCTTGGGCTGATAAGGTTGAGCCTGTTCGTTCAGTTGAAGAGGCTGAGCGATGGGGTTATAGGAGTAAAACAACCCTAAGTGCAAATTTTAACGGTAATAATTGGGAGTTTGGGATGTGGGCTCGTGATGAGTTAATCTCAATTCCATATTGCCCAATTCATTCTTCGAATGCAAATAAGATATTTGAACTTATTCGAGAGAATATCCCTCAAACGGCGGATTTTAGGTTGGCATTTATCGTACTATCAAGAGCCCAGCTTGTACTCGTTTTAAAAACTAAGGTTAAGCCCAGTTTAGATTGGGTTTCTGAAGGTTTTAGCCAAGCCTTAAAAGAAGTAGGAATTGAAGGTTTTTGGATTCATCTTAATCCTTCGGCTGGTAAGCGAATTTTCGAAAAAACTACGTGGCATTTACTTTGGGGTAGTCCGCGGTCGACCGATTATAATGGATTGCTTTACGGCCCTGCCGCATTTCAACAATTAATACCTAAACTCTATAATCAATCATTGCACGAAACATTGAGTTTCTTTGGGCTAAACTCTAGTGATGCCGTTGTTGACCTATACTGTGGAACGGGGAACTCCATGAATTGTTGGATTAAGGCTGGGGCAAAAACTATTGGTGTTGAGCAGAGTGGCGATGCCGTTGAGTGTGCTAAGGTTAATATTCCTGAAGCTATTGTTCTTCGTGGAGCTTGTAGGCAAAGGATTCCTCAAGTTAAAGAGTGGGTTATGGAGCAGAGAAACCAGGGGCAAAGAGTATTGCTTTATGCCAATCCGCCCCGAACAGGTTTGGAAACCGAAGTTTTAAGTTGGATAGTTAAAGATGGGTTGCCTTCTAAAATCGCTTATCTATCCTGTAGCCCTGGTACACTTTACAAAAATCTCATCTTTTTAACTGAAAAGGGATATAAAGTAAAAAGAGTTATTCCTTTCGATTTTTTTCCACAAACAATTCATGTAGAGTGCCTTGCTTTGCTGGAGTTGTAACTTGTATATAGTTGTTTTTTTGATTAATAGGTAATATATTGTGACGTATATTGGCACTTATAGCGAACTGTTTAATCTAATTATCGTAAATTTGAATTAGATGCGTTACTGTATAAATTTTTCTTTATGATTGGGAAAAAGTTTTTTCTTGTTTTTGTTGCAACGGTATTGTTTTGGAACAATTCTTTTTCTTGCACAACAGCAATTATTAGCGGCAAAGCAACCCCCGATGGACGCCCTTTGTTATGGAAACATCGCGATACCGACCAGTATAACAATAAAGTGATGTTCTTTGTTGGTGCTCGATACGATTACATTGGCATTGTTAATTCTCAGGATACTCAGTTCCATGTATGGGGAGGAACTAATAGTGCGGGTTTCTCCATTATGAATTCGGCCTCCTACAATATAATTCCCGAAAATGACAAATCTACTGTAAAGGATTTGGAGGGATATATTATGAAGCTTGCGCTTGCAAACTGCTCAACCATAAAGGATTTTGCAAACATGCTCGATACTTTGCCTAAGCCATGGGGTATTTCGGCTAATTTTGGTATTATCGATGCTCAAGGGGGAGCTGGTTACTATGAGGCCAATAACTTTTTCTATAAGTTTTTTGATGCAAATGACCCTTTAGATGCTCCAAATGGCTATTTGGTCCGTACAAATTTTTCTATTTCTGGGAAGGAAAATGAGGGCGCAGGTTATAACCGTTATCAAACAGCGCAGAATATTATTAACGAAGCATTGGCGCAAAATGGTTTAACCCCTGAGTTTTTTCTGCATAATGCATCACTTTGCTTAAGGCACGACTTAACTAAAACTGACCTTTCCAATGAATTTAATAAGGATAATTTTTCTAACCGAATGTATCCTTTTCGCGATTTTATTGTTCGCTACTCTTCGTCATCAACCATTGTGGTTCAGGGTACTAAGGGTGATGAATCGCCACTACTAGCAACCTCCTGGGTTAAAATTGGCTTTCAGCCAGCATCTGTAGCCGTACCTGTATGGGTTGGGAAATCCGACATTGTTCCTAGTGTTCTAACATCAATAGGTCAAGGTAATTCATTACTTTGCGACATTACTTTAAAACTAAAAGAGGAGTGCTTTCCCTATATCAAATGGAGTGAGGGCGAAAACTATGTTTTGCTTGAGAAGTTAGGAAATATTAACGGTACTGGCCTTATGCAGTTAACTGTGCCTTTCGATTTGGAGATTATGGCAAGGGCTGAAAAAATAGTTGAAAAGTGGCGAAAGTCTAAGTTTAACGACAAAGATGTTAGGCGTTTCAATGAGGAACTCGATAGGCAAATCCCCATTTTTTACTCAATAAATTTTGGATTAACACAATGATACGTAAAAGGCTTGTTGTGCTTACAGGTGCAGGAATTAGCGCCGAGAGTGGCATTCGTACTTTTAGGGATATGGGTGGTTTATGGGAGGAGTATGATGTAATGGAGGTGGCAAGTCCCGAGGGATGGAGAAAAAATCCTCAGCTTGTACTGAAATTTTACAATGAGCGTAGGCGACAACTTAGCGATGTAAAGCCAAATTTGGGTCATATAGCCTTAGCCGAGGCTGAGCAGGATTTCATCGTAAATATTATAACTCAGAATGTTGATGACTTACACGAGCGTGCCGGCAGTTCCAATATATTGCATTTGCATGGCGAGTTAAAAAAAGTACGTTCAACTGCAAATCCTAATAACATTCTTGATATAGGTTATAGTGATATTAACTGGGGTGATACCTGCGACAAAGGTTATCAACTTCGTCCGCATATTGTATGGTTTGGCGAGGATGTTCCTGCAATGTCCGATGCAATTAAACTTGCACAAAGTGCTGAAATATTTGCGGTTGTTGGAACATCGCTTAATGTTTATCCTGCAGCAGGATTGGTTGATTATGTTCCTAAATGTTGCCCAATTTATTTGGTTGACCCCAACGATGTTAGTGTTTGGCGACGCGATGTAACTGTTATAAAAGAAAAGGCTTCGATAGGTGTTCCTAGGATGCTTAAAATGATTCGTGATAAGTAGTTTTTAGTATGCGATTCTTATTCTACTTAGTTTTACTGTTGATAACTAGCCTAATATATACCCATTTGGCTGGACAAAGCTTCGATGCGGGATTTACTTTAGGATTAACAGCAACACAGGTTGATGGTGATAGCCATGGAGGTTACAATAAAGCAGGCCCTTTGGCGGGTATTTGGGTAGAGCGTAAGTTAACTGGTTTCTGGTATGGCCGATTGGAATTAAGGTATGCTCAAAAAGGAAGTTACAAAAAGTCATCTACCGAGGCTGCAACCTTTTATCGAATTCGTTTACATTATTTTGAGGTGCCAGTGCTTATTGGGTATAAGTTCTCTAGTGGATTCCAGGTCAATGGAGGTTTAAGCATTGGTTATCTTAGCAAGGCAGAGGAGATGAATGAACTAGGAAGCTTTCCCGAAGACGATTTGAATGCTTTCAAAAAGTATGAGTTTGCGGGACTTTTAGGGTTAGATTACATTTATAACGAGAGATGGTCGCTGGGAGCATACTTTAGCTACTCAATTTTACCAATCCGACCACACAAAGGAAATATTACATATCGGCTAAATAAAGGACAGTATAACCGTGTCTTAGAGTTAGTTGTGAGATATAGGCTCCAGTAGTTAGTCCAAATCATTTAAAAGTTTTTTAAATTTGTAACTTTCAATTATTATGGAAGAACTGCTACCCAAAATATCTGCTTTGCTATTTAAATACGGCGTTAAGAGCCTAACTATGGATGATATTGCAAGAAACCTTGCTATATCAAAAAAAATGCTGTACGAGTATTTTGAGAATAAAGCGGATGTGGTTTTAAAGGTTGGAACATACGAACAGCAGAATGAGTTTGAGGATTTAGCGAAAATATGTAATCAGTATACACAAACCATTGAGCAATTTTGGGCTATAACTAAATACTTGGTAGGTAGAAGGCTTAAATTGAGTAGCACTTTGCTCTATGCGTTAAACAAATACTACCCCGATGTAATAGGCGATTTATCAGCAAGCAGACAAGCCCACATTAACGGGTTGATAGTTCAAAATATTAACAAGGGTATACAGGAAGGATTGTATAGGGAAAATGTTGAGATTGACACGGTTCTCTTCTACTATGCCTTCCTTTTAGATTTTACAAACTTCGAGATTTTTGAGAACTGGTTTAAAAGCGATAGCTCAAAACGGTACTATGCCGCTTTTAACTATCATTTAAGAGCAATTGCAACGCCTAAGGGCGTCAAATATTTCGAGACTGAATTCAACCCCGAAGCATTAAATTTCGATTTCTAGAATTAATCGTCGTTCCCGTTTAGAAAGCCTAAATAGTAAAGTAGGGTAGCTAAAGAACCCAATGCCGCCACAACGTATGTTAGTGCTGCCCATTTTAATGCATCACGGGCGTTTTCAGCACTTTCCCCATAGGTTAAACCAGTACTATTGAGCCAAGCCAAGGCTCTGCGCGATGCATCGAACTCAACAGGTAAAGTGATAAAACTGAAAAGGGTTGTTAGCGCCAACATTACAACACCAATTAGTAAAATTGCAGGGAATGTTTGTAGCAAAATAACCCCTGCAAGTAAAACCCATTGAACATATCGCGAAGCAACGCTCACAACAGGAACTAACGACGAGCGCATTTGAAGGAATGCATAACTTTTTGCATGTTGAATCGCGTGACCGCACTCATGTGCTGCTACTGCTGCAGCGGCAACGCTTCTCCCATTGTAAACATCGGGGCTAAGGTTAACGGTTTTGTCTGTTGGGTTATAATGGTCGGTAAGTTGCCCATCAACACTAATAACCCTAACATCGGTAATGCCATTGTTCGATAGCATTAGTTCCGCCACTTCTTTTCCACTTAATCCCTTAGCCAATGATACACGAGAATACTTAGCAAATTTCGAACGTAATTGTTGTCCAACTAAGAAACTAATTACGAAGAAAACAATCATTATAACGTATATTCCCATAATTTATATGTTTTTAAATTTTCAAATTTATTAATTCGTTGTAGAGTAACGGCTACTTAAACCCTTCATTCCAACCAATCGCCAATATCTTATTCCAGGCGATTTGAAGTAGGTGAAAATCTGATAGTTGTTTTCTGTTGCAAAATGGTTCCCCTCCAGCTGCGAGTGGTTCATTTTGCCAGTTTGCCTATCAACAACTACATACCTATAGTTGTAATAACCTTGCTTAAGTTGTACTCTTGCTTCGTAAACATTGGTGCTATGGTTAAAATTCAATTTGTACTCAGGATTTATTCTCCAACCAGCAATTTCGCCATAAAGGTATACATCGCTGTTGTATAGTTCTTCAGTTTTAAGAGTGAAGTAAACCCAGGCGTATTCAGCCTCTATGTTGCTATCGTTGGAGTCATCGCGCTTAATAATGAACTTTCCATTTAGGTCAGGATTTTCAACATAATCCTGATTATGATTATCGATATCGGGAGTAAGGTTTACGTGAATTTCTCCACCATAGTTCTCAATGCGCCTAATTTGAGGTATCTGGTAGTAGAATGATTTTAGATTGAGTGCTCTATACTCATTGCAGCCATTGAAAATAAGTTCATCAGGAGCACTATATTTAATGCCCTTTGGCGATATATACTGAGGTTTAAGCACATTTATCTGATTATCGAATTGATTGTTTTGCAATATCACAGTAACAATATCGGTGGTGGGGTTGATACTACCCAAAGGGTTTAAATTGACGTCGAGTTCAAGTTGCTGTGATGTTTTTAGAAAAGCCACAATTACAGGCTGACGAACTCTGGCATCCATTGCCAGAATTGGCTCAACAACCATAAAGCGTTGCTGAAGCACAACTTTACTATGGTCGTAACTATCAACAATTCTTAGAATATAGTTACCCGATATTTTTAGGTTGATATTCCTATTGGGTAAGGTAAGGCTATAGTGAATGTAAGAGGTTGATGTTCCCATGGAGTTTGTATACTTGTCTACCCTATTGAATTCAAATCCATCGCAAAAATCCATAAAAATTAAGTTGGATGGTTCCCAATCATACGTGCAGTGAATTATTGTGTAGTCGTACGAAGTGCTTTCGTCCGATAAATCATCAAATTCAACAGTGATGGTCTCATTGGTATTAAGTTCAATTATTGGATTGTTTAAATCGCGTCCAGTTTTGTATGCTTTTACCGATTTGATGTACGATTCTGAGATATTTGTCAAAATATTTGTTTCGCCTTGAACAATTTGATAGGACGCAGCGTTGTTATTTCCGTAACAATAAAGGGTGGTTGTCAAGGAAATGAAATATATCGACAGTTTTATATATGAATATATCGAAATGTTGATAAACATCAATGAAAAAATGTTAAAATTTGAACTCAAAGATATTACTTTTACAACCCTAAAAAAATGAATTTGTTGATTAACACTTGATCTGCTACAAAATAAACGCCATTCATTTTTTTTGATTGTCCAATGTTCTTTTTCAATTTAATTTGACATTGGATGTAATTTTCAATAAATTGATTAGGAATTAGATAGGTAAATCAATATAAACAAAAAAGTTTAAAAACGGATAACATGTCGAAGGTAATTAAAATTAGGAAGGGGCTTAATATTCCTCTGGTTGGACAACCGGAGAAAGTTCTTATCCGAGCCGATATGGCAGAAACATATGCTGTGAAGCCGTCCGATTTTCCGGGATTGACTCCAAAGTTAAATGTTCAGGTTGGCGATAAGGTGAAAGCAGGAAACCCGCTTTTTCACGATAAGTATCGCCCAAATATAGTTTTTAGCTCGCCGGTTAGTGGCGAGGTTGTTGAGGTACGCCGAGGCGATAGACGAGTTATTGAGGAGGTTGTTGTAAAGACAACAGGCAGTGTGGATTACGAGCAGTTTGAGGCCGTAAGCCCCGTGCAATTAACCCGGGAACAGGTAGTTGAAAAACTATTAAAGTCGGGAACTTGGCCATATCTTCGTCAACGTCCTTACGGTATTGTTGCAAACCCAGACGATAAGCCAAAATCAATTTTTATATCATGTTTTGATAGCGCACCCTTGTCTCCAGATATGGATTTTGCCGTTAATGGAGAACAGGAGGCCTTTCAGGCTGGTATTGATGCTCTAAAAAGATTAACCGAAGGCGAAATCCATTTGGGACTTAATGCCGATTACCCTGCTTCGAGCGTATTTGCCAAGGCTAAAGACGTTCAATTACATCACTTTACTGGTCCACACCCAGCAGGTAATGTGGGGATTCAAATTCATCATATCGATCCAATAAACAAAGGTGATGTTGTTTGGACAGTTAATCCGCTAGATGTTATAATCATTGGACGTTTATTCCTTAAGGGTGTATACGATGCCACAAAGGTTATTGCTCTTGCTGGTTCAGATGTGGTTAAGCCTCGTTATTATCGTATAGTTTCAGGTGCAAGAGTTGATAGTATTCTCAAGGATAATTTGGTGAAAACTGACAATGAGCATAGGATTATCAGCGGTAATGTTCTAACTGGTGCAAAGGTAGAGTCTATCGGATTCATTGGTTTTTATGATAATATGGTGACAGTTATTCCAGAGGGTAAGCATCATGAGTTTTTTGGATGGATGGCTCCTGGATTCAACAAGCATAGCGCTTCGCGCACTTTCTTTTCAAAGTTGTTACCCGGTAAAAGTTTTAAACTCGACACTAACATCAATGGTGGCGAGAGAGCTTATGTGTTAACGGGTCAGTATGAGAAGGTGCTTCCAATGGATATCTACCCAGTGCATCTTATTAAAGCAATTCTTGCAAACGATATTGATAAGATGGAGCAGTTGGGGATTTATGAGGTTGTGGAGGAAGATTTGGCTCTCTGCGAGTATGTTTGTACATCGAAGGTTGAAGTACAAGAGATACTCCGCAAGGGTATTGAGTCTATGATTAAAGAATTAAGCTAGCAATTTAAATATTTTCTATAATGAAGGCATTACGAAGATACATAGATAAGATTAAGCCAAACTTCCAGAAAGGGGCCAAGTTTGGTATGTTCCATTCCACCTTCGATGCATTTGAAACTTTTCTTTTTGTTCCCGATAAGGTAACAACTAGGGGCAGCCATATTCGCGATTCCATTGATATGAAACGCACTATGACTGTGGTTATTATGGCTCTTATGCCTGCAATGCTATTTGGAATGTGGAATGTTGGTTATCAGCACTCCTTAATGATTGGCGAAAGTTGGACTCTTTGGCAGAATTTCTGGTTTGGATTCCTTAAGGTTTTACCAATTATAATTGTTAGTTACGGGGTTGGACTAGGAATTGAGTTTGCATTTGCGCAATCGCGTGGACACGATGTAAACGAGGGCTTTTTAGTTTCGGGGTTGCTTATTCCACTAATTATGCCAGTGAATGTTCCACTTTGGATGGTTGCCATTGCAACTGCTTTTGCGGTGATAATTGGCAAGGAGGTTTTTGGTGGAACTGGAATGAACGTTTTCAATCCTGCACTACTAGCAAGAGCGTTCCTGTTTTTTGCTTACCCTTCGCATATGTCGGGCGATAAGGTTTGGATTGCCGCTGCTGAAGGCGATAAAATAATTGATGGTTTCTCCGGTGCAACTCCACTTGCAAGTGCTGCTGCACATCAAATGGATAAAATGCCTTCGGTTTACGATATGTTTATGGGATTTATTCCTGGTTCAATTGGCGAAACATCCACATTGGCAATACTAATTGGTGCTGCAATACTAATAATATCAGGTATTGGTAGTTGGAAAATTATGCTATCGACCGTTATAGGAGGATTAACCGCTGGTTATCTGTTCAATATTTTTGCCGTTAACCCTTATATGGAAGTTCCTGCTTGGCATCACCTGTTATTGGGTGGATTTGCGTTTGGTGCTGTATTTATGGCTACCGACCCTGTAACCGCTGCTCAAACAGAGCGTGGTAAGTGGATTTATGGTTTCTTGGTGGGTTTCCTTGCATTGCTAGTTAGGGTTCTGAATCCTGCATATCCAGAGGGTATGATGCTTGCAATTTTACTGATGAATGCTTTTGCGCCATTAATTGATTACTACGTGGTTGAAGCAAACATCAGCAAACGATTAAAGAGAGCCAAAAAGGTTGCTAAATCATAAAGATATTGATTATGGGAATACTAGATAATTTCAAGAAAATGGATAGGAACAGCAACCTTTACACCTTCCTGTATGCATCGGGTATGGTAATTCTGGTTGCTGCGCTCCTTGCCATTGCTGCTACATCGCTTAAGCCTGCGCAGCAAAAGAATAAGGAAACGGAGAAAAAAATTGATATTCTAAAATCGCTTGGTAAGGCCGATGGTGTTGAAACAGCAGCCAATAAGCATAAGTTTGTTGAGGATGCATTCAATAAGTACATCGCCGAGATGTTTGTGGTTAACTCCAAAGGCGAAAAGGTAGAAGGAGTTGATGCCTTTTCTATAGATTTAAAGGCAGAACAATCAAAGCCTCTAGAGCAGAGAAATTTTCCAATTTATAAGGCCACGTTGGATGATCAAAGTATAAAGTTTATTATACCACTTCGAGGACGAGGACTTTGGGGGCCAATATGGGGCTATATCTCTCTGAACGATGATTACAACACCATTTATGGAGCAACCTTTGCTCATCAGGGAGAAACTCCAGGTCTTGGTGCGGAAATTAACACACCTGAGTTTCAGAAACAGTTTGTTGGAAAATCAATTTTTGATGTCAATAATAAGTTTGTCTCTGTACTTGTGGTTAAGGGTGGTGCAGATAAATCTGACCCCCACGCTGTTGACGCAATTTCTGGTGGTACAATTACCAGTAAAGGGCTTGAGGCAATGATCAAAGATTGCCTAAGCGGATATGAAACATACTTTAACAATCAAAAGAAATAAAGACCATGAGTGAGATTAAAGTGAATGATCCATGGTTCTCGGCCAAGAACTTAAAGTTACTTACTGAGCCAATAAACTCGAAAAACCCAATTACTGTCTTGGTTTTGGGTATTTGTTCGGCGCTTGCTGTAACAGTAAAAATGAAACCAGCATTTGTTATGGCTGTTTCCGTTATGATTGTTACTGCTTTTTCAAACCTGATTATATCGTTGCTACGCAATACAATTCCAAATCGTATAAGAATTATTGTTCAATTGGTGGTTATTGCAGCATTGGTTATTCTTGTTGACGAAATCCTGAAAGCCTACGTTTACGATGTTAGTAAGCAGTTGTCGGTATTTGTGGGGTTGATTATTACAAACTGTATTCTTATGGGACGCTTGGAGGCTTTTGCCCTTGGTAATAAACCGTGGCCTTCGTTTGTGGATGGTATTGGAAACGGATTAGGATACGGTGTTATTCTAATTGTTATATCGTTTTTCCGCGAATTACTTGGCTCTGGCACAATTTGGGGTTACAGGGTTATACCTGAATCGTACTATATTGTTAATGGTGGATTCTACGAGAATAATGGTATGATGATTTTACCTCCTATGGCACTGATCCTTGTAGGTGTAATTATATGGATACAGCGTAGTAGAAACAAGCAACTCATTGAGGAATAATAAAATATACTGACCATGGAAAATTTGATTAATATATTTATTCGCTCAGTCTTTATTGATAATATGATTTTTGCATACTTCCTAGGTATGTGTTCATATTTGGCAGTATCTAAAACTGTTAAAACATCTACAGGGCTTGGCGTGGCAGTAATATTTGTGATGATTGTTACTGTTCCAGTTAACTATTTGCTTAACAAGTATCTATTGCTTCCCGGTGCATTAACTTGGCTCGATGAGAGTTTTGCTACGTTGGATTTGAGTTTCCTATCTTTTATAATGTTCATTGCTGTTATAGCATCAATTGTTCAGCTAGTTGAAATGGTTGTTGAGAAATACTCCCCTTCACTCTACAATGCTTTAGGTATTTTCCTTCCACTTATTGCTGTAAACTGTGCAATTCTTGGTGGATCGTTATTTATGATGGAGCGTGAGTATGAAACTGTTACCGAGGCTACTGTTTTTGGGTTTGGCTCTGGTGTGGGTTGGTTTCTTGCAATTGTTGGTATTGCCGCAATTCGCGAAAAGTTGAAATACTCAAATATTCCTAAGCCCTTAAGAGGTCTGGGTATTGCGTTTATTCTCACTGGTTTAATGGGAATTGCATTTATGACATTTATGGGGATTAAATTGTAAACTGAAAAAAATCTAAAGCTATGATATTACTTTCAAGTAGCAGTTTTATTTTAATTGGTGCAATTGTGGTATTTCTACTTGTTACGCTTTTATTGGTGGGAATACTTCTCTATGCAAAAACCAAATTAACCCCATCGGGTAGTGTTAAACTAAGCATTAACGAAGGCGAGAAAGTTCTTGATGTTGAACCGGGCGGTACAATTCTATCAACTTTAAGTAATAGTGGCATATTTTTGCCCTCTGCTTGCGGTGGTGGTGGTACCTGTGGTATGTGTAAGTGCCGCGTTGTTGAGGGTGGCGGATCTATTCTTCCAACCGAGGTTAACTTTTTTACCCGTAAGCAGCAGAACAATAACTGGCGCTTAGGATGTCAAGTTAAAGTTCGGGAAGATTTAAAGATTGAGGTTCCCGAGGAGGTTATGGGTATTAAGAAGTGGGAGTGCGAGGTGGTTTCCAACCACAATATGGCTACTTTCATTAAGGAATTCAAGGTGAAGTTGCCCGAAGGCGAAAAGTTACACTTTAAATCGGGTGGATATATTCAAATTGATGTACCTAAGCTTGAGGTTGACTTTGGTAAGGATATATTTGTTGAAGAAGAGTACCGTGATGAGTGGGATAAGTACAAGATGTGGGATTTGAAGATGAAGAACCCAGAGGAAACCTACCGCGCATACTCTATGGCAAATCATCCCTCGGAGAACGATATAATCATGCTTAACATTCGTATTGCTACACCTCCTTGGGATAGGGAAAAGGGTGCATTTATGAATGTTAACCCAGGGATATGCTCCAGTTTTATTTTCTCCCGCAAACCAGGCGATAAGGTAACAATATCTGGTCCTTACGGCGAATTCTTTATTAAGGATACCCAGAACGAAATGATGTTTATTGGTGGTGGTGCAGGTATGGCTCCTATGCGTTCGCATATCTTCCACGAGTTTAACACCAACAAAACAAAGCGTAAAGCAACATTCTGGTATGGTGCTCGTTCGAAACGTGAGATTTTCTACGAGGAAAATTTCCGGAAAATTGAGAGTGAGTTTCCTAACTTCAAGTTCAACATTGCCCTCTCAGAGCCAAAACCAGAGGATAACTGGGATGGTTATGTTGGTTTTATACATCAGGTTATTTATGATAATTACTTATCGAAGCATGACGCTCCTGAGGATATTGAGTATTACCTTTGCGGTCCGCCTGCAATGAACGACGCAGTTTTTAAAATGCTGTATGATTTAGGTGTTCCTAATGAAATGATTGCATTCGACGATTTTGGGGGATAACAACACGAAAAGATTAACTTTTATTAACAGCCCTTTAACCTGCGTTAGCTGAAATGGGTTTTATCTTTGCAGTGTATTTAAAACGAAAGAGTTTTCTCATAGACTTTTAGTTTTAGAGTTAGGTTTAGGTTTGGTTTTAGGTTAAGGGTTAACAAATGCGGATACTGCTGGTTACAGTATCCGCTTCCTTTTTTTATGGGGGTTATGTTTAAAATCCTGTATAAGGAATTGCTCCTAAAGAATTGAAACAACAACACCCCCTCAAGGGTTCTAAAGCCTTGAGGGGGTAGAATATTCTAATAAAATGGATTAATTACACCGCTAGATATTTTGCAACCGCATCGGCGCATTTATCCCCATCTAATGCAGATGATACGATGCCACCTGCATAGCCAGCACCCTCGCCCGAAGGGAATAAACCCGAAAGGGTTACATGTTGCAATGTTTCTGGGTCGCGAGGAATACGAACTGGTGACGATGTGCGCGATTCTACACCAAGTATAACGGCTTCGTTGGTTAGGTAACCACGCATTTTTTTCCCAAAGGCTTTGAATCCTTCCTGTAAACGTGTGCCAACATGCTGAGGTAACCACAAATTCATCTCTGATGAATTTAATCCAGGGTGATACGAGCAAGCAGGAAGGTTTGATGAGAAGCGACCTTCAACGAAATCGACCAAGCGTTGGGCAGGTGCCTGAACTCCATAACCACCGTGTTTGTGCGCAAGCATTTCCAACTGATGCTGAAATTCCAATCCCGCCAATTCGCCGAACTTTGAGTAATCGCCCAAATCCTCAAGTCTAATTTCCACCACAATTCCAGAGTTTGCCCATTTAGAGTTCCTTAACGATGGTGACATTCCATTCACTACAACCTCATCAACACCAGTTGCCGCAGGAACAATAAAACCTCCTGGACACATACAGAATGAGTAAACTCCACGACCTTCCACTTGATGGACTAATGAGTATGATGCGGCTGGTAAATACTCGTTACGTGAAATTCCGTGGTACTGAATGGAGTCAATTAACGATTGAGGATGTTCCACTCTAACCCCCATGGCAAATGACTTTGCTTCAATTTTAATTCCCTGACGAAGCAACATCTCATAAATATCGCGGGCAGAATGACCTGTGGCAAGTATTACTGCTTTAGTTGGAATTTTTTGCCCATCGCTTAGTTTTATACCTGAAACTTTATCGCCATCGGTGGTAATTTCAGAAACCCTAGCGTTGAATAGAAATTCGCCACCGTGATTGATTATGTTCTCCCGGATGTTTACAATGATTCCGGGAAGTTTATTGGTTCCAATATGGGGGTGTGCCTCGTACAGAATTTCTGGTTCGGCTCCGTGATTACAAAGTGCGTGAAGAATTCGTTTGTAATCGCCACGTTTTTTGGAGCGGGTGTAAAGTTTCCCGTCGGAAAAGGTACCTGCGCCACCTTCGCCAAAAGCGTAGTTTGAATCGGGGTTTAGTTTATGCTCACGGCTGAGTAATGCAATATCGCGCTAGCGGTCACTTACGGGTTTGCCGCGTTCAATAACTATGGGCTTAAAGCCCAATTCAATCAACCTTAATGCTGCAAAAAGCCCTGCAGGACCAGCTCCCACCACAACCACTGGTTCAGCTTTAGAAACATCGCGATAGTTGAATTTTGGCTCGTCCAACGAAATTGGCTCGTTGGGTTTGAATACCCTAACGCCAATATTTACCATCACCTTACCACGTCGTGCATCAATAGATTTACGGGTAATTACAAATTTTCCAATATCAGTGAATGCAATTCCCAGTTTGGCAGCAATTGCCTTCTGCAACGATTGGTTATCGGCAGCACGTTCGGGCGATAATTCTAGAATTATATCGGTGGGCATTTTAAACTAGAAGTGAAAAGTTAATGAAAAACTATTTCGAATTACAATCAACGAACAACAATCAACTAAATATGTTTACTCAAAATGAAATGATATTACAATCATTTGTGAACGCATCTTATCAATAGCATATCTGTAATTCTCGGCGCCTTCAGCATAATCATCCGAAATGGCATTGAAAATTCCTGCGGACCATTTAATTTCCGTGGAGAACTTAAAGTAGTTAAGGAAAAAGTCTATTCCAAATCCAACTTCGTAGTAAAAGTCCGATTTTTGGAGTCGAACCAGTACGCCATTTTCAACTTTTAATCGTTTATAGGCAGCCAAATCAATTCTGTAATTACCACCAAAAATTAGGTATGGCCTAATGTTATTGTGACGTTGGGAGAGGTATTTGATACTCAGCGGCAATTCAATAAACGACGATTCCAATTTCATTGATGTTTCGAGAGTCGATTTATTGTTTTCAATCCTGTAAAAGTCAAGATTACGCTGACCAAATGAGTAGCCAGGAAGGAAACGTAAGTGTAAATTCTCAGTTAAGCGTAGGTCGCAAATTGCATTTACATTTAAACCGGGAGTTATATTGGTTACATCGGTAAAATACTGAAATTCGGTTCCATCTTCGGCCACCTCTGTTTTATTACTGTTCTTAATATCCAAATCCATAATGTTCAGACCCAACGAGAAGCCAAACTTAAGGGGTTTACTCACGTCGTAATCTGGGTCGTTCAGAATAACTGGTCGTTTAATCTGAGCCAGTAGCAAAGAACCCGATATGAATGAAAATAATACTATTAATACGAACCTTTTCAAATCTGCAAAATGTATCTAAATGTAACGCTTATGCTTCAGTTTTATTGTTTTGAAATCTACTTACTCCCAACGTAAATGCTTGCAACGCCAAATGTCAATCGCTTATAGCTGCAGTTTTTGAATCCTGCATTGGCCATGATTTCCACAAATTTTTCCTTTTCGGGAAAAGCAAATACTGACTCAGGAAGGTATGTGTATGCACTTTTGCTTCCCGAAACTATTCCTCCCACAAAGGGTAACACCCTTCGGAAGTAGAATCTATAAAGATTTCGCATGGGAAATCTACTTGGCATCGAGAATTCAAGTACGTAAAGGCTTCCACCATTTTTTAAAACTCGATGAATTTCAGTAATACCTTTTGATAAATCCTCAAAGTTACGTACCCCGAATGCCACCATTGCTGCATCGAACTCACCATCAGCAAAAGGTAAGTTCAATGAGTTCGCTTGCTTTAGGTTTATCCTTTCTTCAAGTTTACGTTTTAGAATCTTTTCCCTGCCAATACTTAGCATATTTTCAGAGATATCGACACCTGTAATGTTAACTGATTTGTGGTGCTTGGCAAGTTGAATGGCCAAATCGCCAGTTCCTGTGGCAATATCGAGGACTTGTCTTGGATTGCTTTTGGCTAATTGTTTAACCAAGCGACATCGCCATAGTTTATCGATACCCAAACTCAGGAAATGGTTCAGGAAATCATACTTTGCGGCAATGCTATTAAACATTGCCGCAACGTTATCACTCTTTTTATTTAGTTCTTCCATCAATTTTTACTTGGCTGGCTGGCCTGTAACCATTGCCTCAAGCGCTGTATCGTAAACTTGTTTCATATCGCTTATAAAACCAAACGAAACATCATCGACCCTAATTTCCGATTTTGTTACGTGACCAAGCGCTGTGAATGGTATTTTGTTGGCAACCATATAGTCAATAAAGTGTGTTTCGCGCGATGTGGAAACGGAAACAACAATTCGTCCTTGAGCCTCACCGAAAAGGAATGCATCGGGTCTAATTTCGGCATCGGTTGTGATGTCGAAGCCTAGGTTGCGAGGCATTGAGCTCTCAAGAAGCGTGATGAATAAACCACCGTCGGAAACATCGTGCGCAGATTGAACAAGATTTTTGCTGATAAGTTCAAGCAATGCAGTTTGAATTCTATGCTCCTCGTCCAAGTTGAAGTATGGAGCAGGCGATTGCTTAATACCGTGGTAGCTGTAAAGGTACTCCGATGAAGCAATATCGTTGTGTGATTTACCAATCAGGTAAATCATATGTCCTTTTTCCTTGAAAGCAAGAGTTGTATGGTGATTTTTGTTCTCCAATAAACCAATCATCCCGATAGTAGGTGTTGGGAAAACAGCCTCCTCCTTGCCTCCAATAGATGCTTGGTTGTAGAAACTAACGTTACCGCCAGTTACAGGAGTATCGAATTTTTCGCAGGCAGCACCCATACCTTTGATTGCATGAACAAACTGCCAGTAAACCTCTGGGTTGTAAGGATTACCAAAGTTCAAACAGTTGGTAATTGCTAAAGGTTTTGCACCTGTGCAGGCAATATTTCGAGCCGCTTCCGAAACTGCAATCATAGCACCAATCTCTGGGTCGGCCTTAACGTAGCGTGAGTTACAATCAACGGTCATAACCAAAGCCTTGTTGGTACCCTTTAGGTTGAAAACGCCAGCATCGGAAGGGAAGTTAGTAGTCATATTTCCTGTTCCAATCATTGTGTCGTACTGCTCGTAAACCCAGCGTTTCGATGCAATGTTAGGATGCGAAATAATATGCTTTGCAACCTCAATCAAATCCTGAGGTTCTGGAACTTTATTTATATCGAACTTTTTGTACTCTTTATAGTAAGCAGGCTCGCGGTATTCGCGGTCGTAAACTGGAGCACCACCACCAAGAACCAATGTTGATGCAGGAACCTTTGCAACCAATTCGCCGTGGAAGAAAAACTCAAGGAAATCGCCCTCGGTTACTTCGCCAATGATAGCGTAGTTAATATCCCATTTCTTTAGAACATCCTCAACATCCTTCTCTCTACCTTTTTGAACCACCATTAGCATACGCTCTTGCGATTCGGAAAGGAGAATTTCCCAAGCCTCGATGTTTTTCTGACGTAGTGGCACCTTATCTAGGTTAACACGCATTCCGTGGCCACCCTTTTCGGACATTTCAGAGGTTGAGCAGATAATACCTGCAGCACCCATATCCTGCATACCAACCAAAGCGCCAGTTTTAATAACCTCTAGCGATGCCTCCAAAAGGATCTTCTCTTGGAATGGGTCGCCCACTTGGATTGATGGTATATCATCGGCAGAATCTTCTGTAATATCGGCCGAGGCAAAAGTAGCACCGTGAATTCCATCCTTACCTGTAGATGAACCTACGATAAAAACAGGGTTTCCTTTGCCTTTAGATATTGCTGATACAACACCGTCTTTCTTCACCAAACCCACCGACATTGCATTAACCAGAGGGTTCATATTGTACGATTCGTCGAAGAATACTTCACCACCTAGAACAGGAATACCGAAAGCATTGCCGTAATCGCCAATACCCTTAACAACTCCCTTAATCAACCAGCGAGTACGGTCGAGTTTTAAATTGCCGAAACGTAACGAGTTTAACTGAGCAACTGGACGCGCACCCATTGTGAAAATATCGCGGTTAATACCGCCAACACCTGTTGCAGCACCTTGGTAAGGTTCTACAGCGCAAGGGTGATTGTGCGATTCTATTTTGAATGCACAGGCCATTCCATCGCCAATATCTACTAAACCGGCATTTTCGGTACCAGCTTCGGCCAGGATGGCTGAACCTTTACGGGGTAATGTTTTTAACCACTTGATTGAATTCTTGTACGAGGCATGCTCCGACCACATCACTGAGTAAATACTCAACTCCGTGAAGTTAGGCGTACGGCCCATATACTTCTTTATCAATTCAAATTCTTCGGGGAGTAATCCTAACTCCCTAGCGGTTTCAACGGTAACTGTTTGCTCCGACATATTGATTAAGGTTGCTTGGTTTCTTTAATTATTTTGCTGTGTCAAAAATACTAACATTAACTAAGATGCGCACAGCTGCCACAATCATTTTTTCAATAACTATGAACAATCGTTTCAACTTAGCCTATAAATGCTGATTTTGAGAGGAATCCAAAAAATCAACTAAAAAATGTCATTAAACATATCTTCGAATAATTAGTCTACAATAAATTGATTGTTAGTTCTATAAAAATCACTCTAATCAAAATTATGTTTTAAAAAATGCAAAAGAAATCAACCATGATACTGCATTTTGGTAATTTTACTTTACGTTTGTCGGCCAAATTAGGCTAGATATTAAGATAAAAGATAAAATAAACTATGAGAATTGCACTAATTACAGGAGCTACATCGGGAATTGGACGTGCAACAGCACTCCGCTTGGCTCAGGATGATTTTAACCTAATTATCACTGGACGAAGACTTGAACTCCTTGAAACTCTTAAAAAAGAAATCGAAGTAAAATATAAAAAGGATGTATTGATTCTCAACTTTGATGTGCGCGATAGAAAAGCAGTTGAGAAAGCAATCAAGGGTTTACCTGAGCGTTGGCGTAAAATTGATGTTCTTGTTAACAACGCAGGTTTGGCTGTTGGTTTAAATCATATTCAGGATGGATTAATTGAAGACTGGGAGCAAATGGTAGACACCAACGTTAAGGGAGTTCTTTACATCACCCGCATGGTTTCTCCAATGATGATTGAGCGTGGCGGTGGACACATTATAAATATTGGTTCTATTGCAGGTACTCAGGTTTACGAGAATGGCAATGTTTACTGCGCATCCAAACATGCTATGCATGCGCTATCGCAGGCAATGCGTATGGATATGCTAAAGAATAATATTAAGGTAACTGAGGTTCGCCCAGGAATGCTCGAAACCGAGTTTTCGTTGGTTCGTTTTAAAGGCGATGCTGAGAAGGCTAAAAACACCTATGCTGGCTTAACTCCACTTTTTGCGGATGATATTGCAGAAACCATTTACTTTGTTCTTACCCGCCCAGCGCACGTTTGCATTAACGATATTGAGGTTACTCCTGTATCGCAAGCTAATGCCTTTAATGTAAATAGAAACTTGTAACAACAGGCACAAGATATTAGATTTCAAACATTAGACAAGTAAAAAAGTGATTCCAACAGAATCACTTTTTTACTTTTACGTTTCACCTCTCACGTTTCACTATTCACTTTTCGTTCACTATCTTTGCTTAAGTTAAATTCCTAAAATTATGGTAAATCATATTGTTTTAAAGAATTACGTTACGCTTCTTTTTGAGAAAATGGGCTGTCCAAATGCGGATGCCGAAATTGTTGCCGAATTGTTGGTTGCCGCAGAGTTACGCGGAATTCCTTCGCATGGAATTATGCGTGTAAAAGATTATTTTCAGATGGTTGAAGCGCATAGGATAAATACCAAACCAAAGGTTAAAATTGTACACGAAACACCATCTACAGCAACCGTTGATGGCGATAATGCTTTAGGCCCAATTGCAGGAAAATTTTCAATGCAGGTTGCTATTGAAAAGGCAAAAGTTGCTGGCACCGGTTGGGTTGCTACACGCAATAGTAACCATTACGGTATTGCTGGTTACTATTCAATGATGGCTTTACAGCACGATATGGTCGGGATAAGTATGACAAACGCCAACCCGCTGGTTGTGCCAACCTACTCTGTAAGCAAATACTTGGGAACTAATCCAATTGCGGTTGCGCTTCCTACCAAGAATCAACCTCCATTTGTGGCCGATTTTGCAACAACCCCAATTGCCCGAGGCAAACTTGCCATTATGGGGAAAAAGGGAATTAAAGCACCGCTTGGTTTAGTGCAGGATGCCAAAGGAAATCCAACCGACGACCCCGATACATTACTCACAGGAGGTGCAATTCTTCCGCTTGGTGGCGATATTATTCATGGTGGCCACAAGGGTTACTGTATGACTGCTTTGGTTGATATTTTCTCATCTGTATTTTCAGGGGCGAACTTTGGCCCATTCGTGCCACCCCAAGTGGCTTACCTTCCATTGTTAGAAAAATCCGTAGGAGATGGATTGGGCCATTTCTTTGGTGCAATGCGTGTGGATGCATTCCGTCCGACCGATGAGTTTAAGCAAAAAATGGATGAGTGGATTGATACCTTCCGCAATGCAAAAAGTGGTGAAAATCAACCACCGGTTGTAATCCCTGGTGACCCCGAAAGAATCAATGAGGCAAAACTAACCAAGGAAGGCATTGCACTAATTCCTCAAGTGTTAACCGATTTGAATGAGGTTGCCGACAAACTGGGAGTGGAACATTTGGAAGGCTAATTTGCTTTATTTATAAGATATTTTTTTGTTTAACTTCGAATGAGGTTAGAGTAACTTTTTTTAAATAAATTGTAATTGCTGTTAAAGTTTTAACTTTATAAGATAAATCTTTGAAAACTTCATTACAATGAATTTTAGAATTAGGTCATCTTTGTATTTATTCTTTATAACTTTGATTTTTACGCCTCAACTCCTGAAATCTCAAAGCATTAGAGGGCAGGTGCTCAATAGCCAAAATAACCCGTTGATTGGCGCAAGTATAATTGTTAATAGGATTGGGATTGGGACAACAACCAATGAAAAAGGTGAATATAATCTTAACTATAATATTAAAATAAGCGAGAGTGATTCTATCACTTTTTCTTTCATCGGATATATTTCCCAAAAATTAACTATTTCAGAATTAAAGAAAAAGAATTTCATAGTAGGTCTTACAGAAAGTGTTCAGCCTATAAAAGAGGTGTCAATCACAATTGAAAAGAAACACCTTAAACTTCAAATTGCTTATAAAAAATTAGAATCTTTAAAATATGGTTTATATTCTTTTGGAGCAATTTTAATAGATGATAAGATTTGGGTTGTTGGTGGCGATAAGTCATACCAAAGTGGTCGAGGTTTAAGGCCGATGTTTAGCACAAAACCATCATTTTCTTATGAAAGTTATAGTGATAAATTGTGCATCTACGATATACAGACTAATAAATGGATTGAATCCAACCAGAAATTCAGCAAAAGAGCCTATCATAATATTCAGTACTATAATGGGAAAGTATATATAATTGGGGGTAAGAAATTATCTACCAACCGAATTAAAGAATATTTAGCAGATGAGGTTGAGGTTTATAGTATTAAGGATAGTAACATCCTTACCGATAATACTAATCCGCATCAAGCCGTTAATTTTGCTTCGTTTGTTTATAAAGATAACTTAATAGTTATGGGTGGGTCTACAAAACTAACCCGATTTGAGGAAAAAATCTGTACGAATAAAGCGCACTTATTGAATCTTAAAACAGGATTATGGTATGAATTGAACGATATTCCAATCGCTATGGAAACAAAGGGAATTTTGGTTAACAATACTATATTTCTAGTTGGTGGCTTCAATACAAAACCATTAGATAAAATCGTAACCTATAACATTACCACTGGTGAGTGGAGGGTGTTAGGGCAACTATTTTATGAAGTAGAACGGCCTGCACTTGCTCTTAAAGGAAGTACAATATACATTTTTGAGGATGGCCGAATTCAAACCTATGATATTAATAGTAAGCAGTTAAAATTATACTCCATTGATTTACCGCTAAAATCGAGCGAGTTGTTCTATAGAAACGATAAGTTGTATCTATTAGGAGGTTTTGTAGAGGATACATCTTTCAAAGAGCCCACATCGAATTTATATAGTATTGATATAAATGAGTTTAACACAACAGCAACATTTGGTTCAAAGACCTTATAATCTCATTAGTTCAATCTATTTTAAACCTGAGGTTAACATATTTTGCCAGTCACAAATCCTTCATGGTTGAACTCCATTAATTCAACTTCAACAATTTTCCCTACCAAATCCTTATCGTAAGGTATGGCTACTTTTATGTAGTTTCCTGTAAATCCAAACATCAAACCGGCTTTACGGGTCGATTCAAAAAGGACAGATTGACGAGTTCCTAAATGATGCTTGAAGAATTCTGCGTGAAGATTATTCGATAATTCTCCGAGTAAAGCGCTACGGCGCTTTAATTCCGAGGGGTTTACTTTACCCTCCATTTCTGCAGCAGGAGTATTAGGTCGCTCAGAATAAGGGAATACGTGTAGGAACGATGGTTTTAACTCTTTTAGGAAATTGTAAGCATCGGTAAAATCATCCTCAGTTTCGCCAGGAAATCCAACAATAACATCAACACCAAAGAAAGTATGGGGCATTAAGCCACGTATCATCTGAATTTTTTCAGCAAAAAGTTCCCTACGGTAACGCCTACGCATTAATCCAAGTATTCGATTAGAGCCCGACTGCAAAGGAATATGAAAGTGCGGTAAGAACTTTCTGGAATTTACCACAAACTCTGCAATTTCCTTTGTTATTAGGTTTGGTTCAATTGATGAGATTCGGTAACGTTCAATTCCATCAATTTGCTCCAACTGCTTAAGTAAATCCAAGAAACTTTCGCCTGTAGATTTACCAAAATCGCCAGTATTTACTCCGGTTAGTATAACCTCCTTAATATTTTGCGATGCAATTGCCTTGGCCTGTTCAATTATCCGAGCAATGGGCATATTGCGGCTTTTTCCGCGGGCCAACGGAATTGTGCAGTAGCTACAATGGTAATCGCATCCATCCTGGACTTTAAGGAACGAGCGTGTTCTATCTCCAGAGGAGTATGCTGGGAAAAAATCGTTCACAGCATCCACATCGCAGCTATAAATTTTCACCTTACCCTTTCCCGACGATTCAATTAGTTGGGGAATATGGTATTTTTCCGATGCACCAACAACAATATCAACGCCCTCAATTTCGGCTATTTCCTCAGGCTTTAGCTGTGCATAACAGCCAGCTACAGCCACCAGAGCGTTGGGCGATTTTGTGATAAACTTACGGATTGCCTGTCGGCACTTCTTATCGGCGTGGTCGGTAACCGAGCAGGTGTTAATAATATAAATATCGGCCTCGCTATCAGGCGAAACGCGCTCAAAACCCATATCGGAAAATTGCCGAGCAATGGTAGATGTTTCCGAAAAGTTCAACTTACAGCCAAGCGTGTAGAAAGCAACACGTTTTTTCCCCTCGTCCATTTCAAAAAATTTTTGCAAAGGTAATTATTTGAAAAAGATGTGAAAAGTGATAATTAACAAGGGTGCACGTAGAGTTTATTTATTAAGGTTTGATTATTGCAGAGAAAGTCTATTTTTGCAATAATCACAAAGATTCTAATTCATAATATAATGAAAATAAAAGATTTTGCCGTTGAGCGCTACTTTGCCCAGTATGAGTTTACAGCTAAATATTTGTTGTCCAGTTCCGATTGCGATGGTTATGGTATGGATTATGTTTTGGGGGTGGCTTCCGATTCAGAAAAACAGCTCTGGGAGAATTTGAAGTTGGGCTATACCGAAACTGTTGGCAGTGAATTCTTGCGCTTTGCAATAAAGCAACACTACGAAACCATACAGTTGGATGAAATTTTGGTTGCATCGCCTGGTGAAGCAAACTTTATTCTGATGAATGTTTTACTGAATGCTGGCGACCACGTAGTATGTATGACCCCAATGTACCAGTCGTTATATCAAGTTGCGAAGGATATTGGTTGTAACATTACTTATTGGGAGCCTACAATTGAGCATGGGCGTTGGTACTATAATCCTTCGGATTTAAAGAATTTGATACAAGATAATACCAAGTTAATCATCGTAAATTTTCCACATAACCCAACAGGCTTTAGCCCGAGTGTCGATGAATTCAAGTATATCATAGAGTTGGCTAGACAACGCGGAATAGCAATTTTTTCCGATGAGATGTACCGTTTTCTAAATCACGGCTGTAACGCGTTGCCGTCAGCATCCGATTCGTATGAGAATGCCATAAGTTTATGGGGTACAGCCAAAACATTTGGCTTGGCAGGGCTTCGGTTGGGTTGGCTTACATCAAAGAATAAGCAAATTCTTAAGAAAGTTGAATCTTTCAAGGATTACCTTTCTATTTGTAGCAGCGCACCTAGCGAGGTGTTGGGTACAATTGCATTGAACCATATGGGGAGTTTTGTTGAGCCCAATTTAGCAAAGATAAAAGCCAATATCACTATTTTTGAGCGGTTTCATAACCGTAATGCTGAACTATTCAATTTTCCAAAGCCAGTTTCTGGTTCAACTGCATTTATCAAGTTGAATATTAAGGAGAGTACAATGGATTTTGCTGAGCGGCTTGTAAAGGATACAGGAATTATGATTTTGCCATCGGAACTTTTTGAGTATGGGAACTCACATACCCGTATTGGTTTTGGACGGAAAAATATGCCCGAGATACTATCAATATTGGAAGATTATTTGAAGAAAGGCGAGAAAGGGTAAATTGATACTCTTTAGCTGTATTGTTTAACTTTAAACAATAAACTATTGCATTGAATGTAAATCAAAGGCGTATAGTAAAAACCTAAATAAAATCTTATCTATATGAAAAAACTATTAACTATTGCATTTATGCTATTTGGTATTGGCTTATTTGCCCAGCCTAAGACTAGTACTGAGACAAAGGATGATTTTTATAAGTACAACTGGCGTTTAACCGATGTTTACCCAAACTGGGAGGCTTGGACTGCGGATTTGGACTGGATAAAATCACAAATTACAAAGTACGAATCATTTAAAGGTCGTTTGGGTGAGAGCGCACAGGTGATGTTGGATTATAAAAAATTCTCAGAGAAAATCTCTCAAACTTTCAGCAAACTTTATGTTTATGCTTCGTTAAGTAAGGATATTGATGGCAAAAATCCAATTTATTCTACTAAATTGCTCGAACTTCAAACTTTAGGTGCAGAATTGGGTCGTAATACAGCTTGGATTGGCCCAGAACTTAAAACAATTCCACGCGAAAAGGTTGAAGGTTGGATGAAAGAGAATAAGGAAATTGCCATATATGCGCACGACTTTGAGAGTTTCTACAGTCAACTAGACCGTATACTCGATGAGCAAACACAGAAAACTCTAACCTATTTCAGTAAAGCGTTAGGTGCATCGTTGCGTACCTATAGTTCACTATCCAAGGCCGATATGGAGTACCATAAAGTAACTCTATCTACTGGCGAGGAGATTGTTACAAGTCCTGCTGCAGCAACTAAGGTATTTACTACAAATCCTAACCAAAACGATAGAAAGATTACTGCCTTTGCACGAGAAGATGTTTATGCTAAAAACAAAAATACCTATGCCGATATATGGATGGGAGTTGCACAAAATCTATGGGCAAGCGCACAACTTCAGGGTTATAAATCAACACTTGAATCGTTCTTAGAACCCAATAGGATTCCCAAAGATGTTTACTTTAATCTTATTGATGTGGCATCCAACAATACAGCACCATTATTAAAGTACCGCGAGTTACGCAAGAGGGCGTTAGGTTTGGATAAATATTATTACTCCGATGAGTCGTTCGAACTATCGAGCGATGTTAAGTCCTATAAATGGGAAGAGGCTGTTGATGTTGTTAAGAATTGCCTAAAACCAATGGGCGAGGAGTACAATGGTTTGCTAGGTACTGCTTTATCCGGAGGTTGGATTGACGTGTATGAGAAACCCGGAAAGCAAACAGGTGCTTATAGCTGGGGTATTTATGGTGTACATCCTTTTATTTTGATGAATTGGAACGAGTCGCGCGATAACGTATTTACGCTTGCTCATGAATTAGGACACTCTATTCATAGCATGTTGAGCAGCAAATATCAGCCCTACACATATTCCGATTACACATCGATGGTTGCTGAGGTTGCATCAACATTCAACGAGAATATGCTATTAGACCATATGATTAAAAATGCCAAAACTCCCGATGAGAAAATTGCTTTGTTAGTTCAGGCTATCGATAATATTTCTGGAACATTCTATCGTCAATCGCAATTTGCAGATTTTGAGTATGCTATATATACATTGATTGAAAAGGATGCCCCAATAAATTCAGAGATTATTGCAAAAACATACTATGATATTGACGTGAAGTACAATGGCAATATATTTGAACGTTCCGATAACTTTAAGTATGCATGGCCAAGGGTAACTCACTTCTTTACCCATAACTACTATGTTTATAACTATGCGGTATCATTCTCTGCATCGCAGAGTTTGTTCACCCAAATAGCACAAGCGCAAACTAAGCAGGATGCAGCAAAAGCACAGGAACGTTATTTGACTCTTTTGAAATCGGGTGGAAGCAATTACCCTGTTGCTTTGTTAAAGAATGCGGGAGTTGATTTATCTACAAAGGAACCATTTATGGCTGTTGTTAAACGTATGGATGACCTTGTTAATCAGCTCGAAAAAGCACTAAAGGAGGCCGGTAAAATTTAGTTTTAAATAATACTTTGTAAAAAAAGGATTGCCATTTGGCAATCCTTTTTTAATAATCATCATCTTCTTCTAAACTCAGAGCAAACAATTGCTGTTGCCATTGCTACATTTAGTGATTCTACATTATTCCTATCTTTTGCAAAGCTGGGAATATGTATTTTTTGCGAAACAAGTTTCTCTATATCAGCGCTAATACCATTACCCTCATTGCCCATAACAACAACTCCTTTAGGGTTTAGTTCCGTTTCATAAATATTGCTACCCTCCATAAAGGTTCCATAAATTGGAACTTTGCTTTTTATTCTGGTTAATTCCTTTTTCAAATCGCAGTAAACTACTTTAACTCTAGTAATGGCTCCCATTGTGGACTGAACAACTTTGGGCGAGAATATATCAACCGTTTCGTGGCTACAGATGATACTGTTAATTCCAAACCAATCGGCTAAGCGAACAATTGTACCAAGATTTCCTGGGTCTTGAATAGTGTCGAGGGCTAAAACCAACTCATTGGAGAAATCTATATCATTTATGCGATATCCAGGAATTTCTAGTACTGCAAAAACTTGGGAAGGTGTGCTAAGTGCGCTTATCTTTTTCATCTCTTCGGTTGAAATTAATTCGCTGTGTATACTTTTGGAGAGATTATTGCCCTTCCATTCAGTGGTATAGTAGAGTTCTTTAATCTCTAAATTCGAATTAAGGAGTTCATCAACAAGTCTTGGGCCTTCTGCTATAAAAACACTGTACTCTTTACGAAATTTCTTTGACTGAAGTGAGGATAGTCTTTTTATGGTATTTTTTGTAAGCATATTATCGATTTATGCCGCTAAGATAAATCTTTGTATTCAGGAATTCAAAGCATTGTAGAACTTTGTGCTAAAATCTACCTGCTAAAAAACATTGCTTAAACTATTCTTTAGTTTATGGTTTTATTTACATTTGCTTCCGATATGTAATTATTTGCATAACATCAAACTAAAACTATAAACTATGAAGACAAATTTTTCAAAATTAATGCTATTGGCCTTAGTGGCTATATTTTCCTTTGTTTCCTGCGAAAAGGATGATGCTGAGGTTAAAAAATATATTTTATCTGTAATTGCAGAGCCATCAAATGGTGGAACTGTAACTGGTGGTGGTGAGTTCAATGCGGGTACAGACGTAGCCTTAACAGCAACACCAAATGCCGATTATAATTTTGTAAACTGGAAAAATGGTAATACTGTTGTTAGTACCGATGCTAATTTTACATATAAGACTACAGAGGAGAATGTAACCCTTACAGCAACTTTTGCATTAAAAACGTACACGCTTTCTTTGAATATAACTACTCCTGCAGGCTCAGGAACAGTTACAGGGGGAGGGGATTATTCACCAGGAACTGCTGTTAGCTTAGTTGCAACACCAGGTAATGGTTGGGCTTTTTCAGATTGGTCTAAAGGCTCCGATATAATCAGTACAGATGCTACATATTCATATACAACAACTGCAGAGGATGTTACAATTTCTGCTAGTTTTATTAGAGTTTATGCTTTGACAGTTACTACAAACCTTGTTAATTCTGGAATAGTAACTGGAACTGGAAATTATGAAATTGGGACAAATGTTACCCTTACAGCTACTCCAAGCATTGGATATACATTTGTAAATTGGACTAAAGATGGAAATGAGGTTAGTACAAGTGCTTCATTTTCTTATACTACCACAAATGTTGATGAAACCATTGTAGCAAATTTTACTGAGAAAACTTATAATAAAACTTTAGGTGCTCAAGCAAATGCAAACGGAGGGTTTTATTCAATCTCGCAGGACCAGATATATACACTTGAACAAGCCTTCTCCAATCAGGATAAGATTGATTTCATTTGCTTTTACGAACTTGCTAACGATAATTACATAACCATATCGTCTCCAGGTGCGAATATCACAAATATTTTTACAGGACAGTATGATTTTGTAAATTGGACAAGTCCTAAACGTTTAACACTATTTACGCCGCCAGTTACACCTATTACAGTTGAACAATTTGATGCTCTTCACCAGAACGATCCGGCTATTCAAACCTATTTTAATAGTGGAATGAGTTCCGGAAATAAAAAGGCAAAAAATCTAGTTGTTGATAATATTTATGCCTTCAAAACACAGGATAATGTTTACGGGTTATTCAAGGTGATTGCCGTAAGTCAAGGCGATACTGGTTCGGTTCAGGTTGAGTTTAAGTTTAGAAAATAGTATTAAAGTTTAGTAACTTGGCTACAATTCTTAAATGATTGTAGCCAAGTTATTTTAAAAGGATGCAATGCTCACTTATTATCTTATACCAAACGGAATGATTGAAAAATGAACACCTGCCTGCCGATAGGCAAGTTCTATGTGTGCATCATAAAAGTCAATTCTAAATTCGAAAAATAATTCCAACGTTATTCTGTGATTAAAACAAAAAACACATGAAACGAAAAGGCATCTGTTTCGGAATAATAATCATTCTTATACTTGCATTATTTGCATGTAAGAAAGATGAAAGTACCGCTGTACCTCCATTGATTGTATTGAAAATTGGAGATGGATACACTTCCGATTTACAAGAAATTCCTGCAGGAGGCTCACTTAAATTTGGTGTAAAAGCCTATAGTAAGGGCGATATAATAACAAATCTTCGTATACAGCGATTTGCTGATGGAAAAAAAATCACAGAGGAGGATAAAGGGCTTTATAATAAGGATAGTATAGTGCAAGATTTTTCATATAATAAATCCCTTGCAGAACAAGAAGTTTGGACTTTTTTTGTAATGAACTCTAATCGCGATTCTGTGAGTGTTTCATTAACTGTGAATTTAGGAATTGGGTATGATTATGGACAGATTTATCATTTCCCCTCACTTAAAATTGGATTCCAAAATAATACAGAATACCCAAATTATCTCGATTTACATACAGGGCTGAGATATACAAAGGATAACGTTTCAGGTCATGAGGCCGATATTGATTTAGTTGGGTTCTTTTATGTAACAAGCGGAAAAGATTCACCCACACTTTGTTGCCCTGGTTACACCGGTAGTAGTTCAATAACTGCACCCGAGCGTTACCCCGAAATTGCCTCATGGACAATTAGGCGTTCAACTTTATATGATTACAATTCGTCTGATAATAATCTTGTATCAGTTGAAGAGTTTGAAAAGGCTACCACGGATAGTCTTTTAACTGCATCATATATTCCAGAGAAAGTTAGTGGTTTGTGTAAGTATACTACAGCGGGAAGAATTATTCCTCTAAAAACCGAGGATGGTAAGTACGGGCTGATACGTGTCATACATGCCGATTTAAATGACGAAGGTTATATGGAAATTGAGGTTAAAATTCAAAAATAGATATATTTATGAGATTCATTTTTTATATAATTCTCTTTTTCCCATTAGTAGTTAAAGCTCAAAGTATTTCAGGGTATGTTAATGATTCGGGAAATGGGTTACCTCTAATTGGGGTTAATGTTACGGTTGATAAACGAGGAACTTTAACTGACGAAAACGGTTTCTTTAAAGTTAATATCGAAAAATCTGGGGTAGTGCAAGTTGCGTTTTCTTATGTTGGATATCGCAAAGAAGTAAAATATTTTGAGTTTAAAGAAGGTGAGAATATTTCAATTAATGTTTTGCTTAGCAAGGATAATATTCTAATTGAAGAGATTGTAGTTTCAGCAACTCGCTCGGAGAATAGAATAAGCGAGATCCCCGGACGAATAAACTTAATCACTCCAGAAAGGTTATTGTTAACAGCATCGCAAACCGCCGATGAAGTATTGGCTTTGCTACCTGGTGTTCAGGTTAGCCGGTCGTTTGGCTTGTTTTCTCACAAATCATCGGTTACAATGCGTGGATTAAGCGGAAACGAGCAGGCTCGTACCTTAGTTTTAATCGATGGTGTGCCTGTAAACAAAGCCGATGGAGGCTCTGTGAACTGGAACTTAATTTCAACTGGCGATGTGGAGCGAATAGAGGTTGTTAAGGGGCCTGGTTCTGCACTCTATGGTGGAAATGCAATGGGTGGGGTTATTAATATTGTTAACAGGCGACCCACAAAAAAACTGGAAGGGAATGCAAGTATTGATTACGGAACTTATAATACGCAGGGTGTTAAGGCTCGATTGGCTGGAAGAGTTGGAGTAGACTCTTTAAAATACTTTTACTGGTCAACCAATGCCAACTATAGGAAGAGTGATGGTTATATCACCCAATCGGAGGCAGATCAACTGGCAAATCCATTTATTGTAAAGTCAACATTTAATGAGAAATCGGTAAACCTAAAGACTGGTTTTGCAAATGGTAATAAAATTAATGCAGAAATAGACTTTACCTATTATGATGATATGCGTGGTTCTGGTGAAAAAGTATATCAGCCCGAAGGAAATACAACCGACCACGATACATATCAAATCCGCTCAACGGTAAAAGGTAATAATGCTAAGTTGGGTTGGAACATCTCACTTTTTTACCTGCAAGAAAAGTATGCGAAAGTGAATGAATCATTTAAGGGGGAATATGCTTGGTATGATGTTTTTTCGGATAGAACCGATTACGGATTAATGTCTTCTTTTGATTATAAAATGAAGAAACATACGTTAACTGCTGGATACGATGTAAGGATTGGTGCTGTTGATGCTTCTGATATTTACTACACATCAACCGATAAGGTTGATAATAGAGGAAAAATGGATTTCTATGGCGTTTATTTACAGGATGAGATTTCTACCTTTAACGATAAGGTGAAAGTTCTGCTTGGGTTACGTTACGATTTTGCACGTTTTTACGATGGAGCATTTATTATTCACAATCCATCGTCCGAAACAGTTTTTATGGATCAGTACCAGTTTTCAGGAATTGATGATGTAGAATGGGTGGCTCTTAGCCCACGCGTTTCTATACACTATAAGCCCAACGACGAATTAAGATTTTACGCCACTTATAGCCGAGGCTTCCGTCCTTCTGTTCTCGACGATTTATGTCGTTCCGGTCGTGTTCGTGGGGGATTTAAGGTGGCTAATCCAAACCTTAAGCCCGAATACTTGGACAACTTTGAGGTGGGGGCTGACTATCGTCCTTTCAATTGGTTAAAACTATCATCTAGCATATTCTACTCAAAGGGTACTGATTTCTTGTACTACGTTTCCACTGGCGATAGCATTGATATGGGTTTTGGCGATCGGCCAATAATGATTCGTTCAAATATCTCGGATGTTAGGATTTATGGATTTGAGTTTGATTTTACGGCAAGCCCGCTTAGGTATTTGAATGTTTTTGGTAACTATGCTTATAGTGTTCCCAAAATATCGGATTACAAACCTCTTTATACTGATGATCCTGTTGATTTGTCTGGAAAATATCTGACAGATGTTCCCAAGCATTCTTTAGCGTTTGGGGCAATTTTTCAGAATAAAGAAATTGTTAATGTGGGTATAACTTTTAAGTACGTTGGCGAGGTGTTCGTCAACGACCAAAATGTATATGACGAAATAGTGCGTTCAAACGTTTACCCATCAACAATTACATTAGATTTAAAGGTGAGCAGGGAGTTTCTTCAGTCAATAACTACCTCGCTTAGTGTGCAGAATATTTTTGATAAACAAGTATACGATAGCAAAGGAGCCGTTGGCCCTGGCCGATTTATAATTGCTAGTATTGGTGCTAAATTTTAATTTAACTTGACTTAATAAGACAAAAATGAAAAAAATAGTTATTCCAATTTTACTATTGATTGCTTGGAGTTGCAATCAGAATAAAGAATCAAAACAAGTTGCACAGGAAGTTATGATCGACTCACTGGAGCAAACCAATAATTTCTATGATAACGAGCCCGTTCAGCAGTTGTCAATGGTTCAGTTGGTTGTTGATGGCGAAATTGCAAATCCAGATACTGTTGATTTTAGCAAACTGCCAATTCACTCCGTAATTGTTAAGGAGGCATTGCTTAATGCTGATGGTACTAATAAATTCATCGGAGCATATCGTTACGATGGTTATTCTCTTTTCGATATTCTCAACATAGTAAAAATTCAGAAGAAGAATGCCGATGTTTTTCCTCCAATTATCGATTTATATATTGAGGTTAGCAACGATGCCGGCGAGAAGGTAGTTTTTTCATGGGGCGAAATATACTACCCCAATAATCTGCACAAGATTATTATTGCCAATGCTGTTATGCGGATTGTTCCAAGTAAAACCAAGGAGCTATGGCCTTTACCTGAGACCTCTAAGTTGGTTGCTGGAAACGACTTGTTAACAGAGCGTAACATTTCAAATCCTACTAGAATTACTGTAAGATCGTTGGATGCTACTTTTAAAATTAATAGAGAGATTAAACCATTATTCTCTGACAAATTGAAAGTAGTGAATGTTAATGGTAACGAAAGTTTTTTAAGCATTCCCAAAAGTTTATCGCCAGTTACTTTCAACACAATTTTTTATGGACGTGGGCGTGGTATCCATAGTACAACTCCATTTACAGGCTACTGCTTAAAGGATATTCTGCATTCAATCTATCCATTATCAAAAGATAAAATTCAAAGAGGGTTATTTACTGTTGCTGCTTTGGATGGATATAGAATGTCTGTTACATATTCTGAACTTTTCAACAGAAATGATCAGCAAGAGTTTTTGCTAATTGATGATCCTCAGAACATGGAAGGTGGACGATACAAATTATTCCCAGCATGCGATTTCTTCTCGGATAGGGCAATAAAGGCCTTGAACGAAATTCGATTTGAGATTCGCTAATTTATCTAACCCTAAGTTTGCAAAATCGATTCCTAATGTAGGAGTCGATTTTTTTTGTTGGTATGGCTTTTGTCGATTTTCAACCAAGAAGATTTTCTTTTTATCGTCTTATTCCATTCATTCGTAAATCATTGCTATAAAATATAAAATTCATCAATGGCTGTTTCAAAAGGTTTTCCTATCTTACAACTCCGTTTTCGGTATGCTAAAACTATGATATTGAATTTTTTAACTCTAAGATTTGGTGATAGAACTAAGATTATTCGTCTCCCTTTATTTTTTTTAGGGTTAACTTTGTTCGTATCGTGTAGTATTACCCGTAATGTTCCAGAGGGTAAATACTTATTAAACAAGTCTGAAATAAAAGTAGACTCAAAAGCCGTAAAGGAAAGCGATTTAAACTCATACCTTAAGCAGCATCCGAATAAAGAGATTTTGGGTTTTCGATTTCATTTAAGACTTTACAATTTAGCAAGTCCTTACAAGTTTAATGGAGTTAATAAATGGTTGAAAACAATAGGGGAGGAGCCCACTATTTTAGATACAAATCTTATTCAAGAAGGAGCTCAAAATGTATTACTTTATCTTAGAAGTAAAGGTTATTACAATGCTGCCGTAACTGACTCAATTGTATTTTATGGCAAGAAGGCCAATGTGTTGTATCGGATTAACCCAAATTTCCCCTATAGAGTTAAAAATCTAAGTTACAGTATTGAAGATACTGTAATTCGGCGGTTGGTTAAGGGTGATTCAGCAAACTGTATAATAACATCAAAACAACTTTTTGATACTGATATATTGCAGAATGAACGTTTAAGGTTAGAATCATATTTACGAAATAGTGGTTTTTATAACTTTAGTAAAGATTTTATTACATTCTCTGCCGATACAAGTGTTTATGATCACAAGGTTGATGTTCTTCTTATGATTCGAAATCCTCCACAAGTTGATAAAGATGGAAAGAGAATCGCAACAAATTTTAAACGGTATAAAGTAAAAAAGGTATTTATTTATCCCAACTACGATCCAATCCAATTCATATCTGGAAATCAGAATTCAACACTGGATACTGTTGAATACAATGGCGTTCAATATATTTTCCTAGGGGATCCTGGTATAAAGTTAAATGTTATACACAATGCAAATGCTATTCGTCCGGGCATTGTGTATTCTAACGATATTGTTTCAAGATCGCAGAATAATTTAAACTTACTTAAGCTTTACAAATTTGTAAATATAAGTTTTACTGAGAATGTGGAGATTTCCGATTCTTTAAAGGTCAACTTATTTGAGGAGCAGAATAGTGATTCAGACTCCTTACTTTTTGGTTATTTGGATTGCCATATTCAGTTATCACAGAATACTCTTCAAAGTTATCAGGTAGAGTTAGTTGGTACAAATACAACTGGGTCTTTAGGTGCTGAAGGCAACTTTAACTATCAACATAAGAATTTATTTAAGGGAGCAGAGGTCTTTGATATTAAATTGAGGGGAATGGTAGAGTCGGCTCAACAAAAAATTAATTTAAACAATACGCTAGAGGTTGGCGGATCGCTTGGGTTGAGCATACCAAAGTTCTTAGGTCCATTTTCTTCAAATGATTTATTTATTCGTAATGCAGTAAAAACTCAGATAACAGCTTCGTATAGTTTTCAGCGTCGTCCGGATTACACTCGAACAATTGCAAGTTTAATATTTGGCTATAATTGGAAGAGTTCAAGATTTATTACTCAAAACTTTAACCCCATTGAGATTAATGCAATACAGATTCCACGCATTAGCGATGCATTCCAACAGCAAATAGAAAGCACATTTCTGAAGTATAGTTATATAAATCAACTGGTTACCGTTTCGAGTTATGGCATTACTTTTAACAATCAGAATGTTCAGAAGGCCTCTAGTTACACATATGTTCGGTACAATATAGAGTTGTCCGGAAATATTCTTTCATTGGCAAGTTCTACATTTGGTAGACCTAAAGCTGCCGATGGATCCTTTCAACTATTAAACACAAGTTTCTCGCAGTTTGTGCGTTCAGATGTTAACTTAACATATCATCAGGTTGTAGATAAAAACAATACTTTTGTTTATAGAATTTTTGCAGGATTAGGATATCCTTATGGAAACTCTAGAGCTCTTCCATTTGAGAAAATGTACTTTTCTGGTGGCGCCAACGGCGTAAGAGCTTGGCAGGCAAGGGCTCTTGGTCCTGGATCCTACTTTGCTACAGGAGAATCGTACCCCAATAGAACTGCAGATATAAAGTTGGAAGCTAACCTTGAGTATCGGTTTAAGGTTTTTTGGCAACTGGAGGGAGCGTTATTCTTTGATGCTGGTAATATCTGGTCACTCCCAGGAGTAGATACTCGCGAGGGGGCAATATTTGATGCAAAGGAATTTTACAAGCAGGTTGCCTTAGGTAGCGGTATAGGAATTAGGATGAACCTTGGATTTTTTACTATTCGTACAGATTTTGGTTATAAGGTATACGATCCGGCAAAAGATCCCTCAAGCGATTTTAGACCATGGGTTCCTTTACAACAAAAGTTTATGTGGAAGGATTTTAACTTCAACTTTGGTATAGGCTATCCATTCTAGTTTTTATTGACTTCAATTGATATTTGTTGTAGGTTTGTGTAAACGTAAAAACTTTACCCAAAATGAATATTGATAAGATAGTCGAATTGCTGGGCGAAAAATCCAGTTTTTTGCTCAATCACAAATGTTCTACTGTTAGTAAAGAACATCTAAATCTCCCTGGCCCTGATTTTGTTGAGCGTGTGTTTTATCACACCAATCGTTCCCCACAGGTCTTACGTAGTTTGCAATCAATGTATAGTCATGGCCGATTATCAGGAACCGGGTATCTTTCTATTCTTCCTGTCGATCAAGGAATTGAGCATAGCGCAGGAGCATCCTTTGCACCAAACCCTATTTATTTTGATCCGGAGAATATCGTGAAGTTGGCTATTGAGGGAGGGGCAAACGCAGTAGCGTCTACCTTTGGTGTTCTTGCTTCGGTTTCTCGTAAATACGCACATCGCATTCCATTTATTGTTAAAATTAACCATAACGAGTTGCTAACCTATCCAAATAAGTACGATCAAATTATGTTCGGTTCGGTTGAGGAAGCATGGAATTTAGGTGCAACTGCTGTTGGTGCAACTATTTATTTTGGTTCCGATGAAAGTACACGTCAAATAGTTGAGGTTGCACAGGCCTTTGAGCGTGCTCACGAACTGGGTATGGCCACGGTACTTTGGTGCTACCTTCGTAATAATGCATTTAAAAAAGATGGCGTCGATTATCATTTAGCAGCAGATTTAACTGGTCAAGCCAACCATCTAGGGGTAACACTTCAAGCCGATATTATTAAGCAAAAGTTACCTGAAACTAACGGTGGTTTTAAAGCGATTAGCTTTGGAAAAACTCACGATAAGGTGTACTCTCAACTATCATCTGATCACCCTATTGATTTAACAAGGTATCAGGTTATAAACTGTTACAACGGTAGGGCTGGATTAATTAATTCGGGTGGTGCATCCAGTGGGGCAAGCGATTTGGCTGAGGCCGTTTTTACTGCCGTTGTTAACAAACGTGCGGGCGGAATGGGGTTAATTAGTGGCCGTAAGGCATTTCAGAAATCAATGGACGAAGGCGTAAAAATTCTTAACGCAATTCAGGATGTATACTTGGAATCAAAGATAGATATTGCATAGCAAACTAATGTTATTCTGTACTCACATACCGCAAAGACTAAATGGTATGTGAGTATTTAGTGAATTGATTTTTTTATTCATAGTATGAAAAATAGAATATTAAAAGGTAGAATAAAGCACTTTCTAACATACTCCAAAAGCGAAAAGAATGGAACAATAGTTCTGTCAGTTATTCTCCTTATACTAATTATTGCTTCGTTTGTTTATCGTCCAATCTCATCATCGAACTTTGTTGATAAAGAAACCTATGAAAAGATTGATAGTTTCTTTACGTCAGTCCAATACTCTGAACCTGACGATGAACTTAACTCTAAACGAAATGTTTTGTTTGAAGAGTTACCTATCTCCAAAGAGTTTAAATCATTCTACTTTAATCCAAATACTATTAGCATTGATAGTTTGGTAGATTTGGGTTTATCGCCCAAGCAAGCACAGGTAGTAATTAACTATCGTAATAAAGGTGGACGATTTAAGACTCCCGATGATCTTTCAAAGATCCATGTAATTGATTCATTCACATTTAAGCGATTAAGACCATGGGTGCAGATAACCTCAATTAACCAAACCGATAGTTCTCGGGCTCAAACTCCGACGGAACAGGTAATTGTTGAAATTAACTCTGCTGATTCAGTTGCATTAACTAAAATTAGGGGTATTGGCAGATCATTTGCCCGACGAATTGTGTTGTATAGAAATTCGCTGGGGGGATTTTACTGTACAAATCAACTGTTGGAAGTTTATGGGTTGAATCCTGAAGTAGTTAAATCAATTCAGGAGAATATTTATATCGATAGTTCTCTAATCCGAAAACTTAATCTAAATTTGATAAGCTACGAGGAGTTGAAGGGGCACCCTTATATTACAGATTATCAGGCTAAATCAATCATATACTATAGGAGTAAACGAGGTTCTATAGGCAATGTTGCGGAGTTATTGGATAACAAACTTCTGCCTAAAGATAGATATGAGAAAATTAAACCCTATTTTACTGTTAAGTAGGAATGCTCTAAAATACTGGACTTTCGAAGAGAGTGTGATTGGAAATAAAAAAAAATCGCAAAAACATTTTGAAAAAAATATAAGAAAGCATAATTTTGCACCTCATAAAATTTTACAAACATGATTATAGTACCAATTAAAGAAGGCGAAAATATTGAAAGGGCTCTCAAAAAATTCAAACGTAAATTTGAGAAAACTGGCATTATGAAAGAACTACGTGCACGTCAGGCGTTTACCAAGCCTTCTATTGAGCGTAGAGAAGAAATAAAGAAAGCCATTTACATCCAAAACCTACAAAGGACTGAGGAGTAAAATTTAACATTCTTTGAGTGCATAATCAGGCTTTTTTTTGCCTGATTTTTTTTGTTTTTCTCAACAAAACAATTATATTGCATTCAATGAATATGCTGGCTTCCTTTTTAAAATATCTTGAAATTGAGAGAGGTTACTCTGCCTACACACTCCGTTCCTATGGAGATGATGTTAGGCAGTTTATGCTATTCTGTGGTTTAGATCCCGAAAATGCAGATTACTCTTCATTAACTCATCGTCACGTTCGGGCTTGGGTGTCAAATATGATATCTCAAGGTGTTACTCCTCGGAGCGCAAATAGAAAATTATCTTCATTGCGTTCATTCTTCAAGTTTCTAATTCGTGAAGGAGTTGTCAAAACCAATCCCTTAAGTAAGGTTGTATCTCCCAAAATAAGTAAGCGCCTGCCAGAGTTTGTTCCTGAATCGGATATGAGCAAGCTGGAACCCGAGGTGCTTTTCGATAATACCTTCGAGGGGCAACGCAATCTTCTAATTATCACACTTTTTTATATGACAGGGATGCGCTTATCTGAATTGGTTGGGCTTAAAACCGATTCAATAAGTTTAGCATCGGATTCTGTAAAGGTGATAGGTAAAGGCAACAAGGAACGGTTAATTCCTATCCATCCCGACCTAAAACCTATTATAAATAAATATAATGATGTTCGAAAGGAGGTTGATATAAACAGTTCACAGTCATATTTTCTTACTACAAAAGGTGAACCTGTTTATCCAAAACTTGTTTATAAAGTAGTAAAGCACTACCTATCCATGATAACCCCATTGCAGAAACTCAGTCCCCATGTATTAAGACATACCTTTGCAACTCATTTGCTCAACCACGGGGCAGATTTGAATGCTATAAAGGAACTGCTCGGACATGCAAACTTATCTGCAACACAGGTTTATACACATAGCACTTTCGAGAAGTTAAAACGTAACTATAACCAAGCTCATCCGCGAGCTTAAATTTAAAAGGAGGATTTGTTATGAACATCAAGATTCAGTCAATTAAGTTTGATGCAGACAAGAAGTTAACTGATTTTATCGAGAAAAAAGTTAGCAAGCTTGAGCGTTATTTTGACAACATTGTTGATGCTGAAGTTTTTCTACGATTGCAGAACAGCCAAGAATTGGATAATAAAGTGGCTGAGATTAGGCTTAAGGTTCCAGGTTCCGAACTGTTTGCTCAACGTCAATCTAAAACTTTCGAGGAGGCTGTTGACGATTCAATCGATGCATTAAAAATTCAAATCCAAAAGCATAAAGACAAGTTACGCGGGATTTAGAATCCAGTTAAAATATTACACTGTTTAATGCAAGCCCCTTAACAGGGGCTTTTTTACATCTGAGTGCTCAATTCCTAATCTTCTCATTATCAGCAATACTTTTAAATCGTATCAATTTATCACGAAAAAAAGAAAAATAATTTTGCACGATTGCAAAATTGTTATACATTTGCAATCCGATTTTGAGAGGTAAACGTTCATTGAATCCTTTTAATCTTTGACACAACGCCGATGTAGCTCAGTTGGCCAGAGCAGCTGATTTGTAATCAGCTGGTCGGGGGTTCGAATCCCTCCATCGGCTCAAAGAATTAAAAAATGTTGGGGAGATACCAAAGCGGCCAACTGGGGCAGACTGTAAATCTGCTGGCGTATGCCTTCGTAGGTTCGAATCCTGCTCTCCCCACCAATATAGGCGTTATTGATTCAGCGCTACCCAAAACGTTAAGTTTTGATGCGAAAGTCGGTAACTATAAGCGGGAGTAGCTCAGTCGGTAGAGCATCAGCCTTCCAAGCTGAGGGTCGCGGGTTCGAGTCTCGTCTCCCGCTCTGCCTATAGGCCGATGTAGCTCAGGGGTAGAGCACTTCCTTGGTAAGGAAGGGGTCGCGAGTTCAATTCTCGCCATTGGCTCAAATATAATGAATATCAAGTTTTTAAATTCTAATCAAATAAATACCTGAAGTTATGGCTAAAGAAAAATTTGATAGGTCGAAACCTCACGTGAACATTGGTACTGTCGGTCACGTTGACCATGGTAAAACAACTCTAACCGCTGCAATTACTAAAACTCTTGCAGAAAAGGGTCTATCAGAGTTCCGTTCTTTCGATTCTATCGACAATGCTCCTGAGGAGAAAGAGAGAGGTATCACTATTAATACCGCTCACGTTGAGTATTCAACTGCTAACCGTCACTACGCTCACGTAGACTGTCCAGGTCACGCTGACTACGTAAAGAACATGGTTACTGGTGCTGCTCAAATGGACGGTGCTATCATTGTAGTTGCTGCTACTGATGGTCCTATGCCTCAAACCCGTGAACACATTCTACTTGCTCGTCAGGTGAACGTTCCTCGTATCGTTGTTTTCCTTAACAAATGCGATATGGTGGAAGATCCTGAGATGCTTGAGTTAGTAGAAATGGAAGTTCGCGAACTTTTGAATTTCTATCAATTCGATGGCGACAACGCTCCTGTTATCCGTGGTTCTGCTCTAGGTGCACTTAACGGTGAACCAAAATGGGTTGAGAAAGTTATGGAGTTAATGGATGCTGTTGATACCTTTATTCCAATTCCTCCTCGTGATAACGAAAAGCCTTTCCTAATGCCTGTTGAGGACGTGTTCTCAATCACTGGTCGCGGTACTGTTGCTACTGGTAGAATTGAAACTGGTGTTATCAACACAAGTGATGAGGTTGAGTTAGTTGGTTTAGGTGCTGAGAAGAAAAAATCAGTTGTAACTGGTGTTGAGATGTTCCGTAAGATTCTTGACCGTGGTGAAGCTGGTGATAACGTAGGTCTTCTTCTACGTGGTGTTGACAAGAACGAGATTAAACGTGGTATGGTTATTGCAAAACCAGGTTCAATCACTCCTCACACTAAATTCAAAGCTGAGATCTACGTTTTGAAGAAAGAGGAAGGTGGACGTCACACTCCATTCCACAACAAATATCGTCCTCAGTTCTACCTACGTACACTTGACGTAACTGGTGAGATTACTCTTCCAGAAGGTGTTGAGATGGTAATGCCTGGCGATAACGTAACTATTACAGTTGAACTTATCTACCCAGTTGCTATCAACCAAAACCTACGTTTCGCTATCCGCGAAGGTGGACGTACCGTTGGTGCTGGTCAGGTAATTGAAATTGTAGAATAATACCAACAAGGTTGATAGGTGTAAATCCTATCAACCTTATACACGGGTGTAGCTCAGTTGGTAGAGCATCGGTCTCCAAAACCGAGTGTCGGGCGTTCGAGTCGCTCCTCCCGTGCTAAAATAATCTTTGTTTATCATGAAGATAACACAATACTTTCACGAAGTTTACACCGAAATGGTGCAAAAAGTTTCGTGGCCAACATGGAAAGAACTTCAATCCAGTGCTTTAATTGTTATGATAGCTTCCCTATTAATAGCACTGGTGGTATTCGTTATGGACATCAGTTTTGAGAACATGATGAAGGTTATCTACCGAATGCTTAACTAATACTCGGACTAAGGACTGAAATGGAAGAGAATGTAAAGAAATGGTATGTTCTTAGGGCCATTGGGGGAAAAGAGAAGAAGGTAAAGGAGTACGTTGATAACGAAATTAATCGTTTGAAACTACAGGACTTTATCTCTCAAGTTCTTATTCCTGCTGAGAAAGTTTACCAAATTAGAAATGGTAAAAAAATCAGCAAGGATAGAATTCTTTACCCTGGCTATGTCCTAATTGAGGCAGCATTGGTAGGTGAAATTCCTCATATTTTGAAAAACATCCCCAACGTTATGGGCTTTTTAGGTGATCCTAGAACAGGTGATCCTATGCCTCTTCGTACAGCCGAGGTGAATCGAATCCTTGGAAAGGTTGATGAGTTAGTCGATAGCGAGGAGGAGTTGAATGTTCCTTACTACGTAGGTGAAACAGTTAAGGTAATAGACGGACCGTTTAATTCCTTCTCTGGTATCATCGAAGAAGTAAACGAAGAGAAGAAGAAGCTGAAGGTTATGGTGAAAATCTTCGGCCGAAAAACTCCACTGGAGTTAAGTTTTATGCAAGTAGAAAAGGAGTAAAAACTAAAGAGCACAAGCATTATGGCTAAGGAAGTTGCTGGATTTATAAAGCTCCAGGTTAAAGGTGGTGCGGCTAACCCATCACCGCCAATTGGTCCTGCTCTTGGTTCTAAAGGAGTAAACATTATGGAGTTCTGCAAGCAATTCAATGCAAGAACTCAATCACAAGCGGGTAAGGTTTTACCTGTAGTGATTACTGTTTACAGCGACAAGTCTTTCGACTTTGTTGTGAAAACCCCTCCCGTACCAGTACAGTTGCTTGAAGTTACCAAGCTACAAAGTGGTTCGGCTGAGCCAAACAGGAAAAAAGTTGCCTCAGTAACCTGGGAACAAGTTAGGCAAATTGCGCAAGACAAGATGCCCGATTTGAACTGCTTCACTCTGGAGTCTGCGATGAAGATGGTAGCAGGTACAGCCCGGAGCATGGGTATAACTGTAACTGGAGAATTCCCAGTTAATTAACATTAAACCTCTTTTGCGCAATGACAAAACTGACTAAAAACAGGAAGATTGCTCTGTCGAAAACCGATGCTAATAAGCAATACAAACTTTCTGAAGCAGCAGCACTGTTGAAGGAGATTACCTACACTAAATTCGATGCATCGGTAGATATCGATGTTCGCTTAGGTGTAGACCCACGTAAGCAAACCAAATGGTTCGCGGTGTGGTTACTCTTCCTCACGGTACAGGTAAAAAGGTACGCGTTTTGGTACTTTGTACACCTGACAAAGAAGAAGCTGCGAAACAAGCAGGAGCCGACTATGTAGGTCTCGATGAGTATATCGAGAAGATTAAAGGTGGATGGACTGATGTAGACGTTATTATTACTATGCCAACAGTTATGGCAAAGATTGGCGCACTAGGTCGTGTTTTAGGTCCACGTGGTCTTATGCCTAACCCAAAGAGCGGAACTGTTACTATGGAAGTTGATAAAGCTGTTAATGAGGTTAAGCAGGGTAAGATTGACTTCAAGGTTGATAAGTTCGGTATTATCCACTCATCAATCGGGAAGGTTTCATTCGATCCTGAGAAAATCGTCGACAATGCTATGGAGTTTATCAACACTATTATTAAGTTGAAACCAACATCGGCAAAGGGTACTTATATTAAGAGTATCTATATTTCAACAACGATGAGCCCTGGTTTATCCATAGACACTAAGTCAATCTCAGCGGCGAATTAATAACCGTATCACAGACCCAATTTACTATGAGAAGGGAAGATAAAAATTTATTGATTGATAAGCTTACCGAGCAGATTAAACATTATCCTCATTTTTACCTTGCGGATACTTCGGAACTAAATGCTGAAGTAACTAGCAAACTTAGAAGAGTTTGCTTTGAGAAGCAGGTAAAATTGGTTGTGGTAAAAAATACCCTTCTGAAGAAAGCCTTAGAGCGTAGCGGAAAATCTGATTTTTCTGCAATTTTCGAAACGCTTAAAGGGTCTACTTCAGTAATGTTTACTGAAACTGGTAATGTACCAGCTAAGCTGATCAAGGATTTTCGTAGAGAATTTCCAAAACCCTTACTGAAAGCTGCCTTTGTAGAGGAGTCAATATACGTAGGTGAAAACCAACTAGAAGCACTTGCATCGCTTAAGAGCAAAAACGAGCTTATTGCCGATGTTATTGCACTGTTACAATCACCTGCCAAGAATGTTGTTTCTTCACTACAGTCTGGTGGAAGTATTCTATCTGGTGTTGTTAAAACACTATCTGAAAAGGAAAAATAATTTTAGTTTAAAATCAATTTAAATACTTAGCAAAATGGCAGATCTTAAAAAATTTGCAGAAGACTTGGTAAACTTGTCAGTTAAAGAAGTTAACGAATTAGCCAAGATTCTAAAAGACGAATACGGCATTGAACCTGCTGCAGCCGCTGTTGCTGTTGCCGCTGCACCTGCTGCTGGTGGTGCTGCACCTGCTGAAAAAACTTCATTTGATGTTATTCTAAAATCAGCTGGTGGTGCTAAACTTCAAGTTGTTAAATTAGTAAAAGAACTTACTGGTTTAGGACTTAAAGAAGCTAAAGACCTTGTAGATGCTGCTCCAAAAGCAGTTAAAGAAGGCGCTTCTAAAGAAGAAGCTGAGTCTCTTAAAGCACAACTAGAAGAAGCTGGAGCAGAAGTTGAACTTAAATAGCACAAGCCTATATTAGGTATAAGGTTTAGAATCTATGAAAATAGATTCTAAGCCTTTTTATTGTTATGTTTTACGGTTCAACAAATTCCAACGCAATGTCTCAAAATAACAATAACATCAGAATTAACTTCTCTAAAACAAAGAGTCGTTTTGATTATCCTGACTTCTTGGAGATTCAACTAAAGTCTTTTGTTGAATTCTTTCAGTTAGGAACAACACCTGAAGAGAGAAAGCATGAGGGGCTTTTTCAGGTATTTTTAGAGAATTTCCCTATTACCGATACCAGAAACAACTTTGTTCTGGAATTTCTTGATTATTATGTAGATCCTCCTAGATATTCCATTGAGGAATGTTTGGATAGAGGATTGACCTTTAGCGTTCCGCTTAAGGCAAAATTAAAACTTTACTGTACCGACCCTGAGCATGAGGATTTCGATACTGTGGTTCAAGATGTTTACTTGGGCACTATTCCTTACATGACTCCAAGGGGAACTTTTGTTATTAATGGCGCTGAGCGTGTGGTTGTTTCCCAACTTCACCGTTCACCAGGCGTATTCTTCGGTCAGAGTGTGCATCCTAATGGTACAAAACTTTACTCAGCACGTATTATTCCTTTCAAAGGATCGTGGATTGAGTTTGCTACCGACATCAACAACGTGATGTACGCCTATATCGATCGGAAGAAGAAGTTACCTGTAACAACTTTGTTGCGTGCCATTGGTTACGAAAGCGATAAAAATATTCTTGAAATATTTAATTTGGCTGACGAAATTAAAGTTTCTAAAGTAAACATTAAGAAGGTTGTTGGCCAACGACTAGCCGCTCGCGTTTTAAAAACATGGGTTGAAGACTTCGTTGATGAGGACACTGGAGAGGTAGTTTCCATCGAACGTAACGAGGTTATTCTCGATCGTGAAACCGTTATTGAGAATGAACACGTAGATGCCATTGTTGATTCGGGTGCTAAGTCGATCCTTATTCACAAAGAGAACCAGAGCATATCTGATTTTGCCATTATTTATAATACGCTGCAGAAAGATCCCTGTAACTCTGAAAAAGAGGCTGTGGTTCATATATATAGGCAGCTCCGTAACTCCGAGCCACCCGATGAGGCTACTGCCCGCGACGTTATTGAGAAATTATTCTTCTCTGATAAACGTTACGATTTAGGTGAGGTTGGACGTTACCGTATCAATAAAAAACTTAATCTAAATACAGCGTCGGATACCAAGGTACTTACAAGAGAAGATATCATCGAAATCATCAAGTATTTGATTGAACTAATCAACTCAAAGGCAGATGTTGATGATATTGACCACTTAAGTAACCGTCGTGTTCGTACAGTTGGTGAGCAGTTAGCTGCTCAGTTCAGCGTTGGTTTAGCTCGTATGGCTAGAACAATTCGCGAGAGAATGAACGTTCGCGATAACGAGGTGTTTACCCCAATAGATCTTATTAACTCTAAGACTCTATCGTCGGTAATTAACTCGTTCTTTGGTACCAACCAACTTTCGCAATTCATGGATCAAACCAACCCTCTTGCTGAGATGACCCACAAGCGTCGTCTTTCGGCATTAGGACCAGGAGGTTTGTCTCGTGAGCGCGCAGGTTTCGAGGTTCGCGACGTACACTATACACACTACGGACGTTTATGTCCAATTGAAACTCCTGAAGGACCAAACATCGGTCTTATTTCTTCGCTTTGCGTATTTGCTCGTATTAACGATTTAGGTTTCATTGAGACTCCTTATCGTAAATCGGATAACGGAAAAGTTGGATTAACCAACGACGATGTTATTTACTTGAGCGCAGAAGAGGAAGAAGCAAAAATTATTGCTCAGGCAAATGCTATTTTAACTGACAATGGTGAATTTGTAAATCCAAGGGTTAAGGCTCGTTATGAGGGTGATTTCCCTCTTTCTGAGAAAGAGACTGTGGATTTGATGGACGTTGCTCCAAACCAAATTGCATCTATTGCGGCATCACTTATTCCTTTCCTTGAGCACGATGATGCAAACCGTGCGTTGATGGGATCGAACATGATGCGCCAGGCTGTACCTCTACTTAACCCTGAGGCTCCAATTGTTGGAACAGGCCTTGAGGCTTCGGTTGTTAGCGATAGCCGTGTACAAGTTGTTGCTGAGGAGGATGGTATTATTGATTATGTTGATGCTGAGGAGATTATAGTTCGTTATAATAGGACTGAGGATGAGGTTTTTGCTAGCTTCGATCCTGAATTAAAGCGTTACAAACTTCCTAAGTTCAAGAAAACAAACCAGAATACATCTATCACCTTAAAGCCAATTGTTAGAAAAGGTCAGGAGATTAAGAAAGGCCAAATTCTAACCGAAGGTTATGCAACTCGCAACGGTGAATTAGCGCTAGGTAGAAACCTTAAAGTGGCATTTATGCCCTGGAAAGGTTATAACTTTGAGGATGCTATTGTTATCAGCGAGCGTTTGTTGCGCGACGATATGTTTACATCAATCCACATTGATGAGTATATCCTTGAGGTGCGCGATACCAAGAGAGGTATGGAGGAGTTAACTTCCGATATTCCTAACGTTTCCGAAGAGGCAACTAAAAACCTCGATGAGAATGGTATGATTCGCATTGGTGCTAATGTGGTTCCTGGCGATATTCTTATTGGTAAGATTACTCCTAAGGGAGAGTCTGATCCAACTCCAGAGGAAAAACTTCTTCGTGCTATCTTTGGAGACAAAGCCGGTGATGTTAAAGATGCATCATTAAAAGCATCTCCTTCGCTATATGGAGTTGTGGTTGACAAGATGCTCTTCTCGCGTGCTATTAAGGATGAGAGAGAGGCTAAAAAGTCAAAAACTAACGACAAGGCTATTCTTGAGAAATTAGATAACGAGTTCAATCGTCACGCTGCAGATTTGCTTAACAAATTGGTTGACAAACTATTTGTCTTGGTAAATGGTAAAACATCTCAGGGTGTTTATGATAACTTGAGTCAGGAAATTATACCACGTGGAGTTAAGTTTACCCAAAAGATGCTTGCAGAGATTGACTATATGAATGTTAATCCTAACAAGTGGACTACCGATAAACAGAAGAACGATCTTATTAAAGCAGTTATTCAGAACTATATCCTTAAGTGGAAAGAGTACGATGCTGAGTTCAAGCGTAAGAAGTTCAATGTAACCATCGGGGATGAGCTACCAGCAGGTATTATGCAATTGGCAAAAGTTTATATTGCTAAAAAGCGTAAGATTAAAGTTGGAGATAAGATGGCAGGTCGCCACGGTAATAAGGGTATTGTTGCTAAAGTTGTTCGTGATGAGGATATGCCATTCCTTGAGGATGGAACAACTGTCGATATTGTTCTTAACCCTCTTGGTGTGCCTTCGCGTATGAACCTTGGGCAGATTTATGAAACTGTTCTGGGCTGGGCAGGATTGAAGTTAGGCGAACGTTTTAGTACTCCAATTTTTGATGGTGCTACACTCGAAGAGATCACTGAATATACTAGTAAAGCTGGTTTGCCAAGCTATGGCACAACATATCTTTACGATGGTGGAACAGGTGAGCGCTTTGACCAACCTGCAACCGTTGGTGTTATCTACATGCTTAAACTAGGCCACATGGTTGACGATAAGATGCACGCTCGTTCTATTGGACCATACTCACTTATTACACAGCAGCCTCTTGGTGGTAAAGCACAGTTTGGAGGTCAGCGTTTTGGTGAGATGGAGGTTTGGGCTCTTGAAGCATTCGGTGCTTCGCATATCTTACAGGAGATCCTTACCATCAAATCCGACGATGTGGTTGGTAGAGCAAAAGCATACGAATCTATCGTTAAGGGTGAGTCTATGCCTCAAGCGGGTATTCCAGAATCGCTCAATGTATTGTTACACGAACTGCGTGGTTTAGGGTTAAGCATTAACCTTGATTAACACGTTTTGCAATATCATACTGGGAGGTAAAAACTCCCAGTTTTAAACGCAAAGCTTAACTATTTAATATTCATACTATGTCGTTCAGAAGGGAAAATAAGGTTAAAAGCAACTTTTCAAAGATTACAATCGGACTTGCATCGCCAGAGGAGATTCTCGAGCGTTCGAGTGGAGAAGTGCTAAAACCCGAAACCATCAATTATAGAACATATAAGCCTGAACGCGATGGACTTTTCTGTGAGCGTATATTCGGTCCTGTTAAGGATTACGAGTGCCACTGCGGTAAATACAAACGTATCCGTTATAAGGGTATAGTTTGCGACCGCTGCGGTGTGGAGGTTACAGAAAAGAAAGTTCGTCGTGAAAGAATGGGTCACATTAATCTTGTTGTACCAGTTGCTCATATATGGTACTTCAGATCGTTGCCCAACAAAATTGGCTATTTATTAGGATTGCCATCCAAAAAGTTGGATGCAATTATTTACTACGAGCGTTACGTGGTTATTAACCCAGGTATTAAGGCTGCCGATGGTATTAAGTATCTTGACTTCTTAACAGAAGAGGAATATCTTGATATTTTAGATACTCTACCAAAGGAAAACCAATACCTTGACGATAGTGATCCAAATAAGTTTATTGCAGGAATGGGTGCTGAGGCTCTTAACACTCTTCTTTCAAGAATTGACTTGGATGAAATGTCGTACGATTTACGCCATAAAGCTAGCACAGAAACCTCTCAGCAACGTAAGAGTGAAGCCCTTAAGCGTTTGCACGTAGTGGAGGCTTTCCGTGAATCTAAGCAGATTAACAAACCAGAATGGATGATTCTAAAGGTTATTCCTGTAATTCCACCAGAATTACGTCCTTTAGTTCCATTGGATGGTGGTAGATTTGCTACTTCGGACTTGAACGATTTATACCGTAGGGTTATCATCAGAAATAACCGTTTAAAGAGACTTATTGAGATTAAGGCTCCTGAGGTTATTCTTCGTAATGAGAAGCGTATGCTTCAGGAAGCTGTTGACTCGTTATTCGATAACTCACGAAAATCTAACGCAGTTAAAACCGATGCAAACCGTCCGCTTAAATCTCTTAGCGACAGTTTGAAAGGTAAGCAAGGACGTTTCCGTCAGAACTTACTTGGTAAACGTGTTGACTACTCTGCACGTTCGGTAATTGTCGTTGGTCCTGAGCTTAAAATGCACGAGTGCGGATTACCAAAGGATATGGCTGCAGAGTTATATAAACCATTTGTTATCCGTAAGTTAATAGAGAGAGGTATTGTTAAGACCGTTAAATCAGCAAAGAAGATTGTTGATCGCAAGGATCCTGTAGTATGGGATATTCTTGAAAACGTTCTTAAAGGCCATCCCGTAATGTTGAACCGTGCCCCCACATTGCACCGTTTAGGTATTCAGGCTTTTCAGCCTAAACTAATTGAGGGCAAGGCTATTCAATTACATCCACTTTCCTGTACAGCGTTCAACGCCGACTTCGACGGGGACCAAATGGCAGTTCACTTGCCATTGAGCAATGAGGCTGTACTTGAGGCGCAAATATTGATGCTAGGTTCTCACAACATTCTTAACCCTGCAAACGGAGCTCCAATTACCGTTCCTTCGCAGGACATGGTGTTGGGCCTATACTACATCACTAAACAGCGTAAAGGTGCTAAAGGTGAAGGTTTAATTTTCTATTCACCAGAGGAAGTTATTATTGCATACAACGAGAAGGCTGTTGACCTACACGCAATCATTAAGGTTCGTTTAACCTTAACCGATACTGAGGGTAATGTAACACATCCGCTAAAGGAAACAACTGTTGGCCGTGTTATATTCAACCAGTATGTACCAAAAGAAATGGGATATATTAATGAGGTATTGACTAAAAAGTCGCTTCGTGATATTATCGGTACTACTTTGAAGAAGACTGGCACATCTCGTACAGCACAATTCCTTGATGATATTAAGGATTTAGGATACTATATGGCGTTCAAGGGTGGTTTGTCGTTCAACCTTAACGATGTTGTAATTCCTGCAGAAAAGGCTTCGCTTGTTGAGGAGGGTTATGAGCAGGTTGACGAGGTTATGTCAAACTACAACATGGGTCTTATTACTAATAACGAACGTTATAACCAAATTATTGACATTTGGACACATACAAATGCAAAGTTAACTCTTACACTGCTTAAGAATCTATCGGGCGATAACCAAGGTTTCAACTCAATTTATATGATGCTTGACTCTGGTGCTCGTGGTTCGAAGGAACAGATTCGTCAGCTTTGCGGTATGCGTGGTCTTATGGCTAAACCTCAGAAATCTGGTGCTACTGGAAATGAGATTATCGAGAACCCAATTCTTTCGAACTTTAAGGAGGGTCTATCGGTTCTTGAGTACTTCATCTCAACCCACGGTGCTCGTAAGGGTCTTGCCGATACCGCTCTTAAAACCGCTGACGCAGGTTACCTAACCCGTCGTTTGGTTGACGTATCGCAGGATGTTATTATTACAGAGCCAGATTGTGGAACGCTTCGTGGATTGGTAGCAACTGCTATTAAGAAAAACGAGGAGGTTGTTGAAACTCTATACGAAAGAATACTTGGCCGTACAACTGTTCACGATGTTTACCATCCATTAACTGGTAAACTAATTGTTGCTGCAGGGGAAGAGGTTACCGAGGAAATTGCACGCGATATTGAAGATTCTCCAATTGAGCAAGTTGAAATCCGTTCGGTGCTAACCTGCGAGTCACGTAAAGGTATTTGCGGTAAATGTTACGGACGTAACCTTGCAACCGGTAGAATGGTTCAGAGGGGTGAAGCTGTGGGTGTTATTGCCGCACAAAGTATCGGAGAGCCTGGTACACAGCTTACACTTCGTACATTCCACGTTGGGGGTACTGCATCGAACATCATTTCCGATTCTAAGATTGTGGCACGTTTCGACGGTAGAGCAGAGATTGAGGAGTTGAAAACCGTTGCCCGTGAGGATGAGGAAGGAAATAAATTCAATATCGTAATTGGTCGTTTGGCCGAGATGCGTATTGTAGACCTAAACACTGGTATTACTTTATCTACACATACTATTCCTTACGGTTCTAAGTTGTATATTAACAACGAGGATACTGTTAAAAAAGGACAACTTATTTGCGAGTGGGATCCATGGAATGCAGTTATCATCTCCGAGGTTGCCGGAAAGGTTGCTTTCGACTCTCTAATCAAGGATGTTACTTTCCGTGAGGAGTCAGATGAGCAAACAGGATACCGTGAGAAGGTTATTATCGATTCACGTGATAAAACCAAGAACCCTGCAATTAAAGTTACTGATGAGAAAGGTGAAGTTATTCGTCTTTACAACATCCCAGTATCATCGCACATTGTGGTTGATGAGGGAGTTTCAGTACTAGCAGGTGAAATTCTTGTTAAGATTCCACGTGCAATGGGTAAATCGGGTGATATCACCGGTGGTCTTCCACGTGTAACAGAGTTATTCGAGGCACGTAATCCATCCAACCCTGCTGTCGTATCAGAAATTGATGGTGAGGTAACATTTGGAAAGATTAAACGTGGTAACCGCGAAATCAACGTTACATCAAAGACTGGTGAGGTTAAAAAATACCTTGTTCCTCTGTCAAAACAAATTCTTGTTCAGGAGAACGATTACGTTAAGGCAGGTATTCCACTTTCCGACGGTGCTATTACTCCAAGCGACATTCTTGCAATTAAAGGTCCTACAAAGGTTCAGGAATATATCGTTAACGAGGTTCAGGAAGTTTACCGCTTACAAGGTGTGAAAATCAACGATAAGCATTTTGAGGTGATTGTTCGCCAGATGATGCGTAAGGTTGAGATTGACGACCCAGGTGATACTCGTTTCCTTGAAAAGCAAATTGTTGATAAGTGGGAGTTCATTGAGGAGAACGATTACATCTTCGATAAGAAGGTTGTGATGGAGGCAGGCGATGCTGAGGGATTCCGTCCAGGTCAGATTATCACCGCCAGAGCACTTCGCGATGAGAACTCTAAGCTTAAGCGTAAAGACTTGCAGTTAATCCAAGCTCGCGATGCGGTTCCCGCAACATCGAGTCAGGTACTTCAGGGTATCACAAGAGCAGCTCTTCAGACAAACAGCTTTATGTCGGCTGCATCGTTCCAAGAAACAACTAAGGTACTTAACGAGGCTGCAATCTTCGGTAAGGTTGATACCTTGGAAGGATTAAAGGAGAACGTAATTTGTGGTCACCTAATTCCTGCGGGTACAGGTCTTCGTGAGTTCGACAGATTAGTAGTTTACTCCAAGGACGACCACGATTTGATTGAAAAATCAAAAAGTTCTGTTACTGTTGAAGATTAATCGAAACAATTGATAATAGAGAAGAGTTGACCTAAGGGTCAACTCTTTTTTTTGTTTAATGCTTCAGCCTAATAACTTCGAAAAGTATATTTTCCAGTTATTTTCTTTAATTTAGCATCATTAATCCTTTAAAATACTTTTGCTATGAGCGATAATAAAATGAACCCAATTAATATTGAGATAAGCGATGAGGTTGCACAGGGAGTTTATTCTAATCTTGCTGTAATAACACACTCATCATCGGAGTTTATAGTTGATTTTGTACGTGTAATGCCAGGTATCCCTAAGGCTCAGGTTAAAAGCAGAATAATACTTACGCCCGACCATGCAAAACGCTTGCTTTTGGCGTTGCAGGATAATATTGCAAAGTTTGAGTCCAATATGGGAACAATTAAGTTACCAGAGGGAACCGAAGGAATGCCTCCATTCCCAATGAATTTTGGTGGTAAAGGCGGTGTTGCCTAAATTTATAGTTTCGTTTTTTTTGTTATTGTCTTCAAAATATTTAAAGTATATCATTTATAAAAGAATGCTTTTTAGCATTCTTTTATTATATTTAAAAATATCTGTTAATAAAATAACAATAAATTTAAATCTTCGTATAATTGCATTAAATAGTGAGGGTTGAGAAGGTGACGTTATAAATGATATGTTGCTATGAATGAAATAATTGAAAAATCACATTCTAGAAGTGCAAATTACGGAATCGAACAGGATTTACTTTTCCCAAAAAAGATTTTGAGAGACGATGATCTAAATAGATTGTTATTAGAAAATGAATCGCTTATTAATACTGCAACTCCGATTATTCAAAATCTATACAAAATTGTTAAAGGTTCTGGTTTTGTAATAATTCTCACAGATGGTAATGGATGTATTCTTGATTTGCTGGGTGATTCTGAAACTGTTAGGGATGCAAAGGCCTTGAATATGATCAAGGGGGCTTATATGGCCGAGGATAGTGTAGGTACCAATGCTATGGGGTTGGCAATACAGGAAGATAGACCAATACAGATTACGGCTCAGGAGCATTTCATTAATGCATATCATAGGTGGACTTGCTCATCGGCCCCAATTCATAATTCGCAAGGAGATATTATAGGTCTTATCAATTTGACAGGGAAATATAATCTTGTTCATCCTCATACGCTGGGCCTTGTTGTGGCTGCCGTTAAGTCAATTGAACAGGATTTGAAGAATACTATCCTAAATAGAGAGCTGCATGAAACATCAAGGCATTTAGATGCCATAATTAATAACTTATCTTTTGCAGTTTTTACAGTGGACACCGAAGGGTATATTTCTAGGGTTAATAATACCTCCTGTAACTTATTTGGTATTGAAAGAGACACTTTAAGAGGAAAACATATAAGCGACTATCTCGATAAATGGAACGATATCTGGAAAGTTATTAGTTGCTCCAATAGAATACTTGATGAGGAGATTGCCATTAAAAATATTCCGTTAAAAGGAACATTTATGATGAATGCTATGCCAATAATTCTCGATGATTTTAATGTACATGGCGTAGTACTTACTTTTAGGGATATGAAAAGGGTGTACAAAATTGTGAATAAGTACACAGGTATGAATGCCCATTATGTTTTTGATGATATTATCGGGACAAGCGAATCGATTAGACGCGTTATAGATTTTGCCAGAAATGTAGCGAATAGCCCTTCTACTATATTGATTACTGGCGAGAGTGGTACTGGTAAGGAAGTTTTTGCTCAAGCGATGCATAACGAGAGTTCAAGGCGTGATTCTAGTTTTGTTGCAGTAAATTGTGGCGCAATTCCAGAGTCATTAATTGAGAGTGAATTGTTTGGATATGAGGATGGCGCTTTTACTGGTGCAAAGAAGGGTGGACGACCCGGAAAATTTGAACTGGCTAATGGTGGAACCTTGTTTTTGGACGAAATTGGCGAGATGCCAATGGATATGCAGGTTAAACTGTTACGTGCTATTCAGGAAGGCGAAATTTGCAGGGTAGGTGGGAGCAAAACTATTCCATTGGATGTAAGAATTATTGCTGCAACAAATAAGGATCTTAAAGAACTGATCGATTCTAATAATTTTCGACTAGATTTATACTATCGATTAAGTGTCATTCCTCTTAAAATTCCCCCTCTTAGAGAGCGTAAGGAGGACATACCGTTGCTTATTAAATTCTTTATGAATAGCAAGGCCATAAAACTTAACAAGGAGGTGCCAAGTATCGATAGTGAAACATATCAAATGTTGCTTAGGTACGAATGGCCTGGCAATATTAGAGAACTTGAAAATTTTATTGAGAAAACCGTGAATCTCAACGGTCAAATTTTGCTAGATGTTCAGAATGAGCAAGAGTTTAGAAAGAAGTATTCCGGAGAATCTAGTCTGTTGACGAATCAAGAAAATTTAAAAGAAACAAAGTTAAAATCCTTGGCCGATATTGAATGCGAGGCTGTGTGTAGAACAATTGAACTTTGTAATGGTAATATATCCAAAGCATCAAAAATATTAGGTATAAGCCGCAACACTCTGTACTTAAAATGTAAGCAGTATTCAATTCAGATATAACCATTTTATGATTGACAAATTGCAGAAGGGTCTAATTTATAGACCCTTTTTTTTGTTTCCAGATGAGTTTTGATCAGAAATAGGACACTGTCCTAATGTTGAGCAATAAGAATCGACTCTTTTGTCCTAAAATAATACAGTAAAATAATGTATAAAATCTATGCGTGTTGATATAATGCATTGTTAATCAATGTCTAATATTTATTGGCACGAGTGTTGGAAAATGTAAATCGAAGTGTTAATTAAATAACAATAATTTAAACTAAAAAATAAGATTATGGCACGATTTACATTACCAAGAGACATCCATTTTGGCGAGAATTCTTTAGAGATTCTTAAATCCATTAAAGGAAAAAGAGCGATGATTGTAGTAGGGGGTGGTTCTATGAAGCGCTTTGGCTTTTTGGATAAGGTTGAGTCCTATTTGAAAGAAGCAGGATTGGATGTTAGATTGATTGAAGGTGTTGAGACTGATCCTTCCGTAGAGACTGTAATGCAAGGTGCTGCGGCAATGCGTGAGTATAATCCTGATTGGATTGTATCTATAGGGGGAGGTTCTCCAATTGATGCCGCTAAGGCAATGTGGATTTTTTACGAGCATCCCGAGGCAAAATTTGAAGAAGTTGCAAAACCCTTCAACATCCCACAGCTTAGAAACAAAGCAAGATTTATTGCAATACCTTCAACCAGTGGAACTGCTACTGAAGTTACCGCATTCTCCGTTATTACAGATTATTCGAAAGGGATAAAGTATCCTTTGGCTGATTTTGAGATCACTCCAGATATCGCAATTCTCGATTCAGCATTGGCAGAGACTATGCCTAAGCAGTTAACTGCACATACAGGGATGGATGCATTGACCCATGCAACTGAAGCGTACGTTGCATCGGCTCGTAGCGACTTCTCTGATCCTTTAGCATTAAAGGCAATTCAAATGATTATTGACAATTTGATTGATTCTTACAATGGCAATAAGTTTGCTCGCGAGAAAATGCATATTGCACAGTGCTTAGCAGGTATGGCGTTCTCCAATGCTCTGTTAGGGATTACTCATAGTTTAGCCCATAAGACTGGTGCCATTTTCCATATACCACATGGTTGTGCTAATGCAATTTACTTGCCTTATGTAGTGCGTTATAACCAAAAGTGTTGTGCTGAGCGATATGCCGATATTGCAAAATTCTTGGGTTTAAAAGGAAGCACTACCGCCGAACTTGTTGATTCTTATGTTGAATTAGTTGAAAATTTAAACCGTAAAATGGAGATCCCTTCAACTCTGAAAGAGTACGGTGTTGAGGAGAGCGATTTCAAGAACAATTTGGATAGAATTGCCAACAATGCGGTTGAAGATGCTTGTACAGGTTGCAACCCAAGATCAACCAATGCCGAAGACTTTAAAAAGTTGCTTACAGCAATTTACTACGGTCAATCAGTTAACTTCTAGATAAACTCACGGGGCGTAAGTTCTACGCCCCTTTAAAATTTTTGGTCATGTTTAAAATTGTAAAGAAGAAGATTTTAGCTAAGGATATTTATTTAATGGAGGTTGAAGCTCCTCGTGTGGCCTTGTCGGCAAAACCTGGCCAATTTGTGATAGTGCGAGCGTACAGTAAAGGCGAACGAATTCCTTTAACAATTGCCGACTATAATACGGTAAAAGGTACTGTTACAATTGTGATTCAAGCATTGGGGGCAAGTACTCGTATCATTTGCACTTTAGAGGAGGGTGATTCTTTTCTTGATTTTGCAGGACCATTAGGACAACCTTCGGAGTTTACCCATTTGAGTGTTGAAGATATTGCAAAACATCGCTTCTTGTTTATCGCTGGAGGTGTTGGTGCTGCACCAATTTATCCGCAGGTAAAATTTCTAAATAAATGTGGAGCAAGCGTTGATGTAGTTCTTGGAGCAAGGACTAGTGAATTACTTATTCTTTCAGATGAAATTGGGGTTGTTAGCGACAATTTATATATATCAACAAACGACGGTAGTGCTGGCTATTCGGGTTTGGTTACGGATGTTTTAATCCAGTTGGTTTCTGATGGTAAGAAGTACGATTATGTAATTACTGTAGGCCCAATGATGATGATGAAATCTGTGGCTGATTGCACAAAGAGATACGGCATACCAACTATTGCAAGTTTAAATACCCTTATGGTTGATGGGACTGGAATGTGTGGTGCTTGCAGGGTTACGGTTGATGGCAAAACAGTTTTCACCTGTGTTGATGGGCCTGAATTTGATGCTCACAAGGTTGATTTTGATGAGGCGATTCGTCGATTGAACATGTATAGAACAGAGGAGGGGTTAAAACTTAGGGCATTAGAGCATAAAAATCATATCTGTAAAATTGGGAGGACTGCATAATGAGAGATGTAAATAAAAGGGTTGCAGTGTCGGAACAACTAGCATCTGTTCGCAGGAATAACTTTGACGAGGTTTGCTTGGGGTATAGTTTGGCCGACGCTCAGGAGGAGGCATCAAGGTGCTTGGGATGCAAAAATCCGAAATGCGTTGCTGCTTGCCCTGTTTCTATAAAGATACCTCAATTTATTAATCACCTTAAAAATGGCGATTTGCTTGAATCCGCAAAGGTTATTGATTTGGACTCAAGTTTACCTGCAATCTGCGGAAGAGTTTGTCCTCAGGAGTCTCAGTGTGAAGGGGCCTGTATTAGAGGGATAAAGGGACAGTCCGTTGCTATTGGAAAGTTAGAGCGTTTTGTTGCAGATTGGAGTCGTGAGAACAATATTGAGCTGGTTGCACCAATTCATACTGTAAAAGGTAAGGTTGCTATAATTGGATCGGGACCTGCAGGGCTGTCGTGCGCTTCGGATTTAGCAAAATGGGGTTATAAAGTAACGGTTTTTGAAGCTTTGCATTTGCCTGGAGGTGTTCTTGTTTATGGAATTCCTGAGTTTCGACTTCCAAAAGATGTTGTAAATCAACAGATCAATAATCTGAAAAAACTCGGTGTCAGGTTTGAACCAGATGTAATTATTGGTAGAACAATTACGATTGACGATTTGATGAATAAAGAGGGCTACGGAGCAGTATTCATTGGTTCCGGTGCGGGATTACCAAAATTTATGAATATTCCTGGCGAGAATCTTAACGGAGTTGTATCTGCCAATGAGTTTTTGACAAGGATCAACCTTATGAAAGCGTTTGATTCTGATTATGATACTCCTGTTTATACTGGAAAAAGTGTAGTTGTTGTTGGTGGTGGAAACGTAGCGATGGATGCAGCGCGTTGCGCTATAAGGCTTGGCGCTAATGTGAAAGTTGTTTATAGACGATCCGATGCCGAATTACCTGCTCGTGCTGAAGAGGTGCATCATGCAAAAGAAGAAGGCGTAGAATTCTGTTTCCTGAGCAATCCGGTTCAGGTACGAGGAGATGAAAAGGGATGGGTGAAAGATTTGGAATGTGTAAAGATGCAGCTTGGCGAACCCGATTCAAAGGGGCGTAGGAGTTCGGAGGTTATTCCTAATTCTGAATTTATAGTTCCTTGTGATATGGTGATAATGTCGTTGGGAACATCTCCAAATCCATTGGTGGTTAATACTACTTATGGCCTTACTGCTGAGAAATGGGGTGGGGTTTATGTGACAGATGCATCAGGGGCAACTACACGTACAGGCGTTTTTGCTGGTGGCGATGCTGTTACTGGTGCCGCTACTGTGATTTTGGCAATGGAGGCCGGGCGTAAAGCAGCAAAGGCAATAGATGAATACTTAAAAAAGATATTGTCTAACTAGCTCTTTAATCGATTTTAGGTGATTTTGTAATGTGTTGAAAACTAAAATATTTTGAAAATGCAAACACCTTTGTCAATATCAGATACTGTAAAAACAATCGACGCCGATTTACTTATAAGGCTTAAGAACTACCTGAAAAGTTTAAGGATACTTGCAGTAAAAGGAAGAACCGAGACTTCTATCTCGTCTCTTGCAGACTTCCAGCATGTTGATATTTCTACAATTCGGCAGGATTTTTCCTTGTTGGGTTTTTCCGATGGTGTGAGAGAGATATTCAGTGTGGGTTTATTGCTTCAGCTAATCTCGAATTGTTTGGGATACTATAGGGTGGAAGAGGCTTGTTTGGTGGGGTGTGGTCGGCAGGCCAGAACTTTGTTGGCCGACGAAGGATTTTGTAAATGTAATATCAGAATTGTTGCCGCTTTTGATATCAACCCATTATTGATGAATACAGAAATTGCTGGGGTTAGGGTTTTGAGTACTCTTCATTTCAATGATATTATTCATAGGATGAACGTTGTGCTGGCAATAATGGCTACACCTTCAAAGGATACACAGGTTGCTGCCGATATAATTTGCAATTCCTCCATCAAAATGCTTTGGAATTTTACACATAGAAGTATTGAGATTCCAAAGGGTATTGTTGAGCTGCAAAGTTCTTTGGCTAGCGATATATGTGAGGATTATACATCGCTTATTGCATTGTACAAGAACAGCTCCTCTCTACTATCAATTTAGTTTTTGGTTTATAGTTGTTAACTCAAAATATATCAATCTTATGAAAGATGCTAAAATTCAAATAGTGATTTGCCTTGGAAGTTCTTGCTTTTCAAGGGGGAATAGGGAAACCTTGGAGGTTATTAAAGAGTATCTGAAATCTAATAATATAGAGGATAAGGTTGCTTTTAAGGGGCAACTTTGCTCGGAATCTTGTAATAAAGGCCCTGTAATATGGATTGATAATCAAAAATACGAGGCGGTTACTCCAACCAATGTTCTCCCAATATTAAATAAAGTTTTCAAACCTATACTATGAATATAGCACAACCCATATACACCGAAAAGAACAACTGCCAGGATTGCTACAAATGCATTCGGTATTGCCCGGTTAAGGCTATAAAAATTGCCAATGATTGTGCTTCAGTTATAGATGATTTGTGTATTGCCTGTGGAAAATGCGTTGAGGTTTGCCCCGTTGGGGCTAAAAAGGTAAGATCCGATATTGATATCATAAAGATGTTGATTAGGAAAGGCGATAAGGTGATTCTTTCCTTGGCGCCATCGTGGGTTAGTTCTTTCCAAGGGGTAGATTCACAGGCTATGGTTTCAGCCCTTAAGGAGTTAGGTTTTTTCGCGGTTTCGGAAACAGCTCTTGGGGCTGAGATGGTGAATAGGCATACCCGAAAATTTTTGTGTAAGAACGATGCTGGGGTTGTGATTTCATCGGCATGTCCGGTGATAGTTGATTTAATCAATCGACACTATCCGCAATCTTCGTCCAAGATATTACCTGCGTTATCGCCTCTTATGGCTCATGCCAAGTATTTAAAGGAATGCTATGGCAAGGATGTACATGTTGTTTTTGCTGGACCCTGCATTGCCAAGAAGAGGGAATCGGATAGAAGCCCTGAGTTGGTAGATGCCTGCATTACCTTTCGCGAGTTGATGGATTGGATGGAGGAGGAATGGGTCAATTTCGAAAAGCCAATATCTAATAACTCATTTTTCGAACCGGTCGAGGCGGTATCCGGCTCTATTTATCCTGTTGATGGAGGAATGATTTCTGGAATAAATAAAGATAATTCCTTATCCGATGTCCAATTCATGTCTTTTTGTGGTATCGATGCCGTTAAACAGGTGCTAATGGATATAGAGCAGTGGAATTCTCCCTCTAAGGTTTTTATTGAATTGATGGCCTGTACGGGTGGCTGTATAAATGGGCCAGGAGCCATAAATCAGGGTTCGATGGCCTTTCGGCAAAATCAAGTACTGAACTTAACAAAGCAAAAGCAAACCTCCATTGGCTCAGGGAAAGAGTTGGTATCTAGCATTGATATTACAGGTTCAGGAGAGACATTGTTTGCCACGCCCAAAAGACAGTACTCAATAAGCGAAATAACCGATGCGTTGAGATCGGCAGGCAAATTGTCGAGTAAGGATGAGTTGAATTGTGGCGGTTGTGGTTACGATAGTTGTAAAGAATTTGCCATTGCAATGCTCGATGGAAAGGCTGAACGGAATATGTGTATCTCCTACATGCGTAGGGTTGCTCACGATAAGGCGACGGTATTGTTGCAACGAATGCCTAGCGGGGTGATTATTGTAGATGAGAGTTTAAAGGTTGTGGAGTGCAATCAAAGTGCTGCACGGATGCTGGGCGAGGAAATTCAATTAATTTACGATGCTAATCCAGGAATGGCTGGTGCTAATCTAACCAAGATGCTTCCATTCCATAAATTATTCTCGATGGTTTTGAGTACTGGCCGAGATATTCTTGATAGGGATGTTAAAGGCAATGGAAATATGCTCAAGGTCTCAATATTTACAATTCAGGCGCATAAAACGGTTTGTGCAATAATGCGGGATTTAAGTAATCCTGATGTCCGAAGCGATGAGATTGTGGTTCGAACCAAATCGGTTATCAAGGAAAACCTTGAAACAGTTCAGCAGATTGCCTATTTGCTGGGCGAAAATGCATCGCGAACCGAAACCATGCTCAACTCAATAATGGAACTTTACAAGGAAAACCATGCCAATACCGACTAAAATATTTCATGTTGATGTGGACTGTGCACAGCTTTCCAAGTTTGGACGTCAGGTTTGTGGTGATGTGTTTCTATCAAGGAAAATAAAGGAGGAGGAGCGCACCATTGTGGTGGTTTCCGATGGTCTTGGAAGTGGTGTTAAGGCTAATGTTTTGGCTACGCTTACGGCATCTATGGCTGTAAATTTTACACTCGAAAAGCAACCAATTGATCGAACGGCTAGAATAATTATGCAAACACTTCCGGTGGATAGCTTGCGTCAAATCAGTTATGCAACATTTACCATTGCCGATATTGAGTGCGGAGGAGATACTCGAATTATTGAATTCGATAATCCGGGATGGATTTTGGTTCGTAATGGGTTACCGTTGGATGTTCCAAAGCAAATGCTCTGCATCGATTTGGAGGATGGGAAAACCCGGAAGATGTTTCTTTCACATTTCAAGCTACAAATGGATGACAGGATTGTGATTGTTTCCGATGGAGTAACCCAATCGGGAATCGGAACAGCCCAGATGCCATTTGGTTTTGGCGATGATGCGTATAGGCAGTTTGTTTGTAGTTACCTAACGAGCAACAGTTCAGTTTCCGCTCACGACTTAGCCAGAAGCGTTGTGCGTAAGTCTTGTGCAAACGACGTTTACAAACCGCAGGACGATATAACCTGTGCTGTAATTCATTTTCGAAGTCCACGAAGGTTGCTTATATGCTCGGGACCACCTTTCGATGAATCGAAGGATAGGCAGTTGGCCGAAATAGCCCAATCGTTCGATGGTAAGAAAATCATCTGTGGTGGTACCACATCTATAATTATTGCAAGAGAATTGGGTATCAAAATTAATGTTGGTTTAACTATCGATAGTTCGGGTCTTCCCCCCGCGTCACAGATGGATGGGGTCGATTTAGTAACCGAGGGAATTCTCACCATCGGCAGGGTTGCCGAAATGCTTGAGCAGCTACATGGAACAGAAGTGCAGGGATCAGGACCAGCCGTTTCTATCGTAAAATTAATGCTCGAATCAGATGTCATTAATCTATTAGTAGGAACTAAGATTAATATTGCGCATCAAGACCCATCACTTCCGGTAGAACTAGAGATTAGACGAAATGTAATGCGCAAGATTACGCGTTTGCTCGAAGAAAAATTCTTGAAAGAAGTTAATGTTCAATTTATATGATTTGGTTATGAAAAAGAATGTAGATATTGTTATTTGCTCAGGCACGCTTTGCTATTTGATGGGCGGCGCTGAACTACAAATGCTAAACGAACACTTGCCCTTAGAGTTAAAGGATAGGGTGAATATTAAAGGCTCTCCATGTTTAAACTTATGCGATTTTCCGGAAAATGGAAGACCTCCTTTTGCTAAAATAAACGGACGAAACCTGTCGCAGGTGACTATTCAATCGTTGATCGCTGAAATTCAAAACGAATTAAATTCATAGGAGATCATTGTTATGGCTGTTACTAATAATGCAATGCTGATAAGACGTGATCTCGTTACACGTATGGTTCGGTTGTTAATGGAGGATCAACTTGTGGAAAGGATTGATAGAGTTCCTTTGGAAATGCGTCCTCGGCATAATCCATCGGTCAGATGCTGTACACATAAGGATAGAGCGGTACTTAAGTATAAGTTAATGGGTCTTTTGGGGTTTAATATCCACGATGAAGTTGATGAGTTAACACCTCTTTCGGAGTATGCTCGTATGGCCATTGAAAGAACCGAGTTAACCGATGTGGTTCTTACCGTAGTTGATGAGGCTTGTTCCTCATGCCGTAAAACCAGCTATATGGTTTCGAATTTGTGTAGGGGGTGTGTTGCTCGTCCATGTATGGTAAATTGTCCTAAAAGTTCAATATCAATTGTTGATGGACATGCTAAAATTGATCATACTACCTGTGTAAACTGTGGGCAGTGTACGAAAGTTTGCCCATTTCATGCTATTGTTTATATGCCTGTACCTTGCGAGGAGGTTTGCCCTGTTGGTGCTATTACTAAGAATGAGGATGGGATAGAATCTATTGATATTTCTATATGTATCAACTGTGGAAAGTGTTTATCGGCTTGTCCGTTTGGTGCTATTGTCGAAAAATCAAGTTTAGTAGATATTTTTAAAAGGAAGCGTGAGGGGAAGCCATTGGTTGCACTGCTTGCTCCCGCAATTGCAGGTCAGTTTGGAGTTGATTTAGGCAGAATTATTAACAGTTTTAAACTTATTGGTTTTCAGGATGTTTATGAGGTTGCTCACGGTGCTGAAAAAACTGCAATGTTAGAGGCCGAGGAGGTTGCTGATAGGTTAAGCAAGGGCGATAAATTTATTACCACTAGTTGCTGCCCTGCATATACATCATTGGTGGATAAGCATATCGATGTGATAAAACCTTATGTGTCGCATACAAAAACTCCAATGTATTATAGCGCAGAAGAAGCACGGGCAAAACATTCCGATGCATGTATCGTTTTTGTTAGCCCATGTCCTGCTAAGCGTTGGGAGGTTTTTCATAATCCTAATGTAGATTATGCATTAAGTTTCGAGGAGTATGGTGCTTGGTTGGTGGCTGCAAAAATAGATCTCAATTCTATAGATCCAATTAATATTGAAGATATTCCTGCCGCTGAGGCTCGTGGTTTTGCTGTGTCGGGTGGAGTTTCTATAGCAGTTAAAAGGGTAGCAAATAATAGCAATATCAAGGATATTCAGATAAACGGTATTGATAAGGCCGCAATAAGAACGCTTAAGTCATTCCCAAAAAATCCTACAGCAAATTTAATCGAGGTAATGACCTGCGAGGGTGGGTGCATTGGTGGTTGTAATGTGATTAGTAATCCCAAAATAGCGGCAAGGCAATTACAGGCCGCTGTTGATATAGCACCTAGTATTGTGCAACATACAAGTTAATTTTTTTGTGTTTTTTGGTTGAGAATTCCCTAACTTTATCCTTTAGGTTAGGGAATTTTTCATTAGTAACCTTTTCGATTATAATTAGAACTGTTTGTTTAAGTTAAACCATTCAGGGATGAGAACTAAAATAATTAATGTTGCATTTGTAGTCTTGGCATTAGGGCTGTATTCCTGTGCCGATAATAACTATAAAGTACAATCGCAGTCTGGTAAGTTAGTGTTGAATTTTGCCTTGATAGGTGAAACGCAGCCTTCCTATTGCGTCTATTATGACGGAAAACAGATTATTAAACCTTCAACACTAGGTTTTGATTTTAAGGATGCTGAATCGTTGGGAAAAGGGTTGAGGATTGATAGCGTTCAAAGCCGAGAGTTCAACGAGCGTTGGGAGATGCCTTGGGGCGAGCAGCATTATGTTGTAAATCATTATAATGAATTAAGAGTTTTCCTTAGTGAACGGAAAGATTTGAAAAGAAATTTCTCCGTTGTTTTCAGGGTATTTGATGATGGAGTAGGTTTTCGTTACGAATTTCCTGAGCAGGAGAATTTGAAGGATGTTGCTATCATTGATGAAAATACTCAGTTTAACCTTGCTGGAAACCATATGTGTTGGTGGCAAGCCGGGGATTGGGATATCTACGAGCATCTATATAAAACTACACGTTTTAGTAAAATTGATGCGATAAACAGCAAGAGCAAGAATGAACTGGCTCAAACCTATATTCCTGAGAATGCAGTTAATACCCCTGTAACAATGAAAACGGACGATGGTATTCACCTGAGTTTTCACGAGGCAGCAGTTGAAAACTATGCTGGAATAACCTTAAAGGTTGATACTATTAATTTAGCAATGCAGAGTGAATTGGTTGGGAATGATTCTGGAATTAAGGTTGTTACAAAAACTCCATTCAATTCGCCTTGGAGAACAATTCAGATAGGAGAAAAGGCAGGCGATTTAATAGAGTCTAAACTAATTCTGAACCTTAACGAGCCCAACAAACTTGGCGATGTATCGTGGTTTAAGCCCACAAAGTATGTGGGTATTTGGTGGGAAATGCACCTCGATAAATCCACCTGGGCTATGGCTGGTGGTAAGCATGGTGCTACAACTGCAAATGCCAAGCGCTATATCGATTTTGCTGCAAAGAATGGTATTGGTGCAATACTGGTTGAAGGGTGGAATACCGGCTGGGAGCACTGGATTGGTTTTGAAGACCGTGAGGGAGTATTCGATTTTGTTACGCCTTATAAGGATTACAACCTCAAAGAGGTTGTTGAATACGGCAGGGGAAAAGGTGTTGACCTAATAATGCATCACGAAACATCATCGGCCGTTACCACATACGACCAGCAGTTGGATACTGCATTTGCGTTGATGAGTAGTCTTGGTTTGCATACTGTAAAGACAGGTTATGTTGGTAAAATAATTCCTAAAGGCGAGTACCATCATGGACAGTGGATGGTAAACCATTACCGCCGAGTATTGGAAACCGCTGCAAAGTATAAGGTTGCTGTGAATGTTCATGAGCCATTTATGGCGACAGGAGAGCGGAGGACATATCCAAACTTTATTTCGCAGGAAGGTTTTCGTGGACAGGAGTTTAACGCATGGTCAACCGATGGAGGAAATCCTGCTGAGCATTTAACCATTATTCCTTACACCTGTTTGTTGGCTGGACCAATGGACTATACTCCCGGAATCTTTAACATCAAGTTAAAACCCTATAAACCAAACAATCAGGTTAACAATACGCTTGCTCAGCAATTAGCTTTGTATGTGGTTATATACAGTCCAATACAAATGGCTGCCGATTTACCTGAGAACTACGAGGGACATCCTGCATTTCAATTTATCCGTGATGTTGCTGTGGATTGGGAGCAAACAAAGGTGCTAAATGGCGAGGTTGGCGATTACATTACCGTAGCCCGTCAGGAACGAGGAACCTTAAGATGGTTTGTTGGCTCTGTTACCGACGAGAATGCTCGCGATTTAATGATTAAGTTGGATTTCCTTGATAAAGGAAAGAAATACCAAGCAACAATGTACGTTGATGCACCAGATGCTCATTGGAACGATAATCCAACTGCTTATGAGATTAAAAAATTGGAGGTTGATAGTAACTCTGAGTTACATTTAAAACTTGCACCCGGCGGTGGTGCGGCAATATCCATATTACCTCTGTAAACGCAAGTTATAATATACTAAAAAGCCCTCGAATGAACTGCACCCCAAAAGTTAGACATAACATTTGGGGTGTTTTTTATGAAAAAGAAAACAAGAAACAAATTTTCAATTAAAGAAAAAGAACGCATAGTTCTTTCGTTTTTAGAGGAAGGTT
>Ga0116157_10000160_pt1 | contig 76790 bp, 61 predicted proteins | sample AD_UKC048_MetaG_FD_89882 | JGI IMG/M metagenome (GOLD analysis project Ga0116157, IMG submission 89882) | Active sludge microbial communities of municipal wastewater-treating anaerobic digesters from USA - AD_UKC048_MetaG | ecosystem: Engineered > Bioreactor > Anaerobic > Digestate | place: USA... | reverse complement strand
TTGGGCGGCTACGGCGGCGGGGGACACCCCTTCCCATCCCGAACAGGGCCGTTAAGCCCGCCAGCGCCGATGGTACTGCGTCACAGCGGGAGAGTAGGTCGCCGCCCCACCTTCGCCCCGAGGCTAACCCCTCGGGGCTTTTTTGTTTGTTTCTTGTTCGATTTGCATAGAATCAGATCAACTCAACTTATCTAAGCATATTTCAATAAATATTTAATATTCCTCTAGATTTATCCTCCAAAAGAATCAGTGTATTCTTAAAATACTTCTTTTTCTATTAACGGAATTTATTATTTTTTTATATTTGGTCTGACAGTAGAATCCGTTATGTTTAAGCGAACTACAATATTAGGCTTATTAATGCTTGTGTTTGCATTACAATTGCAAGCACAGCATTACAATATTGTTAAGTTTGGAGTCCGAGAAGGACTGCTTCACTCCTTAGTAACTGGAATTGCACAGGACAAAAGAGGCGATATTTGGATGTCGACTGGTGGTGGTTTGTGTCGATTTAATGGGGTTGAATATTCGTATATCACAACACGTGATGGACTTAACTTTACACGTTTAACATGTGTAGCAACTGATGATGACGATAATGTTTGGGTTGGCTCATCAAAAGGTATCAATTTTATACAAGGAAATACCATCCTTTCAATCAATAGCAAATCAATTGAAAGTGAAATTTTAACAATAGTTTCTGCTGGAAACTCATCGGTTTGGGTTGTAACTAACGATGGCCTTTTTAAAATTCACTATACAGGTGTTGATTTTATTGTGTCAAAAGTGAGTATTCCCTTGTTTCAATCATCAGAGGTTGCTCAAATTTTTCAGGATAGAGTTTTAAGTAATTTTATTTTGAGGACATCAAGTGGAAAAGTCTATTTTGGTAACAATGGAGTTTTGTATTTAATAAGGAATAATAGTGCTGAACAAATATTGCTCCCTGATGGAATTTTGGCTAATTCAGGCAAGGAACTTATTGATGGTAGCATTCTTCTAGGAACAAACAAAGGTTTTTTTAGGTTCAATGGCAATAGTTTAAATCGATTAGACTTACCCCTATCCGCAAATATCGATATAAAAGATTTTTGTGTTGATGGCAATAGACTTTGGGCTTTAGGTAAAGAATTAAGCAATGGAGATACTTTCAATCTTTATGCTCTAGATTTAACAAACCAAAAGTATTTTCATAGAATATCTAAAGAAAATGGTTTAACTGAAGAACCCTCACAGGTTTTCCTCGACCACGAATGTAATCTTTGGGCAATATCAAATAATGGTGTTTTTCTCATAAAAGGAAATGCTTTTACCGCATACACTATTGCCGATGGACTTGTGGGGAATAAAGTTTGGGGCTTAAATAAATCTAGTGATGGCATTCTGTGGGTTGGAACAATTGGCGAAGGAATGTCAGTTATTAAAGATGGAAAGACCTATAACTACACAAAATCCAATGGCTTGCCCGATAACTACGTTGGGAAGATATATCAGACCAAACAAGGCGATGTTTTAATAGGCACCAGTAACGCTGGCTTAAATAGGGCTATTTATGGTGATGATTTGAGTGCTATTCGATTTGAACGTTTACCCCTTCTTAGTGGAGTTCGATTCCGTATTGATGATATTCTGGAGGATAATAGCGGAAATTTGTGGGTAGCATCAAGTAAAGGTTTGTTTTACTCTAAAAACAAACGGTTATTTAGCCGTATGCCACTACATAGTTCTGATACTGGAGAACTCTTTGTGCAGAAGTTGCTATTAGATACTGCGCGAAATGAACTTTGGATTGGCACGCGTTACAGTGGTGTTTTTATTTTGAAAGAGAATAATGTTAGAAGATTTACTCCAATTGATTCTACCGAGGAGATTAGTTCCTTGGTTATGGATAATGAACGTAACATTTGGATTGGCACAAGGAATAAGGGCGTTTTTCGTTGGGATTACTCGGCTATAAGGCAATTTTCGGAAAAGGATGGATTAGTATCGAACCTTACTTATATACTCTACCCCGATTCTCGGAATAATTTATGGATTGGCTCTAATCTAGGTCTAGATAGAATTGATTTGGGGGCTTTATCTCGCAACGAAAAAAACTATATAAGGCACTATGGCTCCGACGAGGGCTTGGTTGATTTGGAAACAAACCTAAATGGGGTTATTGACGATGAGTTAGGCTTTCTTTTATCAACTAATGGAGGATTGCTTAAGTACGAGCAGGACGCCGATAAGTTGAACGGTGTTCCCCCTAAAGTGAGGATTACTGGATTAAAATTAAGGTCACAGAAGGCTGATTGGAGTCAATATTCTTCAGGTGTTGATGTTTGGAACGGATTGCCCGATAAACTAAGACTAAAGTACAATCAGAATCACCTAACATTCGAATTTGTCGGTGTTAGTTTCAGAAATCCTCGAATGGTTCAGTATTCATGGAAACTTGATGGGTTTGACGATAAATGGATTTCAAGTGAAAACCGACAGGCAATTTATTCTAATTTACCCCCTGGTAAGTATGTTTTTAAGTTAAAGGCTGCTAATAGCGATTTGTTTTGGTCCGATGAGGTTGAATCGATGTCATTCATTATTCTACCTCCATTCTGGGCTACCTGGTGGTTTAGAATCTTATCGGTTTTAATTATTGCTTTTGCAATATACATGTATATTTTAACGAGAATTAGAGGATTAAGGGAAAAACAAAAAGAGTTAGAATCGCTAGTTTCCATTCGTACAGCCGAACTTCGCGAGCAGTTTCGCATTGTTGATGAAAAGAATAAGCAGATTCTTGATAGTTTAAATTATGCGAAATTTTTACAGAGCGCAATTTTAAGGTCGGTTGAAGATATAAAGGAGAATTTTGCCGATGCATTTGTGTTTTACAAGCCTAAAGATTTTGTTAGTGGCGATTTTTACTGGTTCTCAAGGTACAATAATTTATCTGTTTTTGCTGTTGCCGATTGTACAGGACATGGTGTCCCTGGAGCAATTATTAGCGTGATATGTGAGAGTTCGCTTCGCCAAGCAGTATTGGGATGCATGTATGAGAATCCTGCTAAAATTCTTGAGTACACGAATAAGTATGTGATAGATACATTCTCCCAAACCAACAAGGACATTCATGATGGAATGGAGATAGCCCTGTGTACCTTTAATCATCAAACCAACGAATTAACGTATTGTGGGGCAAAATTAGGTGTCTACCTTTTTGCCAACAATAGTTTCCTTAAATTAAAACCTAGCATTCAACGTATAGGCTGGGATAGAAGCCCCATTAAGTTTGAAAATCAAACTTTGGTGCTTGACTCAGGTAGTATGATTTATATGTTTACCGACGGGTTTGGCGACCAGTTTGATTATAAATCGAAAGAAAAATTCTCCTCAGCTAGACTCAGAAAGTTGCTAGAAACCAATGCTAAATTAAGCGCAGAGAAGCAGCATAATATCCTTGAAAAAGAATTTGATGGCTGGAAAGGCGATAATGAACAAATTGATGATGTTTTAGTGCTAGGAATTAAGTTTTAATTATCCAAGATTAATTTTCAGGAATACAATTTGTGTCGTTTGGTTTCTTACATTTTGGTTTTTTATAGCAAACCTTAATTACCCAGTATGTTGCTGCCAAGGCAACTAACATTAAAGATAATGCAATTAAATCCTGATGAGTGTACGATGATATCTCCCAAACAATCACTTTTCTTGCAATAGCAATAATGGCAATAAGCACAATTATTTCTACGTGAATAATTTCTTCCTTAAGGAACGCCTTTACGGCTTCAAGTAACTCTACTCCAATAAGTATTGTTAGGAAAAGTCCCACAAGTTGACCAAATTGATTCTTGAGAAATTCAGTCATCGTGTTTTCTGTTAATCCAATATATAGTTGTAATACAACATCAATTATGGATAAAATTAGCAGTATTGATATTATAACCAGCAGTATATTGATTATTCCTTTTTGCAGTAAGTTCAAATATTTTTGCATATCGATGAATTTTGTGTGATGTATATACAAATATAGCAGAGATTTGTTTAAAGTAAAAGGAGGCATTTGCCTCCTTTTCTATACTTCTAATAGTTGTAATACCGATTCAATATTCGTTTCGTTATGAATATTTTTGCCTTCGGGCGTGTAAAGTAACTCTAACCTATCTTTATATTTTGTTTCAACTTTGCCCCTTACAACTTTAAGTGTGCTGTTAATCATCCCATTTTGTTCGTTAAACCCTTCGTTAAGGATTGCAAAGGTTGATGGGAGCCACCTATCCGGGAACATATCGCCAAACTCTCCGCCAGGCTTAAATTTCGAAATTTCCTGATTGATAATGTTGATGGCTTCTTTGGCGGCCTCGTGCGAATCCATGCTTAACCCTTTTTCGTTTATTGCTCGTTTTATTGCTTCCTTCGATGGAACAACTAAAGCTGTAGTATAAGGGTTTTGGTTGTTGTAAAGAACAACATTCTCAATGTATTTTGAGTGCTGAACAAGCGATTCTTCAATTCCTTCGGGGCTGTATTTTTCCCCATCGCTGGCAATTAGCAAACTTTTAAATCTACCTAAAACATAAAGAAATCCGTCTTTATCCATGTAGCCCATATCGCCAGTGTGTAACCAACCATTTTTAATGGTTTCTAAAGTGGCTTTCTCATTTTTCCAGTAGCCGACCATAACATTCTCGCCACGAACAACTATCTCTCCTTTTTCCCCTATAGGTAATTCATTGTCATTGTCGTCGCAAATTTTTATGTCGAGGTATTTTACTAAGTATCCTGATGAGCCTAACTTATGCTTACGCAATGAGTTTGAACTAATAATTGGAGTAGCTTCTGAAAGTCCATAGCCTTGGAACATAGGAATGCCAATTGCATAGTAAAAACGTTGTAGTTCAATATCGAGCAAGGCACCACCACCAATAAAGAAATCCATTTTTCCACCAAACACCTGACGAATCTTGCTGAAAAGTATTTTGTCGTAAAGCCATATTAAAGGCTTATAAATGAATGTAAAGTTGGAGCCTTTGTTCCATCCTTCCTTGTTATAAGCGTAGGAAATATTTATGGCATGATTAAATAGTTTCTCGGTAAACGCTCCCTTGGCCTTAATGCCTGCCTCAATGTTTTTCTTGAAATTCTTTGCAAGGGCAGGTACGCTCAGCAGTATGCTTGGCTGAATTTCTTTAATGTTGATAGGTATGTTTTTAAGCGTATCCATTGGGTTTTTTCCAACCTGAACGGTTGCAATGCTTGCCCCCATTGCCATAAATGAGTAAATTCCTGCTACGTGTGCAAAACAATGGTCTAAAGGGAGGATTAACAAAGTTCTGTAGTGCTCTGGAATATCCATTAATGTTAACGCTTGCTCCACGTTTGCCGTATAGTTTCTGTGCGATAGTATTATGCCTTTTGGGTCAGCAGTTGTTCCCGAAGTGTAACTAATGTTGGCATAATCCGATGGTTTTACATCTTTTGAAGTTTCTTCAATAATCTTTGGATTGATTTTAAGGAATTCTTCACCTAATCTGAAAATATCGTCAATAAGTAAATCACCAGGTTTATAATTGGTCTGTGGGTCAAGATAAATTACTCTTTTTACTAAGGGTAACTTTTCTCTAATTTTCTCAATTTTTGGTGCTTGGTTGCCCGATACTATAATTGTATTTGTCTCGGAGTGTTCGAGCCTAAAAATCAAATCGTTGCCTTCTAGTTTTATGGAGAGGGGAACGTTTACTGCACCTGTATAAAGTATTGCCAATTCGCTTAGTATCCAGTATTTCCTTCCCTCGCTAAGTAATGCAACCTTATCGTCTTTTTTAATCCCAAGACTTAATAGTCCTGCTGCAAGTTTTACAACCTCGGTATGGGTCTGTGTGTAGGTTGTTGGCTCGAATTTATCGGTTAGTTTTTCCCATATATAAGGATTGTTAGGGTATTTACTAACACTTTCCTCAAATAGGTTTATAATAGTCTTCATAATACGTTTTATTTAGTTTTACACATAAACCCTTGGTTGAACAAAGTCAACTAGAATCAATAGTTTAGGAAAATTTGAAAATCCACCTAATGCAAATCTATTAAATTATTCAAAATGAGAGTCAATTTTATACTGAATATTGTGAACAGCCTATGTTTTGACTTATATTTGCCGCAAAACCATACAAGTTGCTAACTCAAGAATCGCTTAAATCCTGCACACTTTGCCCTCACCTTTGTGGTGTGGATAGGTTTCAACGTAAAGGTTTTTGTAAAACAAGTACGAAGCCATTGGTTTCCTCTGTATTCTTGCATAAGGGGGAGGAGCCTGTCCTTTCTGGCAATGTTGGCGTTTGCAATGTTTTTTTTGCTCATTGCAACTTACAATGTGTTTATTGCCAAAATAATCAAATTAGCTGCAATGATTTTGTTAACGAGAGTTGGGAGAGGTTGGTTAATGATATTGTAAATTTAATTACTCCTATACTCGATAGTGGCGTTCGAATTTTAGGTTTTGTATCGCCAACACATCAGGTTGTGCAGATGGTTGAGATAATTAATGCCTTGCATCAGAAAGGATATTTCCCTACCATTGTTTATAATACCAACTGTTACGAAAGTGTTGATACATTAAAGGAACTTGAATCCGTTGTTGATGTTTATTTGCCAGACTTTAAGTATGCGAATAACAGTTTAGGGCTACGGTACTCTGGAGTGTCGGATTACTTTGATGTTGCCAAACTAGCCCTTAAGGAGATGTATAGGCAAAAAGGTACGTCGCTACTTTTAGGCGATGATGGTTTAGTTGAATTCGGGTTGATTATAAGACATTTGGTATTGCCTAGCCACAGCGCTGAAAGTGTTGAACTTTTAGAGTTTTTAGCAGATGAATTCTCTCCAAGGCTACACATCTCTCTAATGTCTCAGTACTTCCCACCTTCAGGCTTACATCTTCCAAATCCAATAAATAGAGTTTTGAGTAAAGAGGAATATAGCAAGGTGTTAAATACAATGGAGGTTCTAGGTTATAGAGGGTGGGAGCAGTCCATGGAAAGTGCCGATTGTTATAGACCTTATTTCAACTCCAATGAACCTTTTTCGCTGTAACTTTTCAGCAAGGTAAAAAATACCTTTATTGATTTAAGTCTTAGAATATCAATTTGTTATGTTTTAAATAGAGTGTGATTATAAACTTTTATATTTAGATATTTGCAATATTAATGGGCTAAATGCTTGCTTTTTATAAAAAAGATTTACTAAATTGCGTTGAAATGACTGTTTACCCTATAACTAAACTATATGAAAATGAAGAAAATTTTTATTCTTATAGCGCTCTTTGCTTTTGTAGGAACTGGCTGTAAATACTTTAAGAAGAAACCTAAAGTTGACCCCGTAGCAATTCAAAAAGCAAAAGAGGATAGTATCAAAAGAGCACAAGAATTAGAGGCCGAGCAAGTTCGTTTGGCTCTAGAGCAAGCACGTCAGGACTCTCTTGCAAAGGTTCAAGAGTATGAGTCGAAATTCCGTTTCCACGTTATTATTGGTAGTTTTAAGGTTCCTTCAAATGCTACAAACTGGGAACAGGAAGTTAGAGGAATGGGGTATAATGGCACTAAGATTCTCCATGCCAAGAATGGATTTGACCTAGTATCTATTGCTGCATACGATACTTACAGCAAAGCATTCAACGAAATTGAACGCATAAATGCTGACAAGGAGGAACCCATTGAACTCTGGATTTATGAGAACATTTAACAGTTAGATATCTAACTTGCAAAAAGCCTTTTTGATTATCAAAAAGGCTTTTTTGTACATAAACACTTAGAGATGAAAATGTTATAAAGTTGCTCTGTTGTTTACTATTTCCTCTAATTCATATAGGTTCTTAAAATATTTTTACTTTTATTTGCTCTGCAATTTTTTTACCCATTTAAAATGGAGAGAAAAATAGATAAAACTTTAACCTTTTATTAATAACTAACTATAAATCTATTATGACGGAAAAATTAACTCTGAGGGACAACGTTACCTTTCGCTGGATTGCGTTGTTGTTGCTTTCACTAGCGATGTTTTGTTCATACATTTTTATGGACATATTATCGCCAATAAAGGATTTGATGCAAACTGAAAGAGGCTGGGATTCAACAGCATTTGGAACTATGCAGGGTTCCGAAACGTTTCTAAATGTTTTCATCTTCTTCCTTATTTTTGCTGGAATTATTCTAGATAAGATGGGGGTTCGGTTTACAGCGGTGCTATCAGGTTTGGTTATGCTGGTTGGCGCCTCAATAAACTGGTATGCTGTTACCGATTCTTTTACCGGTAGTGGATTAGAGGCATGGTTTACAAACAACCTGAATTACATCCCTGGCTTTGAGGAACTGGGTGTATCTCCATTTTACAAGGGAATGCCTGCTTCGGCTAAGTTTGCTGCTGTTGGTTTCATGGTTTTTGGCTGTGGTGTCGAAATGGCAGGTATCACTGTTTCTCGTGGTATTGTTAAATGGTTTAAGGGTCGCGAAATGGCTTTGGCAATGGGGTCAGAAATGGCGTTAGCTCGTCTAGGTGTAGCCACCTGTATGATTTTCTCTCCAATGTTTGCTAGACTTGGTGGAAACATTGATGTGTCTCGTTCCGTAGCTTTTGGTGTTTTACTACTGCTTATCGCTCTCATTATGTTTGTTGTTTATTTCTTCATGGATAGGAGGCTAGATGCACAATTAGGTGAGGTAGAAGAGAAGGATGAGCCTTTCAAAATATCTGATGTTAGCAAAATTTTCTCAAGTAGGGGCTTTTGGTTGGTTGCATTACTTTGTGTGCTATACTACTCGGCTATTTTCCCATTCCAGAAATATGCAGTAAATATGCTTCAGTGTAACCTAACCCTTACAAAACCTGCAGTAGATAGTTTTTGGGCAGGCAATACTGTTACTATTATTCAGTATATTATTATGCTTGTTGTGGCTGTTGCAGCATTTGCCAGCAACTTTTCAAAAGTTAAAAATGTTAAGTATAGTTTATTAGCCCTTTCTGTTGTATCACTTGTGGTTTTCTGCTACATGGGATACATGCGTGGGTCAGCAGAGACTGTGTTCGCAGTATTCCCATTGTTGGCAGTAGGTATTACCCCAATCTTGGGTAATTACGTTGACCATAAGGGAAAAGCCGCTTCTATGCTTATGATAGGTTCGTTGTTGTTGATAGCTTGCCACCTTACTTTTGCGTTTATTTTACCTATGTTCCAGGGTAATGCTGTTGGCGGAGTTGTTATTGCTTACCTTACCATTTTAGTATTGGGTGCATCATTCTCATTGGTTCCAGCATCTTTGTGGCCTAGTGTACCAAAACTAGTTGATTCTAAAATTATTGGTTCAGCGTATGCGCTTATATTCTGGGTTCAGAATATTGGGTTGTGGTTATTCCCTCTACTTATTGGTAAGGTTTTGGATAAGACCAATCCTGGAGTAACAGATCCTACAACATTCAACTATACTTGGCCACTTGTTATGCTAGCATGTTTGGGCGTCGCAGCGTTCTTCATTGGAATAATTTTGAAGCGCGTGGATAAAAAACAGGGATTAGGCCTTGAACTTCCAAATATTAAAAAGTAAAAGATTTTGGTATAACATATTGAACGCCCCTTTTTAGGGGCGTTTTTTTTATTGTAACTTGTTAGCCTACTTAACGTAAACACATAAGTTATATCAAATAATTCTTTTTTTATGGTTAAAAGATTGCTATTGTGTATTATACTTAGTTCTTTACTTCAATTTTCATACAGTCAACCTATGTTGCATAGCGAGGAAATTGCTGATGCAAACTTTTGCAGAATTGAGCGTTATGTAACCGATATTCGCAGGGTAGACGAAGATGCAAAGGAGATTTCTGTTAATATTTTGTTTTATGTGGATATTAGCGATGGGCAGAGCGTATTTGAACTTAATGTGCCTAGTGCCGAAAAATTAAAGATAACTAACTATACGGTTAGGGTTTATGATAGCGAGGGAAGTTTGATTCAAAAAGAAAAAGTCAAGAAGCCATCTATTTCAGAGTTCTCAAAATTCAACCCTCGATTTTTTGCTTCTAAGTACACAGAACGAGGCTCTACACTCAAAGTCGAACTCGATTATAAACTCTTAGTTGTAAAGCCTAAGGGCTTTTACGAGTGGCCTGCAGTAAGTATTATAAGTAGTCCAATTGGCCAAACATCCTTAAGATTAAATTTTGAAGAATCCAACGATTTTGAATTCAACTCAAATATGGAGGCGGAACAAGAGAAGGATATAAATACTGGTGGTTTCTACTATTTGTGGATTATAAAAAAACTCACCTCAAATGGAGGTGAGTTCAATGGGGCAAATGTTACTGCTCCCGTGGTTAAAATATCTCTGAAATAACTATTTCCTAAAAACTGTAGCATCTCTATTGGGACCTACCGATACTATTGTTATTGGTACACCTGTTTCTTTCTCTATAAACTTGATGTATTCAATTAGTTCTTTGGGCAAATCTGCTTCGGTTTTAGACTTTGTAATATCCGCTTTCCAACCTTTAAATTCTTTGTATACAGGTTCAATAGGAGTATCGATATCAAACGGAAGTCTTTTGGTTTCCTTGCCGTTAACTTTGTATGCAACAGCAACCTTAATGGTTTCAAAAGTGTCCATTACATCGGGTTTGGTCATTATAATTTGAGTAACCCCGTTAAGCATAATGGCATACTTAAGTGCAACCAAATCCAACCATCCGCAGCGACGTGGACGACCAGTTGTGGCTCCAAATTCGGCACCAATTTTACGTAGTGTTTCGCCTGTTTCGTCTTCTAGTTCAGTTGGGAATGGGCCTGAGCCAACGCGTGTGCAGTATGCCTTCATAATGCCAAAAACTTCGCCAATACTTTGTGGCGATATACCTAAACCTGTACAAGCCCCAGCGCAAATGGTGTTGGATGATGTTACAAATGGGTATGAGCCAAAATCGATATCTAATAATGAGCCCTGTGCTCCTTCGGCAAGAATTTTTTTGTTTTGCTGAAGATGCTCGTAAACTTCGTATTCTGAATCAATGAGGTCGAATCTTTTAAGCACTTCAATTCCCTTAAACCAATCCTGTTCGTGTTGTTCAATGTTGCTTTCGTAATTGTACTGCTTTAGGATGTCTTTGTGCTTATTCTTGAGGTTATTGTACTTTTCAACAAAGTTGGGAGCAAGTGTATCCCCAACGCGCAATCCGTTACGGCCTGTTTTATCCATATAAGTTGGGCCAATTCCTTTTAGGGTTGAACCAATTTTGCTTTTACCCTTTGCTGCTTCCGATGCAGCATCGAGTTCGCGGTGCGAGGGGAGTATTAAGTGGGCTTTTTTGGATACTTTAAGGGTTTCCTTTAGGCTAACACCCATTTTTTCAAGCGCATCAATTTCCTTGGCAAAAATAATTGGGTCGATTACAACTCCATTCCCAATAATATTGATGCAGTTGGGGTGAAATATTCCCGAAGGGATTGTGTGCAAAACGTGTTTGATGTTGTTGAACTCCAATGAGTGGCCTGCATTTGGCCCACCTTGAAAGCGTGCAATTACATCGTAACTTGGAGTAAGTACATCAACAACTTTTCCTTTTCCTTCGTCGCCCCACTGTAGGCCCAGCAAAACATCAACTTTAACCATAGGTTTAATACGTTTTCAATATAATTAGTACACAGTTAATATGCATTAAAAATGCATTGCAAATTCCTCCTAAAGTTACAAACTTTAACTGAGTTGCTGGGGAAAACTTATCAACATTTGATTGACTATTGCAGTTTATTTTACTCAGGCATTGGCATTTGGTCAATCTCGTTCTGGCAGTTTTGGCACAACCCGTAAAGGTATAGTGAGTGGTGCGATATGCTGAAGTTTGAGTTTTTGCGTGCTGAGTTTAGTATTTCCTGAATACGGGGGTCACAGAACTCAATTACCTTTCCGCAACGGGTACATATAAGATGGTCGTGTTGCTTGCACTCGTAAGCTTTTTCGTATTGTGAGAAATTTTTACCAAACTGATGTTTAACAACCAAGCCGCACTCAAGTAGTAAATCGATTGTATTATAAAGAGTTGCACGACTAACCTGGTAGTTTTTGTTTTTCATTTGAATATAGAGCGTTTCAATATCGAAATGGCTCTCGTGCGAGTATATCTCGTCGAGTATAGCAAAGCGCTCTGGTGTTTTCCGATGACCTTTACGTTCAAGATAATCGGTAAGTATTCGTTTAACTACATTCTTAGTGTCGTGGCAAACCATGATTATTTAGTCTTATTTTAAATAGCAAATTTAGCAAAAGGTTTTATATCAACACAATTTATTAGTGTTTTTTGAAAAACAATTAAAGTTGTGTTTTTGTTTAGTCGTCCACCTTGTCCATTCGCTTCACGTTGTCCATTCCCTTAATTTTCATGAGATTCATGATTAAGTTGTTAAGGTGTGAAACATCGTGAACATAAAGGTCAATAAATCCTTCAAAAATACCGTCGTGACTCTCAATGTGGAATTTTCGAATGTTTACCATTAATTCATCAGAAATAACCTTGGTTACCTCGCTAATAATACCTATCCTATCCATTCCTCTCACATCAATTCGGGCAAGGAACGAGAGCATTTTGTGGGTAGTCCATTTGGCGCTAACAATTTTATCTCCATACTGCGACATTAACCTAACGGCTTCAGCGCAGGTTGCTTTGTGGATAATAACCATTTCTTCGGGCGAGATGTAGCCAATAACCTCATCGCCAGGGATTGGGTTACAGCATCGGGCAACAACGTACGAAGGATTTTCCTCGTCCACATTTTCGTTAAGCATGAATGGCTTTTTTGTGTCAATCTTTAATGGCTTAGAAGAGTCTGTATCGTACTTGTGTTTTTTGCCTAGTTGCAGGCTCCAGTAATGAATCCATTTGTTTTTGGTGTTCTTTTTAAGGATGCGCTTTAGGTTGTCGAGAGTAATTAACCCTGAACCAATTTTGCTATAAAGCTCGTCCTTAGAGTAAACCTCGTACGCCGGGAGAATTTTTTTGAAAACACGCGACGAAGGTTGAACGCCAAGTTCATTTAATCTGTTTTCGAGGATGTCTTTTCCTTTCTCAATCCTATTTTTAGTTTCGGTTTTTAACGCGCCCTTAATGGCTGCTTTTGCTTTCGCAGTTGTTGCATACTTGAGAAGTTCCCAAGTAGGTTTTTGCGACGATGCGGTGATGATTTCAATTTGGTCACCACTGTTGATTTGGTAGCTGAGGGGAACCAATTTATGGTTTACCTTAGCACCAATAGCTTTATTTCCGACCTCGGTGTGTATTTCGAATGCAAAATCGAGCGCAGTAGAACCTTTTGGTAAAGAGCGTGTTTCGCCCTTGGGTGTAAAAACAACTATCTCGGATGTGAAAAGGTTTAGTTTGAATTCGTCCAAAAACTCCAAGGCGTTTTCCTGTGGGTTTTCGAGCATCTCTCGTACTCGTTTAATCCACTTATCCAGTTCATTTTCGTGACTTGAGGAATCTGTATCCTTGTACTTCCAATGGGCTGCAAAACCTCGTTCTGCAATGTCGTCCATTCGGCGGGAGCGGATTTGCACCTCAACCCACTGTCCGTTGGGCCCCATGACTGTGCAATGCAATGCCTCGTATCCATTGGCTTTTGGGGTTGATACCCAATCGCGCAACCTATCTGGTTTTGGCTTGTAAATATCCGTAATAATTGAGTAGATATGCCAGCATTGTGTTTTTTCGGGTATATGAGGGTAAGGGTTAAATACTATGCGAATAGCCAGCAGGTCGTATATTTCCTCGAACGAAACGTTTTTCGATTGAATTTTTTTCCAAACAGAATAAACCGATTTTGGACGTCCGTTAATTTCAAAATCGATGTTATTTTCTTCTAACTTTTTAATAATCGGTAACGAGAAATGGTTGATTTGCTGAATTCTACGTTTCTCGTTATCAGCTATTTTGCTTCTAATTTCGTCGTAAGCTTGGGGGAATCGGTATTTTAGGCTTAAGTCCTCTAGTTCTGTTTTAATGGCGTAAAGGCCAAGTCGGTGCGCAAGTGGGGCATAGAGGTAAATTGTTTCGCTGGCAATTTTCATTTGCTTATTGGTTGCCAGCGAGTCTAAGGTGCGCATATTGTGCAACCTATCGGCAAGTTTTATGAGAATTACCCGAATATCATCAGCAAGCGTAAGAATTATCTTTCTGAAATTCTCGGCCTGTATGGTAGAGTTGGCATCAAAAACATCGGTAATTTTAGTAAGCCCGTCAATAATTGATGCTATTTTTTTTCCAAAGATTCGCTCAATGTCTTCAACGGTGTAATCGGTATCCTCCACAACATCGTGCATAAGTGCACAGGCAGCAGCTTTTGCGCCAAGACCTATTTCGTGGGTTACAATTTTAGCTACTGCTATGGGATGAAGTATGTATGGCTCTCCAGATTTCCGACGTACCCCCTTATGCGCCTCATTAGCAAGATTGAACGCTTTAATAATAAGGTTCCTATCCTCCTCTGAATTGCAACGAGTACATCCTCGAAGCATATCATCGAAATGCGATTGAATTAACAGTTTTTCCTCTTCGGTTTGAAGGTTCATAAATATTTGGCTAGTTATGTTTAACTTTTTTAGATGAGGCTTTATTTAGGCGGATAGACAACGGATAGAGTGCCCGTACTTACCACATCGCCTAAATCGGAAGTGCTAACTACTATTCTGTAGGGATATACGCCCTCTTTTACGAATTCTCCTTTGGAGTTTTTTCCATCCCATCCTTCGTTCCCATGATAAATTATTCCTCCCCATCGGTCGTAAATTGTTAGCTCAAATCGTGCATCGAAGCTAATAATTGGCTCAAATATGCTTCTTAACCGACCATTACCTCCTACCTGGCTTGTTGGAGCAATAGCATTGGGCATAATTACACCGGGTAGAATTTCTATAATTATTTCGCGAGTTCGAACCATTGTGGCTATAGTGTTGTCGAACTCCAGTTCAAAGGCTTCGATATAGTATTTAAAAACAATTTTATAAAGTGGATTTTGTCCTTTAAAAGGGCTTAAATCATCTACGAAATAGTTGTCTGTTAACCATGATGCCACCAAAGTAAGCTCTCCTGGTCCATCAATATTATCGGTTTGTTTGTAGGCTCTTCTGTAAACATTGTAAACAACCTTGTTGTTAGCCCTATTGGGTTGGCGGACTCTATCTATCATAAGTGTGTCCCACTCAAGTTTTACCAGGGTTCCGTCCGATTTTCCTTTAGGGATAATTGTATTGCATAGGTTTGTGGTTTTAATCACGGCTTTGCAACCATTGTAAGCATCAACCTTATAGTAAAATTTTCGAGTACGAGCAGCCCACATGTCGTTGGTGTCGACTGATAGTGTTTGGTTTGGGTTGGTGAATTTGTCAATAACTTTTGCACTAAAAATGCTTTTGTTGGTATCGGGACTTTCCCATCGAACCAATTCAAAATTACGAATTGCCGTAGCAGGGTCAATTTTGTAATGGATGGTAATCTTATTGTTCTCGGCAAGGATAGAGTCGAGTGTCATGTAGGTGGGGTGGATTGCCATTTTTGAGTTGATGTAGTTTAGGTTGGAGTAGGTTGTGTAGGGTTGGTCTGTTCTGCGGGCTGTAATGTAAAAGTAGTAATCTTGATTCTCGTCAACATTTGTGATGCTATACCTGTTAGTGAATTTGTTGACATTGGCTAATAAAGTATATGCGGCCCAGTTGTTGTCGTGTCCCATATAAATTGAATAATCTTGATATATGCTGGTATTATTCCAGCCTTCGTAAAAATTCCAGGTTAAGTCAATTTTTGCATTGCAACTATCGTATTGGCTTTGTAACCATATTTGTGCATGATGAGGGGTTATCCTGCTAGGCTCTGTTGGCCCTAAGGATGATATCTTATAAAACAACCGCGAAAGGTTTCCGTCGGCATTAACATCGGTGTACTGGAATGTGGTTTGGTTAACAGTGTCTATTTCTAAGTAGAAATCGTTGCCCAGAATATCTACAGTTCTGCGGTAGATTATGTAACCAATTGGGTCTGGGTATTGGGGGTTAGGAGTAGGTGCAGTCCAGTATAGGGTTGGCTGTCCATTAGTAGGGTTTATGGTAAGATAGTTGAAAGTAGGCTCGTTGGGCTTGGTGTAAATTTGTGAGAAACTATCGACACACAGGGCCGAAAGAATGATTATTAGGGTAATTGCTTTTGTTTTCATTTCTTTCCAATTTTAGTTTGGACAAACTCCATTTTAGCAGATAAAAACAACCTCAAGTATAGCAAACTTTTAAGTTGTTTCGAGCTTACCCGCCACGCTTTCTATAAAATCTTTCTGACTAAGGTATTTATTGGCAACATCCAAAAGCTCTGTGGATGAAACGCTTCTAATGGTATCAATTGTTCTTTCAAAGTAGGAAAAATCCAAATCATTGTACTCGTAAAGGCTAGCAATACTGTCAGCAATGGCAAACGGACCATCAAAAGTTCTTAAAACCTCTCCAATTAAATGGCTTTTTACAAGCTCGAGTTCAGTATCAGGAACTTTTTGTGTACAAAGCAAATCAATCTCCTTGTAGATTTCGCTCAAAGTATCCTTGGTAAAGTTGGCGCCAACTTCAGTTCCTATAACAAAAACCGACGTTTCCTTGAATGGTAAAATTGTGGATGATATTCCGTATGTATAGCCTTTTTCCTCGCGAATATTACGCATAAGTCTCGACCCAAAATACCCTCCGAGTATTGTGTTCAATACCATAAATTTCGGAAAATCGATATGGTTTCGTTTAATCATTTGCTTTCCAACTCTGATGGCAGATTGTAGCGCATCATTTTTATACGAGAATACCTTCTGTGGAGTTTGTAAAGTTGTGGGTAGAATTATTTTGTTGGTTTCAACAGATGTCCCGAAGGGCGTTTTACCTAGAATTTCTTCCACAATTTTAATTTCCTTGTAGGATATTTTGCCAGAAAGAATTATTAGGCAGTTACTCGAAGTGTGATAGTTGTCGTGAAAATGGGCGATAAAGTTTCGCTGTAATAAATCGAAATCATCAGGTGTTGCATATGCTCCGTAAGGATGTTTGTTGCTAAATAAGGTGCTAAAGAAGTTTTGTCTTGCAACAGTAACAACTTTTTCTAACTCAACTATTAGTGCTTGCTTACCTTTCTTTTTAAAAATATCCAATTCGTGTTCGGGGTATATTGGGTTGTAAATCATATCACCGAGCACGCCCAATGATTGCTCCAAGAACTTGTTGGTGGAGTAAAGTGTAAGCGACGCAAAGTCCCTGTCGAATGAGTGCTCTGGAAAACTGCCGTAAAAATCGAATTGCTCGGCAATCTGTTGCGATGTTCTTGTTTTTGTTCCCTCGCTAAGCAGCGATACTGCACCTCTAGCCGAGAGTGATTGGTTTTGATAGCGAGTTCCTGCGTCAAAAATTATCTCAATTTTAGCTACATCCTGAGTTCCTGCATTAACCACAATTAGCTGTGCACCGTTTGCCAACCTTATTTGTTGGGCTTGAGGAATAGTAATTTTCCCTGTGGTCTTTTTCTCTGGTGCTTTCGTTCTATCGAGCATTGCCATTGTGGTTATTTGTTTTGATTCGATTTGTAGTAAAGTGTTGAGCAGTTATCCTCTTTAAGGATTTTTTGAGCAATAGTCTGGATATGCTCAGGTGTAACGCTTCTGTATTTTTGAACCTCGAGGTTGATGCTATTAGCATCGCCCAGCAATTCGTAGAACGCAAGATTCATTGCTTTGTTGAGTACACTGGTTTCCTCGAAAGTGAAATTCGATTCATATTTGTTTTGAACCTTCTCAAGTTCGTATGCCGAAACGGGTTCGTTTTGCAATACGGAAATTTCTTCGTTAATGGCAATCTCAGCCTGTTCGTATGTGGTTGTGGGGTATAGTTGACCAGTTATTATAAATAATCCCGCATCAATATCACCAGTAATATATGCATTTACATTGCTGAACAGTTGTTTTTCCTTTACCAGCCTTTGGTAAAGTCGTGCCGATTTGCCGTTCGAGAGCAAATCCGACATTAAATCGGTTGCCGGAAAATCGGCATGATTCCTATTGCACATGTGGTATGCCTTGTATATGGCGTTGAAAGGAACATCGCGCTCAATTTCCAGCTTGCGTGGCGATGTTTGGGTCGGCTCTTTAGGAAGATTGCGTTCAACAACATCCCTTTTTCCAATTGGGCCAAACCATTTGTTGGTTAACTCAATAATTGCGTTTGGTTCAATAGGTCCCGCAACACACAGAATGGAGTTGTTTGGTGCGTAATGGCTATAAAAAAAATTCTTTACATCATTTAAGGTTGCGCTCTTAATGTGCTCCACCGATTTGCCAATTGTAGCCCACATGTAAGGGTGTACTTTGTAGGCCAATGGCCTTAGGTGTAGCCAGACTTCGCCGTAAGGTTGATTTAGGTATCGTTGGTTGAATTCCTCCACAACAACATTGCGCTGAACATCTAAGCTTTTCTTGGTAAAAGCAAGGCTAAGCATTCTGTCGCTTTCAAGCCAAAAGGCAGTTTCAATATTTTCAACGGGAAGAGTTAAGTAGTAATTTGTTATGTCGTTATTGGTAAATGCGTTATTTTCTCCTCCTACTCTTTCTAGTGGCTCGTCGTAAACGGGTATGTTTACTGAGCCTCCAAACATTAAATGCTCAAAAAGGTGTGCGAATCCTGTTTTTTCGGGGTGCTCATCTTTGGCTCCAACATTGTAAAGCAAGTTAAACGAAGCAATTGGCGTGCTAAAATCCTGGTGGATTAATAGTTTTAAGCCATTCGGAAGAGTATGTTTAATAACCTCAATCATAATTTAATTTTCGACTTTTAAAAAAGTACAGTAAATTTGGATAAAAATAGGATTGAACCTCCTTGCAAATCTGTTTACAACCCATTATAAATTTGTTCAATCCTCTTTGTAAGTAAATACCTAATTTAGTTTGTTGTATTTGTAGTTTCAAAAATAACCATTTTTGGTGATGTTGCTTTGATTTATGTTTAATTTTAGGATTATTTGTTTAAAATGAGGTTGTTAATTAATAAGTTGTTGAATTCACTCTGGATTTCTATTCGGAGACTTGGTGAGCGTCGGGTTACTCTGATTCTGAGTTTGGTTATTGGCATTTTGAGTGGTTTTGCCGCGGTTGTACTTAAGAATACCGTTCATATTACCCATGCATTTCTTCAGGAATCGTTGCCTAAGGATTCGGCTAACTATTTGTTTTTGGCATTACCTGCAGTGGGTATTCTCCTAACAATTCTTTTTATAAAATTCTTTGTGAAGGATAATATTGGTCATGGTGTTTCTCGCATTCTTTACTCCATTTCAAGGCAAAACAGCCGATTGAAGTCTCACAACGCCTACAGTTCAATTGTATCGAGCACAATGACAATTGGTTTTGGTGGTTCCGTTGGAGCCGAGGCTCCAATTGTGCTTACCGGTGCAGCCATTGGCTCCAATATTGGGCAATTCTTTAGAATGAACTACAAGACTTTAACCTTGCTAATTGGTTGTGGCGCTGCAGGTGCAATTGCGTCAATCTTTAATGCACCCTTGGCCGGCTTGGTGTTTACGCTAGAGGTATTGATGCTCGATTTAACAACCGCTTCAATTATTCCATTGCTTATTTCAGCTGTTTCGGCAACTACTGTATCGTACTTCTTTTTGGGTCGTGAAGTGGTTTTTGCCTACGAGGTGGTTCGTCCGTTTCAACTCCATAATATTCCATACTTTGTCTTCTTAGGAATCTTTTGCGGATTCGTTTCGCTATACTTTATGCGCACAGTAATGCGCGTGGAGAAGCGTTTTGGTAAAGTAACCAATCCTTACAAGAAATGGATTATTGGGAGTATTGCGCTTGGTGTGCTTATTTTTATTTTTCCACCTTTATATGGAGAGGGATACGAAGTGCTCCATGCCTTGCTCGACGGACGTTCGAGTGTGATTTTTGAGAATAGTTTATTTTACTCTTTTCAGGATAACTACTGGTTGCTCCTTGTCGCTCTTGCTTTACTTATTGGGGTTAAAGCCATTGCAACCGCAGTAACGACCGGTTCTGGTGGAGTAGGTGGTACATTTGCTCCAACACTATTCATTGGTGGTGTTTCTGGCTTTTTTGTGGCTCGATTAATTAATCAGTTCAACTTCATTGATGTTTCTGAAAGTAACTTTACGCTAATAGGAATGGCTGGTACAATGGCAGGAGTTATGCACGCACCATTAACAGCGATTTTTTTAATAGCTGAAATTACGGGCGGTTATGCGCTTTTTGTTCCTTTAATAATTACGTCGACCATTTCATTTTTAACAATGATGTACTTTGAGCCTCACTCAATTTACACTAAAGGATTGGCGAAAAGAGGTGAACTTATTACACACCATAAGGATAAAGCCGTGCTTACATTACTTCAGGTTGGAAAGGTTATAGAGAATGATTTTATTAAGTTAAACCCCGATGAAACTCTTGGTGATTTGGTCAAAAAAATCAGCAAATCCAAACGCAATATTTTTCCCGTTACAACTAATGATGATGTATTTGTTGGGGTTGTGTCGTTGGATGATATACGCCCAATTATGTTCGATACAGAGGTTTACGAATCGGTTTCTGTTAAGGAGTTAATGAATGTACCACCCGACTTTATCTCCACTAAGGAGTCCATGGATTCGGTAATGCGTAAGTTTGAGGAGTCGGGTGCATGGAATTTACCAGTTCTGGAGGGTAATAAGTATGTTGGATTTGTTTCAAAATCAAAAATATTCTCAGCTTATCGCGATGTTTTAATACAGTTTTCCGACGAGTAGAAATTTATTTCAACTAAATTTGAGTGTTATTTGTTTATCTGTAACATTTTAAACCGATTACTATGGCCACCCTGGATATTTCAAAAATAGAAGGATTAAGAATTCTGGTTATAGAGGATGATACCGTGAGTAGAATCTTTCTTAGGGAACTACTAACACCCACTCAGGCTCAAATTGATTATGCAAAATCGGGTTACGAGGCAACGCAGTATATGGCTAAGAATTCACCTCCTGACATTATTCTGCTCGATTTGCGACTCCCCGATATAGATGGGGTTGAATTGGCTCAAAAGTTTTTGGCCGATAACCCTAAACTTACAATTATAGCTCAAACTGCTTATGTTTCTGTAGGACAGGAGGAGCGCTGTAAAAATGCAGGAATTAAAACGTTCCTAGCAAAACCACTTAAAAAAACTCAGCTTATTGAATTGCTATTACAATTTGCTAAGGAACATATAAAATAATTTCACCAACAGAATTAAAGCACTAATTTTGCCTAAATTTTAAACTTACGATAATGACACGCGATACACAAATCTTTGAACTTATTGAGAAAGAGCGTCAGCGACAAATGCATGGAATTGAGCTGATTGCTTCTGAGAATTTTGTTAGCCCACAGGTGCTTGAAGCTATGGGGTCAGTTATGACCAACAAGTACGCGGAGGGTTATCCTGGAGCACGCTACTATGGCGGTTGCGAAGTGGTTGACCAATCTGAACAACTTGCCATTGATAGGTTGAAAAAACTTTTCGATGCTGAGTATGCTAACGTACAGCCTCACTCAGGCGCACAGGCTAACATGGCTGTTTTCATGGCGGTTCTTAAGCCTGGCGATACTTTTCTTGGTTTAGACCTATCTCATGGTGGTCACTTATCACACGGTTCTCCAGTAAACTTCTCTGGTATGTGGTACAAGGCTGTATCGTATGGAGTAAAACAGGAAACTGGCCGTGTTGACTACGATATGATGGAGCGTGTTGCCCTTGAGCAAAAACCAAAGTTAATTGTTGGTGGTGCTTCGGCTTATTCACGTGAGTGGGATTACAAGCGTATGCGTGAGATTGCTGACAAGATTGGCGCATTACTTATGATTGATATGGCACACCCTGCAGGTTTAATTGCTGCTGGTTTGCTCGATAACCCTGTTAAGTATGCTCATATTGTAACATCTACAACCCACAAAACTTTACGTGGCCCACGTGGTGGTATTATTTTGATGGGTAAAGATTTTCCAAATCCTTGGGGATTAACTACTCCTAAAGGTGAGGTTAAGATGATGTCGCAAATTCTTAACTCAAGTGTATTCCCTGGCGTTCAAGGTGGACCGCTAGAACATGTAATTGCTGCTAAAGCAGTTGCTTTTGGCGAGGCTTTAGCTCCTGAGTACAAAACGTACCAACAGCAAGTTAAGAAAAACGCAGCAGTCCTTGCCGATGCTTTTATCAAAAAGGGTTACAAGGTTATTTCCGACGGTACCGATAACCACTCAATGCTAATTGATTTGCGTACAAAATTCCCTGAACTTACAGGTAAAAAGGCTGAGAATACACTAGTATTAGCCGATATCACCATCAATAAGAATATGGTTCCTTACGATAGCCGTTCTCCTTTCCAAACCTCTGGAATACGTGTTGGAACTCCTGCAATTTCAACTCGTGGTTTAAAGGAAGTTCATATGCCAATTATTGTTGATTTAATTGACAGGGTACTATCAAACATCGATAATGAGGCTGTTATTGCTGAGGTAAGAGCCGAGGTAAATAAACTAATGAAAGATTTTCCATTGTTTGCTTGGTAGTCTTTTGCAAATATTCCTGTTACCCCGACACATCGTGTCGGGGTTTTTTATAACTTAGCCAATATCAACTTAAAAGAAAATTTAACCAACCTAAAAATAGTATGGAATCATTTTATATCGACCTTAACGAGATGTCGCATAAAAAGTCAAAACTTTATAGGATTTGGGCTTTCGGTGCTATATTTTTCATTGTATTAGCAATTCTCTCATTTACATTGTTAAAAAAACAACTAGGGAGTGCTCAAGTGTCAATTCTTATTATGGCAGTTTACTTCTTACTTTATGTATACTATGCTTGGATTACTTATAAAGCCAAACTTTATATCCAAGCCGATGAGTATGCCCTTGAGTATAGTTTTGGAATGATAAAACAATCTGCTGAAAGTATTATGTGGGACACCATTGTTAAAGTAAAGTTGGGTCCAACTTATGTGGCTTTTTTTAAAAGAACCGGCAAGCGTAAAGTTGTGACGTTAGGCTGGCTACCTTATACTAAAGTGGTTGAAATTAAGGATAAGATAGCAAAAGTTTGTGAATTTAAAGGAATTATATGTGAAAGGTCTGAGTTTAAACATTACGAAAAGAAATCATAACTCTATTGATGGAATGGTGGGTTTATACTATTGTTGTAATAGTAGGCATTATTTCGGGTTTTATTAATACTCTTGCAGGAAGCGGTTCGTTAATCACGCTTCCTTTATTAATATTTATAGGTTTACCAGCCAATGTAGCCAATGGAACAAATCGAATTGCCATATTGCTACAAAGTGTGGTTGGGGTTGGCGCATTTAAACAAAAAAAAGTGTTTGAATGGCATGAGGGAATTTGGCTTACAATTCCAGCGTCGGTAGGAGCTCTAGTTGGAGCCTTTGTTGCGTTAGATATTAATGATGCCTTAATGAACAAAATTATTGGGGTATTGCTGGTTGTAATGTTTTTTATGATTCTTTACAAGCCAGAGCAATGGGTTAAGGAACAAGCAGGAGGTGTTCATGCCAAACCAACGCTGTTAAGAATACTAGTATTCTTCGGTATAGGATTTTATGGCGGCTTTATTCAGGCTGGTGTTGGATTCTTTTTATTGGCTGGATTGGTTCTTGGAGCAGGATTTGATTTGCTAAAAGCCAATGCAATAAAAGTTTTAATTGTACTGGCGTTTACAGTAGTTGCCCTAATTGTTTTTGTTTTGAACAGCCAGGTAAACTACCTAATTGGCCTTGTGCTTGGTGCTGGTAGTATGCTTGGTGCATGGATTGCAACCCACGTTGCAGTAAAGCAGGGTGCTAAATTTATTCGTTGGTTTTTGCTGGGAGCTGTTTTGGTGTTTGCGGTTAAACTTCTGGTTTGGTAGTTTGTGCAATTATTAGGTTAGAACATGGTTGTTTTTATCAAAGTTTTCTTTCATTTTGTAAAATAATTTTGCTCGCTTAACTAAAAAAAATACTTTTACAATACAATTTCAAAATAAATAAAGGTTTAAATATGATTCATTTAAGAAAAGGGATATTGATTGTATCCCTAATTTTTATAAGTGCAATAACTTTTGCACAAGTTTCAATTACTGTTAATGTTCCAACTGCAGGCGGATTTAGCACAGCACTAAGAGCTGCAGGGGGAGATGCTAATACTGTAACTAACCTTAAAGTAACGGGTAATATAAATGCAGATGATATATCGTTTATGAATGCGAATATGTCAGTTCTGGCGGTATTAGATTTAGAAGCAGTGCAAATTAAAAGTAGTGGATATTATACACCCGCAGATTATTTCCCTAGGTATGCTTTTAGTAATAAAATTAGTCTTACCTCGATAAAATTACCTTCTTCTATTACCGTTATTGGAAGTTCTGCATTCAAGGGATGTGGTGGATTAGTTGGCGATTTAACTATACCTAACACAGTTACATCAATAGAGAGTAATGCTTTTTACAATTGTACTGGTTTTAATGGGAATTTAATTTTATCAAATTCTTTAAAAACTATAGGCTATAAATCTTTTTGTGGATGTAATGGATTTACAGGAAATCTAATAATCCCTGAATCAGTTATATCAATTGGAGTTGGATCATTTATGAATTGTATTGGTTTTTCTGGTAATTTAACCATACCCAACTCAGTTGTATCGATTGATGATGAGGCTTTTAATAATTGCACAGGATTTAATGGAAATTTGATATTGCCAAATTCTTTAATAACCATTGGAGCAGGTGCTTTTTCAGGTTGTAGAAATCTTATAGGAAATTTAACAATTCCAAATTCAGTTACTTCAATAGGGCCTAGAGCTTTTCATTCATGTAATGGATTCAGTGGACTTACATTATCTACTTCTCTAATTTCAATCAGTGATTATGTTTTTCAGAACTGCCATGGGTTTGTTGGCAATTTAGTTATTCCAAATTCCGTTACATCTATTGGGGGCGGGGCATTTAATTTATGTGATGGTTTCAACGGTACTTTAACAATTTCCAACTCTTTAAAAGAGATTAAACACGGGGCTTTTTTAGGTTGTAATAATCTGACAGGTTCTATTTCAATCCCAAGTTCTGTAATTTCTATTGGCGATTATGCGTTTTCTCAATGTGAAAAACTGACAGGTAGTTTGTCTATACCCAACTCCGTTAAATCAATTGGCAAAAACGCATTTCAGAATTGCTTTAGAATTAAAGGCACTTTAGTCATACCAAGTTCTGTTGACTCTATCGGAGATTATGCCTTTGACGGTTGGATTAATATGACAAAAATTTCATCAGCTGGTATTTTTCCTGCATCAGTAGGGGCAAATACTTTCAATGAAATGTGTAAAAAATATTGCCAGCTAGTTGTTCCATTAGGTGCAACTGCTAATTATAGAGCAGCAGATTACTGGAAAGATTTTGTAAATATATCAGAAGTGTTGTATGTTTATTTCAACACTAACGGAGGTACATCAATAGCTGATATAAATCCCACCTATAATTCAACAATTGCGGAGCCCATACCTCCAACTCTTACAGGTTATACGTTTGGAGGATGGTATAAGGATCCTGCTTTTACAAACCCTTGGAACTTCTCATCCGATGTTGTTACAACAAACACAACTCTTTATGCCAAATGGAACCCCAATTTATACACGATAGTTTTTGATTCCCAGGGTGGTTCTAATGTTACAAATGTTAGTGCCTACTACAATACAACAATTACTGCACCTGTAAATCCAACTCTTGCAGGTTTTACTTTTGATGGTTGGTACAAAGAGACAAATTGTATAAATCTCTGGAATTTTGATGCTGATGTAATAAAAGACAATACGGTTCTTTATGCCAAGTGGGTTGTTACTGTTACATTTGACTCACAGGGAGGTTCTAACGTTTTAAGTAAAAAAACTAATTATAATACTACCATCTCAGCACCTACAGTGCCTACCCGAACAGGCTACTCCTTCGGTGGGTGGTACAAGGAGTCTGCTTGTATAAACACTTGGACTTTTTCTACAGATAGAGTAACGGCAAACACTACGCTTTACGCCAAGTGGACCATTAACACCTATATCGTTACCTTTAACTCGAATGGGGGTACGCCTGTTGCAAACGTTACAGCAGTTTACAATGCCAAAATTAGTGAACCAACGCCTCCAACAAAAACAGGCTATACATTTGCAGGCTGGTATATTAATCTAACCGATGATTTCAGTTTTAATTTTAACTTGTACATGATAACAAGCAACTTGACACTTCAGGCAAAATGGGTACCAAATACCTACTATGTAACCTTTTATTCTGAAGGAACTATTGTTGATAGCCGTGGAGCAGAGTATAATACTACAGTTGAGCGACCTGAAGATCCAATTAGAACAGGACATATTTTTAATGGTTGGTATAAGGAACCTACCTTTGTCACTCTCTGGAATTTTGGTGCCGATAAGGTGACCTCAGATATGTCGCTGTATGCAAAATGGACTGCGATTACCTATACGGTTACCTTCAATTCGCAAGGAGGCAGTCCTGTTTCAAGTGTTGTGGTAAATCATGGAACTAAGGTTGCTGAACCTACTCCTCCTGTGCGAAATGGTTATACCCTAAGGGGATGGTACGATCAGCCAACCGATGGGTTTGTATGGTTCTTCGATTATAACACAGTGACGGAGGATATGACTCTTTACGCACATTGGGATATCAACTCATATACAATCACATTTGATTCAAAGGGCGGCAGTTCTGTGGAAAGTAAAACAGCAGAATATAACTCAACAATTACAGCACCTGTAAATCCAACCAGAACAGGTTATACCTTTGTAGGTTGGTATAAAGACGAAGCATTAACCTCCGCTTGGAATTTCGACTCGGATGTTGTAACCGCCAACGCAACTTTGTTTGCGAAGTGGAATGTAAATGCCTATATCGTTTCTTTCGATTCTCAAGGTGGAAGTAATGTAAATTACATCGAGGCTAATTATGGATCAACCATTACACGCCCCGCAGATCCAACTAAAATGGGTTATACATTTGTAGGCTGGTATAGAGATCAGGCTCTATCAAATGAATGGAATTTTAGCACCGATATTGTTACCAATCACATGTATCTCTATGCAAAATGGATAATTAATACCTATACTGTAACTTTCAATACTCAAGGAGGAAGCGCAGTTTCAAATGTTACAGCAAGTTATAATAGTACAATAGCAGTACCCTCTGCACCAACAAGAATAGGTTATACTTTTGATGGCTGGTATAAGGAAGCAGGTTGTGTTAATCTATGGATGTTTGCTAGTGATGTGGTAATCTCAGACATTACTCTTTATGCTAAGTGGAGTTTGTCTAGTGATATTGAAACTGTTTTAAGTGATAACCTCAAACTTTACCCGAATCCTACAGTTGATAAATTAACAATAGAGGGTGCGAAAATTGAGGAGGTTATTATATACAGCGTTGTAGGCATTGTTGTAAAGCAGCCAGTTAAAAACACTATGCAGGATAGTTATACCCTCAATGTTAATGAACTTAAACCTGGGATTTATTTTGCAAGGGTTAGGACTTCTAGCAATAGAATATCTACTATTCGTTTTGTGAAGCAGTAGTTTATTTTTTATAACGAATAAAACTAATTGTGTCGTTAATATCCCTATAAGCTATGCTGGTAGGGATTAACTTTTTTAGACAATTTTCTCATATGATTAAATTCGCTGGCTTCAGCATAGTTATATTCTCTGTTGGTTGAGGATAAAAAATGATAAATTGGGTTGGGCGAAGTGCGGTAGGAAAGGCAGCAAAAGGATAAAATTTAACGTTTCCAGGAGGCTGCGCCACGCTGGAAAGTTATTGTAAGGGGCGTGACCTTCCAGCGTCCGCCGGCTGGCGGACCTGGATGCGTCAAAAAAAAGATAAACTCCCGCCCGTTGGAGCGCGTCTTCAGACTCGTTCACTTCAGTTGAAAAGCACTCGACAATAAGTCGTGCGCTAACATGGAGATACTATATTTATACAAAATAAAAGCGATCGGGAAATACCGATCGCTTTTATTAAATAAACCTCTATATCAAACTATTTAAACGGAACTGCTACCCCAACATTAATAAAACCAATTGGAGACCAGGTAAGGTCTAAATCACCATTTCCTCCAACAGGTTGAGAGTAGAAACCTGGTTCAGCAAAGATGATTAACTTATCACTCACATAGTATTGAAGTTCTGCCGCTAAATCAATAGCTAATCCCTTAAACGATTCTAGCCCTTCAGTCTCGGGATTGAGTCTGCGTTGAGCAATGTAAAGGGCTGGCTTAATTACAAATTTATCTCCAAGTTTAATTCTTGGTTTAATAGATATTCCCATTTCAACACCTGTTGCTTTTTGACCACCAATTTCGAAAGTTGGAATTAACCCAACAAATACCCCCATTGCAATTTTTGGAGCAAGATAATAGTCGGCAAAGGCGCGGAGTGTCATTCCTCCCTCTTTCTCAACTTTAGTACCGTCGACTTCAACGTCTGCAGAGAACCACGAACCTGCAGATACCCCAATCTCCGCTTTTGGAGAGGTGCTTTCAGCAGTTTGAGAGTAGGTGTAAATTTGAATACCAAATAGACAAAGAATAATTGCTAAAATCTTTTTCATAGTTAAGTTGTTTTAGTTTAATAGTTCTAAATTCTAAAACAAAACTAACTAGATGAGCAATTGCAATATTGACACTTTAATAAGTGCTGGCGCCTAACTTATAAGTGTTGTATTTAATTTTAAGAATGCGAAAAAAACTACATAATACCATTAAGGACATCTAAAAGGGCATCTTTTCTCCTACTCGAAACAGGGACAGAGCTGCCGTTTTTCATAATCAACATTCCACCATCGAGTTTATGAAAGCGCTCTACATGCATAAGATTTACCAAATGACATTGGTGCGAGCGGAAAAATCCTTGGTCGAATAGCATCTCTTCATACTTCTTTAAGTTGCTGGATACTGTTATCCTTTTACCCGACAAAAGGTGAAAGTGCGAATAAGCACCATCGGATTGCACACTAACAATGTCCTTCACATACACTATAAAAATATCCTCTAAAGTTTTGAGAATGATTTTTTTCCCATCCGACATTTGTGCTTGAAGATTTGCTAGAAGGACATCGAGCCTTAAGTTGTAATTTTTTTGCCGCTCGCTACTAGCAGCCTTTTCAATGGCCTCTTTGAACTCCTCCTCGTTAACTGGTTTAAGCAGAAAATCGGTTGCACTAAAACGAAATGCCTGAACTGCGTACTGATTATAAGCCGTGACAAATATTATTGAAAAATCGATAGGTTTAAGTTTCTGGATAATGTCAAAACCAGTACCATCGGGTAAATCGATATCCATAAATACAAGTTCAGGTGTAAATTCCTTTATTAAAGCCAAAGCTTGTTCAACTGATTTTGCTCTGCCGAGCACACTCAGCTGCGGAGCGCATCTTTGGATAAGTCCTTCGAGCACATCGTACGATGAATCTTCATCTTCAATAATCAATGTTTGCATACTGGCTAAATTTTAATCTGTAACGGTACTTTTATTTTAACCAAAGTTCCTGATTTTCCCACTAGAGATAAATCATCAATGCTAAGTGATGCCTCTTGTTTTCCTCTCTTTGAGAGTAATGTTAAGCGCTCGTTAGTAATCTTCATTGCCAACGATTTATGTTCGATATTCTTTTTGTCCTCTGTTGATTTGCTAATACCCACTCCGTTATCTTCTATCTCACAACAAATACAACTATTACATTCGTAAAACCTAATTACTAACACGCCACCTCGCTCCGATCGTAAGAAACCATGCTCTATGGCATTCTCAACGAAAGGTTGGGCAAGCATAGGAGGAATCATATTTTCGAGAAAATCAGAATCATCCGGGAGGATAATCGAGTATGAGAAGTTATCGGAGAATCTTATTTTCTGCATCTCAAGGTATAGTTCGAGGGTTTCCACCTCAGTCTCAATCGAAATAAGATTGTGCCTAGAATTTTCAAGGATTAGTCTCATTAAACGGCTAAACTTACCTATATACCCACTAACAACTTCGGGTGGTTGCTTATTAAGTAATGATTGTATTGCTACTAATGAATTGAAAATAAAATGTGGATTCATTTGGGTTCGCAATAGTTTATGCTCAAGTTTTTGCGACTCCATTGCAGTTTTTAACCGGTTCTGTCTAATAAGCAAAATTGAAAATAGGGCAACTAATACAACAACAATTGATAAGGCGGTAATAGTAAGTGTACTATTTCTTAATCGAAGTTGGTTGGCGGTATTTTGGGCATCAAGAAGATTAATTTTTGCCTGCTTCGCTTCCGATTGGTAAATAGCTTCTAGTTCACTTATTTGCTTCGATTTAGTTTCATTAAACAAGCTGTCTTTTATTGCTGTGCCAAGCAATATATACTCATATGCTTTTTTATAATCGTTCACACTAGAGTAAAACCTCGATAACCAAAAATTATTTTCGGCAATAACTTTTGACATTTGGTTTTGCTGAGCAATCTGAGTTGATTTGTGGATATAATCCTTTGCTTTTTCAAAATTCTTTTTATTCATTTCTAGTTTAGCAAAATGACTATAGGTATTTGCCAGTACATAATCTTCAACATTTGTTCGATTACGTTTTAATACCAAATTGAAATAAAATGATGCACTATCAGTATTGTTCTGCATCATCTTAACGTAGCCAATGTTGCTGAGGATCATTGAAATCATCAACTGATCGTTTGTTCTATTCGAGTAAAAAAGTGCCCGTCGAAAAGTATTAATTGCACTATCGAGTTGATTATTCTTGATGAATATTTCACCAAGGTTATTGGTAGCCCTTCCACGCTGAAAGTCTGATTTTGCGAATGAAATAGCTTTCTTCAAGTATTCCCCTGCAACACCATACTCGTTATTGTCAAAATGAATAAATGACAAATTGATACTTGTATTTGAAATTGTTGTGGAGTCGTTAACCCTTTCGGCGTAATGAAGTGCTTTTGTAAGGTATCTTTTTGCTTGCAAATATTGAGACATAAACATGTAGCAAGCTCCAATTCCAGATATTTGTTTATTAATATTTACTGAATCTTTAAGGTTTTCGTAATAATTTAGTGCTTCGTGGTAATGTGGAAGTGCGACTGTTAATTTCGATTTTAATAGTTCAATTAGAGCGATGTTGCTGTAGTACGATGCTTTTAATTCAATATCGTTTGTGCTTATATAATAATCTTTATACTGATTGAGCACTTGCTCAGCAGAATCGGGATTTGATATAATTAGATTGTGAGCATTTTGAAGATTCTGCTTATACTTATTATTTGACCCAATAGATTGTTCCTCAATAAATACTGAACTGTGGGCTAAATGAGAATTAATCGCTAATAAAACCAGAAGTATTATTCTTACTGCCATAATATATTACCGAAAAAGTATCAATTTTACTACATAAGTAATAAAAATTGGATTAAGATAATATTTAAAACATCAAAAAAATACTTAAGATGTATCCTTAGTCCATTGTTGTAAATTTATTGGAAGGCTACAGCTTGGCTTTATCGCAATCTTTTGAATTTAATCTTTGTCGAGTATTTATCTGATAGATCTGTTTTAGATAGAAGCCTATGCGGCTAAACTATTTTATGAACACTGTTGTGTTGATGAGTTTCACCGTGAATTAGATTACTGCAATCTAAACACATAGGTTATTGTTCCAATCTGGTCAGACTGAGAATTTTTCTTAACATTAAATTTTGTTTTAATTGCGGCAGTTTCCGCAGCTTTAAGTAGTTCGCTATCAAGTGTAGTTGAACCCTTAACCCCAGGGATTGCTTTAGTTACATTTCCTTGGCTATCAACAGTAACTTCAACTACAACTGTTCCTCTTTTTTGGTTGGGATAGGCAGGAGATATAAGTTTTTCTGCAGTTCTTCCGCTCAAATTAGTTATAATGCCTCTCTCTGCATCTCCACCGCCACCGGTAGAGCCAATTCTATTCTGGGAATCCACTGAGCCCTCTTCGCTTCCTTGGTTGCCAGCCTTTCCTGTTTCTCCCTCGCCAGTTGTGCCTCCGTCGGTCTTTTGGCCGGGGAATAATGCCTTTTTGTTGGCTTCGCGGGGCTTTTCAGTTTGGGTTTCGCTGGTATTTTTATTGGTGGTTGTTTCGGTTTGCTTTGTTGTGGTCTTTTTTGTGGACTCCACTTTTTTTGTTTCGTCCTTCTTCTTTACTTGTAATGAGGGTGCTTCCTCTGTGTCCTGTGTTAGTGGCGATTCCTCCTGTGGTTTTGAAGCGATAGATGATTGAGGAGTAGATACTTCTTGCTCTAATTTTGGTTCCATTGCTCCCATACCGTCATCGGAATTCCCAAAATTAATTAGAATTCCTTGTTCTGCCGGAAGTGGGAGAGGTGTGGTAAAACCAAAAACCATAAGCAGTAGAACTGCAAGGAGATGCACTAGAACTGTACTTAATATGCCTTTGCCTCTACTGCTCATAATATAACTAATTACTCTTTAAGGGTTGAGTAGCAAGAATTAGTTTGTATTTATTATCCTTAGCAATATTCATTACTTTAACAACTTCCTCCATAGGAACACTTCTGTCAACGTGAAGTGCAATTGTAGGGTCTTCTTCTCCCTTCATTTTTTGCTGTAAAAGATACTCCAGTTGATTCAGTGTTACAGGAACAGTTTCAAGGTAGAATGTTCTTTCTGCAGTAATCGATACCGATGTTATTGGCTTTGCCGATGTTTGGCTGTTACTTTGCGGTAAAAGAAGTTTCAAGGCGTTTGGGTGAACCAGTGTTGATGATATCATAAAGAATATCAACAGTAGGAATACAAGGTCACTCATTGATGCCATACTGAAACTTGAATCTACCTTTGCTCTTCGTTTTAGTGCCATAGCGGTAATGTTTAAGCAACAGGTTCGTTGAGTAAGTCCATGAACTCAGATGTTTTTGCCTCTAGGTCATAAACAACCTTTTCTACGCGCGCAACTAAAAAGTTATATCCAAAGTATGCAAAAATACCCACAATTAAACCGGCAACAGTGGTTACCATGGCGGTATAAATACCGTTTGATAGTAAACTTACATCAATGTTATTACCTGCCATTGACATATCATAAAATGCTTGAATCATACCTATAACAGTACCAAGGAAGCCGATCATAGGAGCACCCCCTGAAATAGTGGCAAGGAATGGAAGACTTGCTTCGAGTTTAGATATTTCCAAGTTTCCAACATTCTCAATAGCAGTATTAACATCGGAAAGCGGACGGCCAATTCTTTGTACTCCCTTCTCAATCATCCTTGCAACAGGTGTGCTTTTGGATTGGCAGAGAGCCAGAGCGGAGTCAATTTTATCCTCGTGAATGTATTCCCTTATGCGATTCATGAAATTTGCATCGGTATCGGAAGCTTTTCTAATTGCAAAGTATCGCTCTGCGAAAATATATATTGCTACGATGGAAAGGAGGAAAAGAGGAATCATTATCCAGCCACCTTTAATGGCTAAATCAATAAAACTTAACGAAACCTCGGTGGCTTTTTCATTTCCTGCTTGAGCTGCCAAAAGAATAGTTGAAAGTATGTTCATATGCATCAAATTTTTGCGAAAATTACTAAAAAAACGTTTTAATTCTAAATACTATTGTTCTTTACTACTTTATTTGGATGAAATTGTCCGTTTTATTTGTGCTATCTTGCTGTAATGTGGAATCTTTTTTCTCAGTATTAATTCCATTATCAATTATAATCATAGGAACGTTAACTTCTTCGGGCTTAAATGTGTTTTTAATTCTGGTCCATAAATCACTGAGATTATTGAATTCTTCGCGGTAAAGAATTCCCGCTCCTGTGGTGTAGTTGTTTTCCTGATTGGTTAGTAGTATTTCATCATTTGACCTAGCAAAAGCTTTAAATCTCAATTTTCCTGATTTATTTAACTTAACATCAAGGTTGAAGTCACCAGCTATGGGGTTGTTGGTGTTTTTTGCGCCCAAATCTACATTCCCGTTAATGGATACTCTGTCGTCTAGTATTTGTGTTGATAGTGCAAGTTCCCATTGGTCGGATGTCATTTGATCCTCCATTCCTGGTCTGTAATTAAAACCAAAGTCGAAATTATTACTCCATTGCGAAACCCAGTTGCTTAGTTGGTTCGAGGCGAGTTCGCTAACTGTATTCCAACCTGCAGTCGATAAATTTGAATTACCTCTTTCTGTATCCTGTTCGGAGTCCATAATAAAACTTCCAATTCCAATAAGTCCAATAAACTGTCGGTTAATTTTCTCCTCGGTATTAAGAATACTTCCAACAAGGCCCTTTGTTTCGTTATCGGCATTGGGTACATCAATGTTGAACTTAATGTTCGGAGTCATTAGTTTTTGTGTTAAAAAAATTTGGCAATCAACAGGCACTCTCGATGTATTATTGTTTCGAAGTAGAGGTTCTAGCGAAGTTCTAACCCTATAAACTGCCTCAATATCAACTATTGCATCCAAAGGATCGCCATTCCAAGTAATATTGCTACCTTCTTCAATTCTAAATTTTTTATTAATAACTCCTTGTAATGTGAAAAGGTAATCTCCCTTTTCGATGATATAGTTACCGAACATTTTGAATATTTCACGCGATGGATTTATCTCCAATTTCAGATTTCCTCGGCCATTTGCCTTAATTATATCGCCTAGCTTCTTGTCGATAATTATTTGCGCTTCAGCCTCTGGTGTAACTTGTAATTCAAGCACTAGATTTAGGTTTGCATTGCTCTTTTCTTCCTCAACAACGGTTTCTTCAATTGGAATGAAGTTGGGGTCGTTATTGATAAATGTTATAAAGTTGTTTTGGTCTACGGTACTTCCGCTGGAGAGGGGAAGGAAGATGGCTGTTTTATTCTCTGTTTTAAGTTTGATGTTTAAGTTTAGGTCGTCAGGCTTTCCATTTACGAGGACTATCCCTGAACCATAAACTGTTCCATAAAACGAACTGTTGTCGTGCTCCGTTGTGTTCATACACTGAAAGCCTTCTGTAGAAAGGCTAAGGTTAAGGTTGAAGTCTTTAAAGTAATTTGTTCTAATTGCCCCATTAACTAGTGCCGTTTTTCTGTTGCGGTCGTTAATTTTAAAACCTTTTAGGAAGATGTCACTATTTTCAACCGATATGTTGTCGTTTATGGTATACTGTGTCTTAAGAAAATCAACAGTTAAACTTGAATTATCTAAAACAATATTGCCGTTAATAATTGGCTTCTTGGTTGTGCCTGTTATTTTTAGGTTACCTTTAATAATTCCCGATAGGTTTGAGATGTTTCCTTCTAGTAATGGCGATAGATGGTCTAGTTTTATTTTGTTTATATCAATGTCAAAATTTAAGTTGCTATTTTCAATGTAATAGTTTCCTTTCGCAGAGAAAGTAATGGAGTCGTTTTGCTTGTTGGACAAATTAATAGCCATTCTCTGCTCGGAGTTATGCCATACACTGGTAAAATTTATATCTCCAACAGGTTTTGCGTTTGCAGATAATTTATTTATCGAGATATCGGCGTAGAGAGTAGGGTTTGAGTAAATTGCATTTAGCCTTGCAAAGCCATTTATTTTGCCCTGTAAGGAGTATCCTAAGTTTTGTAAGTAAAGGTTAAGGTACGATATGTTTAAATTTTTTATGTTGATGGAAAGAGTGTCTTGTTCCTTTGTCGAGATGTTACCCTTAACAGTAAGTTCTTGATTTAAACTACTTACCGAAAAATTATCAATAAAAATACTCGATGTGTCAACAGCGATAGTGGAAGCGGATAATTGCCATGTGGAATCGCTTAAAACAAAAGTTGATGGTTTAAAATGAAATTGTGCAATATGGCCATTCTTGCCCGATTCGTTAAAATCTGCAATTGCTTCAATTAATCCGTAGGTGGCTGGTTTTTCCTGATTTTGCCAGCCGAGAGAAAAATCCAGAATGTTATTCTTAACCTGTGTGTTGATTTTAAAGTTTTTTACCTGTGTTTCTCCAAATTTAATAACCGGAGTAATAATGCTTGCAACGAGAGTGCTATCCTTGGTTTGTCCATCAACGCTTAACTCTTTTACCGATGTTGATCCAATTTGGATTTCAGGTATTTTGATTTTGAAAGTTAAACTTTGTAAATCGGGATTGAGAATTCCAAATATTGTTGAGTTTTCGGCAATTTTTATTTCTGGCGATATAACCGTGGTTATTTTCTGAGTTTTCTTTAGCCTGAATTTTATTAGGTAATCGTTGTATTCTGGTTTTTCTACACCGGTGGTTGGAAGGGGTTTGATATCTCCTTTTTTGTTAAAGGCCGGTGCGTATTTAAAGAAAAGATCCGATAGATACGCAAAAACTTTTGAGTAGTTGTACTTGCTCCGTATTTCGCCTTCTGCAAATTCCGATTTTAAACTAATCATCTTGCTGTCAACTGAGTTGTCAGCAGATATAACTATGTCGGATAACTTAAATTCACCCCGTTGATTTTTGTAGTAGGAGTTCAGAACTTTTATTTCTCCCTTACTGTTGTCGAGGTTGCTACCCGTAAATTTTGTGGTTAGGAGGAACGATGCTTGTGATATTGAGTCGGTTGTGTTAAGGTTAAGCTTAACCAAGTCTACTTTTGGAACAAATGCCGAGAAATCGAACTCTGGAATTGAGTCCGAGAAGTCAATCTTCCCAAGGAAGTTTAGTTTACAGTTGGGGTCATTTAGGTGAACTGACCCAATATAGGTTTTATTGCTCAAGTTTCCAGATACCTCTATGTCGGAGTAGTTGTATTTGTTGAGAATAAACGATTTAATTGTTGCATCGGTAAATGCTTTAACATTTGCTTCCTTGTCGCTACTTCCTTTAACTTTTGCGTGGAAAGTTGTTCTGCCTATAAAATCCGATTGAGCTAACTTCCCAACGTCGAGGTTTATCGCATTTAAATTCCCTTCAAATGCAATACCTTGATTCTTGTCAGGTAGGAATGATAGGTCTATGGCTAACTTACCTATTGCGCTAGTAATTGTACCGTAAGCTACGAAGTTGTTAATGTAACCTGTAAAGTTCCCTTTGTAAGTAGTTTTGCCAAGAACATCTACGTCGGCAGGAATATCTATGATTGATTTATTCTTTTGGTCTTTTATGGATAGTAAGTCGTTTCGGGTTGTCGATAGTTCTTTAATGTCAACAACCATAAGTGTTTGGTCTATCTTAGGGAGTCCTGTAACGTTAACGTTTGTCAGAATTTTAGTTTGGGCACCCATTGTTATTTCCAAATTTTTTCCTCTTATATCGCTAATAGGGCCTTTAATTTGTCCATTGAGTGTTGCTGATAGCTGAATGTTCCTGAAAGAGGGAATAATGTATGCTATAGTTGTTGTTTTAATGTAGGAGTTGGTTATGTCAGCATCAAGTTTTATTTTATTTACAAAGTCACTAAAGTTGCTCCAATTTGCGAATCCCATTTTAAAATGGTTCATTTTGATTGATGAGCCGTGAGCCACAATTCGCAATTTGTCGAAATTAAGGTAATGGCTACAAAGTGTAAAGTCTGCTCTAAACTTATCGAGTTTAAACCCTGACTGGTCAACTAGGCTGAGGTCGTTGATTTTTATTGCAATAGTGTCGGCATTAATGTAGAAATCGCCTGCATCAATGTTTAGGTTATTGAAAGAAAAGTCCTCGAAATTAATGCCAAATTCTTGATGCTTTGCCTTTACATTTTTAAGGTTAAAGTGGGAGTTCGAAATAATTACTTGATTCGACTTAAGAATAAAGTTGCTTGAATCTTGACTCTTTAAGGTGTCGCTAGAAATTTTGTTGAGTAGGGCTGTTAAATTCATCATTCCTGATGAATCCGTAACAAAATTGATGTATGCTTGGTCAATCGCAACTTTATTCAGTTTGTATTCTCCTTCGTTTAACTTAAAGGTTGATAACGAAACGCTTATTCTTTTTGCAAATATCAGGGTGTCCTTATTTAAATCCTCAATGTAAACATTCTTGAGAAGCACTCTATTGAACGGACGAAAATCTACCGCTCCAACAGAAACGTTTATACCAGTTTTTGATTTAATTAATGTGGATACTTTATCAACAAGAATAGTTTGCACTTGGCTACTTTGTACTACCAGCCATAGTGCTACAGGTAGCCCAAAAAGTAGTACAAATAACCAGACTGATATTTTCAGTAATTTTTTGATACTTTTGTTGTTTAAATTTATAATTCAAATATCTCCAAATGGCGTACCGAAATTAAGAAAAGACGTTGATTTTTTCTAAATTTCAAGGGGCATATTTTTAATTTTTTTGTGTTTTAATAAATTTTGACGATGAGCGTTACAATTTTAGGGATTGAATCTTCGTGCGACGATACATCTGCGGCAATTATTCGCGATGGTTTTTTGCTTTCCAACTTAATTAGTAATCAGGAGGTTCATAACGAGTATGGGGGAGTTGTTCCCGAGTTGGCTTCGCGTGCTCATCAGGCTAATATAATTCCTGTTGTACAAAGTGCAATAAAAAATGCGGGTATTTCTATTAATGAGATTGATGCTGTAGCATTTACCCGCGGACCAGGATTGTTAGGTTCGTTGTTGGTTGGAACTTCCTTTGCAAAAGGCTTGGCTCTTGCTCAGAATATTCCTTTGGTTGCGGTAAATCACTTACAGGGGCATGTACTAGCTCATTTTGTTAAGGATGACGTTAACCAAACACACCCTTCGTTTCCATTTTTATGTTTGCTAGTATCAGGTGGACATACACAGCTTATTGTGGTACGTGATTATTTGGATATGGAAATTGTTGGTGAGACCATTGACGATGCGGCCGGCGAGGCCTTCGATAAGTGTGCTAAAGTTATGGGGTTGCCTTATCCTGGTGGACCTGTAATTGATAAGTTATCGAAATTTGGCGATGCCACCGCATTTCAGTTTGCCAAGCCAAATATTAAAGGTTTGGACTTTAGTTTTAGTGGATTAAAAACTTCATTCCTCTATACCCTTAGGGATAGGATGAATGAAAATGCTAACTTTATCGAGGAGCGTAAGTCTGATTTGTGTGCGTCACTTCAGCAAACAATCATTAGTATTCTTCTTAGCAAAGTTGAGTTGGCTGCCAAAAAATATGGAATTACCGAGATCGCTATTGCAGGTGGAGTATCTGCTAATTCAGGTTTACGTGAAGGGTTAACTATACTGGGGCTCAAAAAGGGCTGGAATGTTTACCTTCCTCAATTTAGATATACTACTGATAATGCTGCAATGATTGCCATTACTGGGTATTATCGCTTCCTTGCTGGGGATTTATCTCCACATAGTGTTACCCCTCTTGCCCGATTTCCAATCAACCATGAACTCTAGATAGAATCTGGTGGCGATAAGTGCTTCCTAAGGATATTGAATAAGTCCAATCTGCTTATAGGTTTGGTAATAAAATCGTTGCATCCTGCCTCTATGCTCAAATTTACCTTGACACCAGAGCTGTATGCAGTTTGGGCAACAATGATAACATTGGAGTTGCTTAAACGAATTTCTCGGGTAATTTCAATACCATCCATATCGGTAAGTCTAAGGTCCATAAACACAAGGTCAATATTCGGAGTGGAATTAAAGGTTGTTATGGCCTCTTCTCCGGTTTTGGAATGGATTATTTTACAGCCAGTCTCTTCTAGCATTTTTGATAGAAGCAGATAGTTAGATTGAATGTCTTCTACGATTTGAATTGTTTTATCCTTTAGTTGAGGTGGATCTTGCTGTAAATAGTATGGAGTTTGCTTGGTAATTGTGCTTCGAGCTCCTACAGGTGTGATTGGTATTGTAAAGTTTATAGTTGTTCCAGCGCCCTCGGTCGTTTCAATCCATATTTTTCCATTCATAATTTCAATAAGCCTTTTGGTAATGGGTAATCCTAGACCCAAACTATTTTGGGGGCTTTCTGAATTATTGTTAAATGGTTGGAATATGGTATTAAGGTTTTTATTATCAATACCAGGGCCGCTATCCTGTATCCATAGGTGTAAACTCGATGAACTTTTCTTTTTACAGCCAATCTCAATATAACCTTTTGTAGTGAATTTAACAGAGTTGTTGATAAGCCGCCAAAATACACTTTTAAGGATGTTTCTGTCCGATAATATGTCAAAATTAATCTCTTCCTCGTCAATAGATGTTTTGATGGTTATGTGTTCTTTGTCAAAAAGTTTTAGTTCGTTTAGAGTTATAATATGTAGTGTGTTAAAGAAGTCGTATAGGTTTATTCTTTGGTATGTTAACTTGTATTGTTCCGATTCCAGTTTGGATAAGTCAATTAAGTTGTCAATTTGATATTGAAGTGTTTTACTACTTTTTGCGATTTCTTTGGTGTATTGCTTGGTTTGTTCTTGTTTCAGACGGGGAGCCGATAAAAGTTCGCAGTAACCTAAGATATTGTTTAACGGGGAACGAATTTCAAACGAGAGGTTTGAAATTAGGGAATCACTAAAATGTTCAAGTTCGTTCGCTTTTTTATTTAAATCATCGAGTGAATATTTCAATGAGGATATTTCAAGTTCTTGCTGTTCTATTTTTTGTTGTAGATTTGATATGGTATGCTCATTATGTTTTTTTTGCCTTTTAATTAATTTAATATGGAAAAAAATAAACAGGAGTATAGCCAAAACTACTAGCCCACTTATTAAAGAGTATTTGTAGAAGGGAATATTACTATTTTCTTTTTCTTTGTAAATAAATCCATCAATACTTCTTGTGGTTTGTATAATTCCTGATTGCTTGAGAATTTCGGTCATATGCAGCCATCGTCCTTTGTTGGAGTGCCCAATGTTTATAAAGTCGGGTTGAATGAATTTTTTAACCTGAGCTGCCTCAAAAAGTAGGTGATCCAACGTTTTTGTTGATTTGTATTTTGTCTGAATAAGTTGGGCAATTTCATTTTCGTTTTTAAGGGCATAATCCCAGCCTTGTATGGTGGCTTCAATGAATTTGTCTACTTTGGCCTTGTGTTTTCGGAGATACGATTGAGAAGTAAACAAGCATTCCGCATAAAAATCTATTCCATAATTTTTCGGTAAAATTATTTTATAGGGAATTCCAAATCTATCTAAAAAGTATGGTTCATTGCATTGGTAAATTGCCGTTGCATCAACTTTAGAGTTTAATAAGTTATTAAGCGAAAGTGTTGATTGTTGGATGTTTACCTGGGATGATTTAATGCCCTCAATAAATAGCATTGCAAGTATTTCATTTGACCCTCCATTGTTATTTAACTCTATGGTTTTTCCAACAAAATCTTGTGGGGTGTTAATCTCGGAATCACCTCTTACCGCAAGAGCCACAGGGCTATTTTGAAATATTGGAATGAGTGCAATAAGAGGCTCGCCTTGCATATACCTTACTAATAGTTCAGAGTTGGCAACTCCTAAATCTGCTCTTCCGGCAATAACCTCGTCAATTGAATTTATGTTGTTGGAGTTTAAATCTCTTAGTTCAACATCTAGTCCTGCTTCTTTATAGTACCCATTTTCTAGTGCTGCATAGTAGCCTGCAAATTGAAATTGATGCTTCCATTGCAGTTGAACTACAATTTTATCTCCACTTTTTGCAACCAGTAATTGAGAAAATAACGTGAAGAACAAAGTTATTGCCATTACGAAAAAAAAATTAGTTTTCTTTTCGTTAAGGGTTGTGTGGCTAAGAACAATATTCTTTTTCATTGGTTTATATTTCTCAAAGCACTTTTTCTGTATTTTAAAGTTACAAATTTTAATTGGGTTCGAGTTTATTTTATAAAATTGTTTTCTAAATTTTTGTTAATACACTAATCGGTATGTAATTATGAGTAGGAATATATTGTTATTATCACCGTCAAAAACTTTGTCGATATTGGAGAATAGTAATTGCGATATGTTTACTATTCCTGCTTTTATTGAAAAATCAAAGAGAATTGTTAGTCAAATAAAATTGTTGTCGCATAACGATTTAGAAAAAATGTATGATGCTAGTACTAAAATTGCATTTTTAAATTGGCAACGCTATCAGGAATGGATGTTGCCGTTTAATTTGAATAATAGTAGGCAATCGATACTTTATTTTAACGGTGATGTTTACGAAGGGTTGAATGCAGTCGACTTTGATTCATCGGATTTCCTGTATGCTCAAAATTACCTCAGAATTATTTCGGGGTTGTATGGATTACTTCGTCCGTTGGATTTAATTCAACCTTACAGGCTCGAAATGGGGGCGCTTTTTAAAGTTGATAATCAAATGTCGCTTTACAGTTATTGGAGCCAAAGTATAACAGATTCTTTAGCAGAAGAGCTAGGGAAGGACGGAAGTATTATTAATTTGGCTTCCAATGAGTACTTTAAGGTTATTGATAAGAAGTTGGAGGATAAAGTACTTCATATTGAGTTTAGAGAGAATAAACCCGAAGGATTAAAGGTAATTCCTATACTATCAAAACGAGCACGTGGTTTAATGGCTCGTTTTGCAGTAAAGAATAAAATTGTAAATGTAGACGACCTGAAACTTTTCGATTACGAGAATTATATGTTCTATGAGCCATTGTCAACATCGAATAAGTGGGTTTTTATTCGACGAACATAGCCTCATTATCTTTTAATTCTATACTTTTATTTTCAATTAAAGTTTTCTCTAGTTTACGCGTAGAGCTTACTTTACCTTTCTCCTCTGGGAAAAGGATTAGGGTTATGGGTATAATTGAGAATTTATTACTAGGACGAATACTTTCGAGCCACTTAAAACCCTTAAGGTTTATTTCCTCGATATCAATTTTTGAGATAGGATGGAAGTTGGATATTGGTTTTTCCAAAAAAGTAATCTTTGAAGGACTGTTATTCTTGATCTTTATGGAAATGTTTGAGCATTCGGCTTGGTTTACCATCGTTATGGTATCTTTTTCCTTTACAAAGTAAACTGCTTGTCCATTTCCCTTAACATCAACTTTATTTAGTTTGCCGTCAAGAAATCTTGCAAAAATTGTTTTGCCCTGCATTTGGTTGAAATACAAATCTGTTTCTTTTGATATCATAAACGCAGAACCAATAAAATCAACCTGACGAAGCGATTGTTGCTGAGAGAAAATTACAATTTCATTAGCAGACATTTGGTTTGTTTGATTCCACAAAACAGGTTCAACATACATTTTTAGCGTTGAATCTGTACTGTTGTATATCATTGAGTCGCATTTTCCTTGTATATCGCTTCGAAAAAACTTGACATTGCCCAGTGCTTTTAAAAGTTTGTAGGTAGAATCCTTATTAGTTACAGTATCTTTTTTTAGTGTGCGCAGAAAAAGTTTATCAGATCGAAGGAATAGCGTATCTTCTTTGTCAATCATCATTGCATAAGGGTTTTCTGTAACTTCCGCTTCCTGAGTTTTTTCCCAGTAACTTCCTTTGTCACCGTAAATGTATGTTCTGTTTACAGTATCAATTACAACGATATTTTTGCTGGCTTTGGCAAATCCATTTTGTTTGTCGTAGAAAATGTCCTCACCAAACATTTTGTATGTGTCGCTTATGATGTAGGCATTTTTCTGTAAGCTCGATTGATTTAAGTCTCTATTATGCCAACCCTTCTCACAGTATGCATAATTATCCTTATTGTATATGTTAGTAGGACCAAAGAACGAGGCAATCTTGTTGTTGGTATTGTACTCCAGTGAGTCAGTAAAAATATCACCATCGGTATTATTCATTACAACATTACCTGCAAAGGCTATTTTCTTTTCATTTCTAAAGTAATAACCTTTTTGGCTGGTTAATTTAGAGTCCTTAGTGGTTATTACTCCGCCGGTTGTATAGTAGGCGTAATTTGTTTTTGAGTTGAAATACAGGATATTCGTAACTAGCGTAGCATCGTCATCGACTAAACGCACCTCTTTTCCGGTTAGCTCACCTATAGATGTTTTTCCATCGAAATGCAACACATCTCCGTAAAGTTTTGATGATTCCTGGGATACAACAACATTTCTGTAGGCATCAAACCAGTTCTCCTCTTTATGCATATAAGCGCTATCGCAGGTGATAGTTGTGTTCTCATATTCGAACACAACATCACCTATATAACGAATAATAAGTTGATCATTTACTTTGAGGCTTTTCATACTATTAGCCCCTTTTAGCTTTATAACACTTTTGCTTTGGGCTAAACCATTTGTTAAGCCTATAAGCAAAACAAAAACAACGAGGCTAATGGATGATCTTGTCTGTAAAATCATTCCTAATCTACTTTATCCAACCTTTTGACTCAAACGTACAATTCTTAAATGAGGGGTCAATTCTAATAAATGTTACTCTTTGTTTTTTCTCAATCCACTCTTTTAGTATGTCTGATTCCATACTTTGTTTTGCAAGACCTTGTATTACATCATAATCATCCTTGATATTCGCAGTATGAGCCTTTACAATGCGCTTAATCTTAACTATTTTAAATACAACATTCGCGTGTTCGTCACGCGATTCAAATGGGGTACTCATTTCATCCACCTTAAGGTCTCTAATTACATAAAAGTCTGAAGGTTGTAGGTGCTCTTTTTCAAAAAGAGAAGTGTTGGTGTAAGGATTAATAACAAGACCTCCATTTAGGTTCGACTTTTTATCCTCGGAAAACCTCATGGCTGCATGCTCAAATTTGATACTATCGGATTTAATAAGTGTTGAAATGCTATCTAACTTAGCAATTGCTTGAGCTGTCATATCTGAGGAGAATTGGGGTTTCATTAGAATGTGACGAACGTTTACCTTGTCGCCCTTGCTTTCGATCATCTGAATAATGTGAAATCCATACTCGGTTTCAACAATTTGGCTGACTTGGCCTTCTTTTAAACCAAAAGCAACATCGGCGAATGCTTTCACCAACTCATCCCTCGACCTGAATCCTAGTTCTCCTCCACGAATTGCAGATGCTCTATCTTCGGAATATGCTACAGCCAGAGTCGAAAAACGTTCACCTTTAAGAATACGCTCACGAATTTCTAGCAATTTTTCTTTAACTTGGAATTTCGCTTCAGCAGAAGATGGAGGGAATATCATTATTTGTTGCAATTCGTATTGCTCAGGTATTTTGGGCAAACTATCAGGAAGGGTGTTTTTGTAAAAACTCTTCACTTCCGAAGGGGTGATTTTTACTTTGTCAACAATCTTCTGGCGCATTTGCTGCGATAACTGTTGTTCCTCGATAACTTCTCTTAAATCGTCTTTTATTTCATACATTGGCTTGTTAAAGTAATTTTCCAATGCTTTCTCTGAACCTATCTGGTCGATGAAATATTTTAATCTTCTATCAATCTCGGATTCAATAGAGGCTTGATTAACTTCAATACTATCGATTTTTGATTGGTTAACTAGAAGTTTATGGGTTAGCATCTGCTCAAGGAGTTGGCATTTGTCATTATTGCCAGTTAAAGCGCCTTGCATTTTCATGCGCAACATCTCTTGTTCAATATCCGAAAGAAGAATTCTTTCCCCACCAACAACTGCTACAACTTGGTCAATTACATTTTGCGATTTTAAATATCCATTAGTTGTGGAAATGGATACTAATAGAATTACTAAGAAACGATAAAATCTCATTGGTTCAATAATATTAGTTTAGAACTGTCTGTTTAGTATTTAAATATTTGAAAATTATTCTTGTCCTGTTCGCGGTTATATAAACTTTGTTGCAGGTCAATAATTAGTTTTTGCTTTCTGGAGTTTAGAACAATTTGCTTAATGTTTTCAGTTACATACTCGAATGGGGCAATTGAACCCTTGAACAGTACGCTTCTGAAGTTTACTAAATACACATAGTCCCCATCTTCCATTTCAATCTGTTTCTGTTTACTTAGCGTTTCGTCAGTATTTTGGATTGGGTATGGGAGTTCCCTTAGAATAAAAGGTAATGATATCCACTTATCACCAAAGTAATCGTATTTGATTGATGCTTGGTAGGCTAGGTTGTCAAGTTGTTTTATATCATCATCCCTAGTTGATTTATATAGTTCCTTAATTTTCTGGATTTGGGGTGCTTCTTTTCTAAGTTTGATGTAAAGTGCCTTTACTATTGTTTCGTCCAGTACAAAGTTATCTTTGTGTTCGTTGTAGTATTGCTCTAATTCAGTAAATTTGACTGAAGTGTCCATTTTTTGATTTATGTACTCCTGTTCGTACTTGAATATTAGCAAGGAAGTCCTGTAATCCTCAAGTTGACGGGCAACATTTTTCTGCGAGTCGCTTAGGTTTTGTTCGGCCATTCTTAAAAGTAACTGGGTTTGTATCCACTTCTCAATGTAAGCCTTGGTTATCAGAGCACTATCCTCCTTGGTTACCCCTTTTAGAAAAAGATTCTCGATATCTGTGGAGTAAAGGTATTTGTCGTATACCCTTGCAATAGGTTTAGGCTTATCCTTGGTGTTCATGCAAGATGTTAGGATAATGCCAAATACAATCAGAGTGATATACTTTGTTAATGATGCTTTCATAAAAGCCATTTATGTTTATTTTACTGATTCAACCAATTCGGTAAATACTTCATCGCTAACCTTAACAGGAAATTTTGCCTTTAAAGTATCAATCCATTCAGATTCTAGGGTTTCTTGGTAATCTGCAATAACTTGTCCACGGCAATCGTCGAGCATTTTCTGGTCGCCAGTAGTTGTTGCTAAAATTTCAGTAACAAGTATTGAGCCATCTTTATCGGTTGTAACATTAATCCCGTTTTTCCAAGTTTTGAAATTTAAAACATCAGGGAAGTCGGTGTTGGCGGATTTTTCTTCAACTGTAATCACTTCTCCTTTTTTGTTGAATTTTTCAATGTAATCTTTTGGGTTGATATTATTGCTTTTTCGTTTGGCTAAGCCACTAACAAATTTCTCTTTAATTTTGGCGTTCTTCAATGTGTAAACGGCATAGTGAACACGCTCGCCCCAGGTGTATTGGTTTTTGTGTGTGTCGTAATAATTGGCAATGCCTATGCTGTCGGAACTTTTTTGCCATACCATTTGGTTCGTAATTTCAAAAAGTAACATACCCTCAAGGTATTCCTTGGAGAGTTGTTTAAATTCTGGATGTTTCTCTGGTAAACGATTTTCTTCAAATTCAAGGATTATTCTATTAATCCACTCGCCGTAGGCTACCTTAATAAAACCTTTTAATGTGTTTTGGCCAATAAAACGTTGATTAGCCTCCATAAAACTTGCAAAATTGGAAATTCTATAACTACCACCGGTGAATTCAAAAATGACAGCATTATCCTTAACCGTTTTGGCCTTCCATTCGCCACGGTATAATGATGAATCTAACAGTTCTGTAATAACTTTCAGTTTTGCAGTATCCTCCTTGAAGTTGTATTCCTTCTTAATTTTCTTGATAAAGGACTCTCGCGATTTTTGATTCCTAGAATCGCGTGCAACATTTGATTTTATCTCAGGTAGCATTTCCTCCTTGGTTCCAACCATCTTTCTTCCAAGACGCTTTACTATATGCCAACCAAATGTGCTTTGGAATGGTTCAGATATTTGTCCGTCTGCTGATAAGCCGAATGCCACGCGTTCAAACTCTGGGATAATTTGACCAGAACTTAGCCATGGTAATTCGCCTCCATTCTTAGCTGTGCTTGGGTCTTGTGATTCTTCCTTGGCAATAGTTGCAAAGTCGGTACCTGCTTTTAGTTTATCGCTAATTTCAACAATTTTTTTACGGGCATTCTCTGCATCTTGTGGGTTAGCGTTAGGTTGAACGCGAATCATTATATGCGCAACCTTAACTTGCCCTTGGGCTGGGCGCTTGCCGTGAACTTTAATTATATGATACCCGAAGCGTGTACGAACTGGTTTCGAAATTGAATCAATAGGTGTATTGTATGCCGCAGTCTCGAATGGATATACCATTTGGAATGCAGTGAAATAACCCAAGTATCCACTGTTGCGTGCAACAGAAGGGTCGTTACTTGTTGAAAGTGCCACCGCGCCAAACTGTTCACCTTTCAGTATTCTGGTGCGAGCCTCTAAAGCCTTTTTGTAGAGTAGTAAAGTATCCGCAGGTGATGCATTCTCTGGAACATTAATAAGTATATGGCTAGCGCTTACCTCGTACTGCATTCTTTCATAGGCCTCGTTGAGCAGTTGCTCATCGCTCGCAGCATCGGTTAAGTAAGGTTGTGCTAATTGCTTAATATATCCTTGGTACTCTGAAATGAAAGCCGATGATGTATCAATTTTAGCTTCCTTGGCTGCTTGTACCTTCAATTTGAAGTTGATGAAAAGTTTAAGGTAGTCTTCCAATACAGCCTTATCAATAGATGTGCCTGATACGTTGTTTTTTAAGTAGATGCTTTTAAATTCATCAACAGTTACAGGATTATCGGCAATTGTAAGTAGTACTTTTTGTGATAGTGGTTGCGAAATTGCAATATTACACGCCAACGCAGTGATTGCAACAACAATAATACCTTTTACACGTCTCATTCTTACAAATTTTAAATACAACTTAATGGGTTAAATATGTAATTAGTTTTGTTTAAATGCTATGCACCTCCGTCGCGGCTGTAGTTTGGAGCCTCGCGGGTAATTGCCACATCGTGAGGGTGACTCTCAACCATACCGGCGTGAGTAATTTTTACAAATTTAGCATCCTTAAGTTTTTCAAGGTTTGGAGCACCACAGTAGCCCATACCAGCCTTCAAACCACCAATCATTTGGTAGAAAACTTCGTTCATGGTTCCTTTGTACGGTACGCGTGCTACAATTCCTTCGGGTACAAGTTTCTTGATATCGTCCTCAACATCTTGGAAATACCTATCCTTTGAGCCTTGCTGCATAGCATCGAGTGAGCCCATTCCACGATATGACTTGAATTTACGACCGTTATAAATGATAGTTTCGCCGGGCGATTCCTCAACTCCTGCAAATAGCGAACCTGCCATAATGGTGTCGGCTCCTGCTGCAAGGGCTTTAACAATATCGCCTGAGTAACGAATACCACCATCGGCAATAACCGGCACCCCTGTTCCTTTAATAGCGTTGGCAACATCCCAAATTGCATTTAGCTGAGGTACACCAACACCAGCAATAATGCGTGTTGTACAGATTGAACCTGGCCCAATACCAACTTTAACTGCATCGGCACCGTTATCAACTAACATCTTTGCAGCATCAGCGGTTGCGATATTCCCAACAACAACCTCTAAGTTGGGAAACTCGCGCTTAACCTGTTTAAGCATTTCGTTTACGCCTTTAGTGTGACCGTGGGCTGTGTCAATTACAACAGCATCAACCATTACATCGTAAAGGGCTTTTACACGAGCCATTGTATCGCCAGTAACTCCAACACCAGCCGCAACGCGTAAACGTCCTTTTGAGTCCTTGCTGGCATTTGGGTTGTCCTTAACCTTGGTAATATCCTTGTACGTAAGTAATCCTATCAGTTTATTGTTCTCGTCCACAACGGGTAATTTCTCAATTTTATGCTCCTTAAGAATTGCGGTTGCCCTCTCAAGGTCGATTGATTTAGTTGTGGTGATAATATTTTTGCTTGTCATCACTTGGCGAATTGGGGTTTTCATGTTTTCATGAAAACGTAAATCGCGGTTGGTAACAATACCTATAAGCAACCCGGCTTTATCCACCACGGGAATCCCTCCAATGTGATACTCGCGCATCAACGCCAAAGCATCGCCAACTGTGGCATCTGGGTTAATTGTAACGGGTTCGTAAATCATTCCATTCTCGGCACGTTTAACCTCACGCACTTGGCGGGCTTGCGCCTCAATACTCATATTCTTATGAATTACACCAATTCCACCTTCACGGGCAATTGCAATAGCCAATGCCGATTCGGTTACTGTATCCATAGCTGCAGAAACTATGGGTGCTTTAATCTCAATGTTTCGGCTAAAACGAGTGGTTAAATCCACATTCCGGGGTAGAACCTCTGAATATGCTGGAACCAGGAGCACATCGTCGAATGTAAGCCCATCGGCCATTACTTTGTTGCTGTAGAATGACATATGTTGAACAGGTTAATGTTTAAAAATGCGGCAAGTTATAAAAAAATAGCGGAACCTCAATTGTTCTTTGAAAATCAATATACAAATTGTGTGTTATATTATGTGAAAGCCGAAGGTTTATCGACAGAAAGTTGGACACCAGCAGAGAATACACACGTAACCGCATAAAAAACATAACTCATGGTGAATATTATCACAAAAAGTATTATCTTTGAATAAAAAAACAAAAAATGTATCCAAGATATTTAAGAGAAAAAATTGAAAGAAGAATAGGTTCGGGTAAAGCTATAGTTGTTATCGGGCCAAGACAAGTCGGAAAAACAACTCTTATCGAATCTATACTTGAAAAGAAAGATTATTTGTTACTTGATGGGGATGACCCCAAAACAAGAACGCTATTAACAGAGCCTAATACGGAACAAATTCGGACAATTTTAGGGAAATACAAATTTGTATTCATAGATGAGGCTCAAAGAATTGAAGGAATTGGGCTCACCCTGAAAATAATTACAGATAGATTCAAGGATGTCCAATTATTTACAAGTGGTTCTTCTTCTTATGACTTAACCAATAAAATAAATGAGCCATTAACCGGCAGAAAGTGGGAATATCAATTGTTTCCTATTTCATGGGAAGAGTTCGAAAACCATCACGGGTATTTAAATTCAGAGCAACAATTAGAAAACAGACTACTTTATGGATTTTATCCAGATGTGTTAAATAATGTTGGAGATGAAATTAGTATTCTACGAAATTTAGTCAATAGCTATTTATATAAGGATATATTATCATATTCGGACATTAGAAAGCCTGAAGTGCTTGAAAAGTTGGTTCAGGCTTTAGCCCTTCAAGTAGGTAGCGAAGTGAATTATTCAGAATTAGCACAGATTGTTAATGTAGATAAGAATACTATTAGCAAATACATTGATATACTTCAGCAAGGTTATATTATTTTCAAACTGGGTAGTTTTAGCAGAAATGTTCGGAATGAAATAAAAACAAACAAGAAAATTTATTTCTACGACAATGGCGTTCGTAACATGGTTATTGGAAATTTTAATCCTCTAGATTTAAGAACTGATAAAGGTGCGTTATGGGAAAATTTTTTAATTTCTGAGAGAATGAAACAAATCGAGTATAAGCAAAGTCTTGCTCGAACATATTTTTGGAGAACCAAACAGCAGCAAGAAGTTGATTTTGTTGAAGAAAATAGTGGAAAGTTAATCGGATATGAATTTAAATGGAATAAAAAGAAAAGCACAAGATTACCTAAAACATTTGTTGAAACATATAATGCAGAAAGTAACGTGATTGATAAAAATAATTTTAGAGAATTTGTAATAATGAAATAATACCAGCGCCCAACAGCTATTTTTGTAGTAAACATTTTGGTTTTGGAAAGATTTGAGCAAATACTTAAGCATTACTGGGGTTACAGTTCGTTCCGTTCCATACAGCGCGATATAATTGAATCGGTTTATAAAGGGAACGATACGCTAGCCCTAATGCCAACAGGTGGTGGAAAGTCAATTACTTTCCAGGTGCCAGCATTGGCTATGGAAGGTATTTGTATTGTTGTAACGCCGCTTATTGCCCTTATGAAGGACCAGGTGGAGAATCTAAAAAAACGAGGCATAAGGGCTACAGCAATTTACTCAGGCTTATCCAAGCACGAAATTGATGTGGAGTTGGATAACTGTGCCTATGGCGAGGTTAAATTCCTCTACGTTTCGCCGGAACGCTTAACCACACAGCTATTCAGGGAGCGATTGCGCAAGATGAAGGTGAATGTGGTGGCTATAGATGAATCGCACTGTATATCGCAGTGGGGATACGACTTTAGGCCTTCGTACCTAAAAATTGTAGAGCTACGCGAACTTCTGCCTAAGGAAGTGCCATTCCTAGCGCTTACTGCAACCGCAACTCCCGATGTGGTGGACGATATACAGCAAAAACTTGGTTTCAGGAATGGCAAAGTTTTCAGGATGAGTTTTGCCCGCGATAACCTTGTTTACCTTGTCCGCAACGTAGAGGATAAAATAAAGCATCTGCTAAAAATTGTAAATAGTATTCCCGGAACTGGCGTGGTGTATGTTCGTAGTCGCGATAAAACCAAGGAGATTGCGTTGATGCTCCGCAAGGAGGGTATCTCGGCCGATTACTACCACGCAGGTTTAACCATGGAAATTCGCAACGCCAAGCAATCCGACTGGCAAACCAACAAGACTCGGATTATTGTGGCCACCAATGCGTTTGGGATGGGGATTGACAAGCCCGATGTGCGGTTTGTAGTTCATATTGATTTACCCGATTCGCCCGAGGCCTACTTTCAGGAAGCTGGGCGGGCTGGGCGCGACCAAAAATTGGCCTACGCAATTCTGCTCTTCAATGATTCTGATGCTTCGAAAATTGACCAACGGTTGGAGGCAAACTTCCCGCCAATTGAGGATATCAAAAGAACCTATCAAGCATTGGGCTCGTACTTAAACATAACATTAGGCGCAGGCAAAGGGGAGATATACGATTTTAACCTGATGGATTTCTGCTCGGTTTACCGTATGAACTCTGTGAAAGCATACAACTCGCTAAAAATTCTGGAACGTGAGGGATACATTGAGTTGACCGATGAGCTGGATAACCCTAGCCGTTTAATGTTTACGGTCGATAAGCAGGAACTATACAAGTATCAGGTGGCGCACGCCGATATGGATAGGTTTATCAAGGTGATTCTGCGAAATTTCACCGGAGTATTCTCCCAGTATGTGCGGGTTGATGAGGCTTACCTTAGCCGTTTGGCAGCAATGCCTACCGATAAGATTCTGGGAAACCTTAAAACGCTAAGCCGACATAAGGTTATTAATTACATCCCCAGGAAGCGCACACCGCTTATAATTATGACCGAGGAGCGGCTGGATGAGAAAAACCTGAGGATAAATCCCGAATCGTACAGGATGCTCCACGATAGATTTGTTAGCCGTGTTGATGCGCTTATTACATACGCCCGCAGCCAGACAAAATGCCGTAGCCAAATGCTGAGCGAGTACTTTGGCGAAAAGGACTCGTACCGATGCGGCAAGTGCGACATCTGCACCCAGCGCAACGAGTTGGACATGAGCAAGTATGAATTCGACATGATTTTGGAAGGAATAAAATCAGCAATCACTCAAACTCCCCGCTCCGACGAGGAGTTGATAGATAGTCTAAAACGAAATCCAGACAGAGTTGTAAAAGTAATTCGATATTTGCTCGACAATGGAAAGATTATTCGAAATGAGCAAGGTCAATTGTGCTGGCATGGCAAAAGGAATACTGATTTATGATATTTGTAATGATTTTATTGTCTGATATTTAGGTGTAAACAAGATTGCTAGGCTAGAAAAATTTCATTGTTAAATAAAATGCTAACAAATGTCAGAGTTTATAAACTTATGTATCTATTACATTTGCAACCAATTTTATGAATAACCTTTTAAACAAACATAAACTATGTTCAATAAAATGATTGCAGCAATGCTGCCCTATTTTCCAAAAAAACTTATCTGGATTTTCTCTAAGCGTTACATTGCGGGAGAAAGTGTTGCCGACGCTATCCGTGTTTCAAAAGAGTTAAACAAGGAGGGTATTAAGGTTACAATTGATATTCTTGGCGAATTTATCAAAAACCTCGATGAGGCTGAAAAGAATAAAGTTGAGTATCTTGAACTTATCGATACTATTGAGAAGGAGAAGATTGACGGTAACTACTCGCTAAAACCAACAATGTTTGGTTTGTTGCTCGATAAGGAAGTTTGCTACCAGCACATTCGCGAAATAGTTGCAAAAGCAGCTTCGTACAACAACTTCATTAGGGTTGATATGGAAGATTCTCCTTGCACCGACATGGAGATTGAACTTTACCGTAGACTTAAAGCCGAGTTTCCTAAGAACGTAGGTCTTGTTGTTCAGGCTTATTTAAAGAGAACTTTGAGTGATTTGGAGAACTTAATGGATATTCATTCAAAAGAAATCCCTTTAAACTATCGTCTATGCAAGGGTATTTATGTTGAGCCTGCTGCAATTGCTTACAAAAGATACGAGGAAATTAACCAACATTTCCTTGAGGACTTGGAGTTTATGATGAAGAATGGAGTTTATCCAGGCATTGCAACTCACGATAAGCCTTTGGTGGAAGGTGCTTACAAGCTAATTGAAAAGTACAATGTTCCTAAAAATATGTACGAGTTCCAGATGCTTTACGGTGTAACTCCTGAATTAAGGAAGTCCATAGTTACAAAGGGACACACAATGCGCGTTTATGTTCCTTATGGTAAGCAGTGGTTTGGTTACTCTACTCGCCGTTTAAAGGAAAATCCTAAAATGGCAAGTCTAATTATAAAAGCATTATTCTTTAGAGGATAATTTGTTTGGGTTAGCTATCAAAATCCAGGCTTTGGCCTGGATTTTTTATTTAGTATCGTTTACTTATAGCCTCTAACTTCAGTCTTCTTCATTCTGATTTTTGATTTGTATGTTTTTCCCAACCATATACTTATCTTTGTAGCCAAAATTTGAATAGCTAAATGGATACTAAAAGCATTGTGTATAGCAGAAATGTTGTGGAGTTTGCCACTGTAGCCAAGGAGTTTTGCACATTCCTAGAGACCTGTGAGTACCATAAAACAAAAGTTTTTGTGGCTACAACCAGTAAGCTGTTGCCCTTGCTCTATTACAAGGCCACTTTGCTTCCAAAAACCGAGCCTGTTTACGACGAGGGGAATGAGCAATTTGTTACTGAGTTGGATTATAGGTTGATAGAGTCTAAAATTGAAGATTTATTGGGTCAGCATAACGACTTTTTGGAGATATACGATAAGCGAGCCGATGCAAATGACGGACATTTCACAGTTAGTATTGCAGAGTATTTAGCCGATATTTATCAGGATTTAAAAAACTTCACCATGCGCTATCATGTTGGAAACACCGATGTGATGAACGATGCGCTTTGGGAATGTACCGAGAATTTTGGGGAGTTTTGGGGAATCAGACTGGTCAATCTTATCCGAGCATTTCATATTCTTGAGTTCAGTAATATCGATTTAGAAAATATTGTTCGCAATAATGATGAAAATTCCCGTAAGAGCGCTTCCGACTGGTTTACTAAAGATGATAACGATTTAGACTAGTTGAATGTTTGCCCCGAATATAGATAATGATGAGATTGTGAAATTGCCACGCCTGAGCTTTGCTGGCGAGGCGTTTGTCATTTCTACAGAGGAAGAACTATGGGATAAAATCAAACTTTTTTCAACAAGCAGTATTCTTGGTTTCGATACAGAATCCAAACCTTCTTTTAAAAAAGGTCGAAATAATGGAATTGCCTTGGTGCAGCTTTCCGACGAAAAAACCGCATTAATCATAAGGGTTAAGGAAGTTGGACTGCCCAATGAGTTAGTGGCTATCCTTGAGAATGAAAAAATAGTTAAAGTAGGTGCGGCAATTCGCGACGATTTGAAAGGGTTAAAGAGCATCCGAAATTTTAATCCTAAAGGATTTGTTGACTTGCAGCAAATAGCAGGCAACTACAATATTGAGGGTCAGAGTGTAAGGAAGTTGGCCGCAATTGTACTTGGTGTTAGGGTTTCTAAGAGCCAGCAGTTGAGCAACTGGGAGGCGGAGAGTCTTTCCTTTGCACAAATTGATTATGCTGCAATCGATGCGTGGGTTTGCAGAGAGATTTATCTGAAATTAAACGCAATCAATCCAATAAAATTTTCAAAATGAGTATTCCAAAAGTAATTCTTAAGCCAGGAAAAGAGCAGTCGTTACAGCGTTTTCATCCTTGGGTGTTTTCTGGTGCAATTAAACGGATTGAGGGCTCCCCTGAGGAAGGCGAGGTTGTTGAGGTTTATGGTGCCGATTTGCAGTATTTGGGCATAGGTCATTACCATTCAGGCTCAATAAGTGTTCGAATTTTGAGTTTTAAAAAGGTTGACGTAGATGCTGTGTTCTGGAGAAACAAACTTCGGGATGCCTTGAATCATAGAAAATCGTTGGGTTTATATCCAAATACTGATACTAATACCTTTAGGTTGACACACGGCGAGGGCGATAATCTGCCTGGGCTAATTATCGATATTTATGGCGATACTGCTGTAATGCAGTGCCATTCAGTTGGTATGTATTTGAGCCGTCATCTAATTGCAGAGCAATTAATTGATGTTTTTGGTGGCTACATAAAATCCGTTTACGATAAGAGCAGCGGAACTTTGCCAATGCGTGAGAGGTATAATCCAGTCGATGGCTTTATTGCAGGGAAGGGTAACCTGTCAGGAGTTTATAATGAGTATGGAAATAAATTCTGGGTATCGTGGGACGAAGGTCAAAAAACGGGTTTCTTTATCGACCAAAGGGAGAACCGACGATTGGTGAAGGAGTACTCAAAAGGGCTGAAAGTTCTAAATACCTTTGGCTATACAGGTGGATTTTCGGTTTTTGCCCTAAAGGGAGGTGCAAGTGAGGTTGTTACTGTTGATAGTTCCGAGAAGGCAATAGCCCTTTCGAATCAAAACGTAGCTGCAAATTTTGATGACACATCCAAGCACCGTTCATATGCCGTTGATGCATTTGAGTATTTGCGTACCACCGATGAAATGTTCGATTTGATTATACTAGACCCACCTGCTTTTGCAAAGCATCATGATGCTTTGCGTAATGCACTACAGGCTTACAAAAGGCTTAACCTTGCCGCTATTCGTAAGTTAAACCCAGGTGGAATTCTTTTTACCTTCTCCTGCTCACAGGTGGTTAGTAAGGTCGATTTTCGCAATGCGGTTTTCTCTGCCTGTGCTATTTCGGGTCGTGAGTCAGCAATACTACATCAGTTAAGTCAGCCTGCTGACCACCCAATTAACATTTATCACCCAGAGGGTGAATACCTAAAAGGATTGGTTTTAAGAGTAAAATAAAAGAGAGGCTCAATGCCTCTCTTACTTTTAATATTCGTCCTCGTTGAAGAAAAAATCTTCTTTGGTTGGATAGTCGGGCCAGATATCTTCTATGCTCTCGTATATCTCATTCTCATCTTCAAGTTCCTGAAGGTTTTCAATAACTTCGAGGGGTGCGCCAGAACGGATGGCATAATCAATTAATTCCTCTTTAGTTGCTGGCCAAGGGGCATCTTCCAACTTTGATGCTAATTCAAGTGTCCAGTACATAGTTAATAGTCAATAAGTTGTTAAGTTGTTGATTGCTAATTTTTTGTATTTTTCAGCAATTTTCGCAAATATAGAAAAAAATTAATATCAAACATTGGGTTGCCATTTTATTTGCTCAATATTTAAATCTTTTCCCAATTTTCTGGATAAAGTAAAGAAAAAATCACTTAACCTATTTAAATAAACTACCACATTTTCTGGAACAGGTGTTTCTTCGGCAAGTTTTGTAGTTAATCGCTCGGCTCTTCGGCAAACAGTTCTACAAACATGGCATACTGAAACAGTTTGGTGTCCACCTGGTAAAACAAAAGAGGTGAGGGGCTCAAGCGTTGAGTCCATTTTATCAATTTCCTCCTCAATCTGCTTTATGTCTGTATCGGCAATAATGGGTATTTTAACCTTACAATCTGTGCAGTCTGCAGCAAGTATCGATGCGCAATTCATCAGCCTATCCTGAATTTTTACTAGCAATTGCTTGGTATAATTATCAACAGGTTGGTCGCGAAGTAAGCCCACGTAAGAGATTAGCTCATCTACTGTGCCGTATGCTTCAATTCGAGGGTGATATTTTGGAACTCTAGCACCTCCAATTAGCGATGTGGTGCCTTTGTCGCCAGTTTTAGTGTATATCTTCATTTTTATCTATATTAATAACGGTTACCTTGAAATTGTTTTTAAAAATAAAGACTTGCCAAACAACTAGCAAGTCTTTTGAGAAATAACACAACATAAAATCTATTGTTCAGTTAAAACTACTTTTTGTTTTAAAGTAGGATGAGGGTTAACCTCATCGGACTCAATCATTCCATCGCGTAGGCGAACAATTCTGCGGGCGTGTTTTGCAATATCCTCCTCGTGTGTAACAAGTATAATTGTATTGCCCTGTGCAAAAATATCCTCGAACAAATTCATTATATCAATGGATGTTTTAGAGTCGAGGTTCCCAGTTGGCTCATCTGCAAGAATAATGGAAGGGTCGTTAACCAATGCGCGGGCTACTGCAACACGTTGACGCTGTCCCCCAGATAATTCGTTGGGTTTATGCTCCATTCTGTCTTCTAGGCTCACGTTGGTAAGTGCTTTTATCGCTTTCTCTACTCGTTCATGCTTTGGAACGCCAGCGTATATCAATGGTAAAACAACATTATCCAATGCTGTGTAGCGGGGTAGTAAATTAAATGTTTGGAACACGAACCCAATTTCCTTGTTCCGAATTTCGGCTAAGGCATCATCGGTAAGTTTACTAACATCGGTTCCGTTCAGTACGTATGCTCCATCGGTAGGGGTATCTAAACAGCCAAGGATATTCATTAAAGTTGATTTTCCTGAGCCTGAAGGTCCCATAATGGCCACATATTCATTTTTGTTGATTACCAAATCAACACCTTTTAGTGCTTTTACAACAACACTACCTACTTGGTAGAATTTTTTTATGTTGCTAATGTTTATTAAAGAGTTGTTATTCATTTTCAATGGTGTGTTTTGTATGTTAAAGTTAAACGATAATTTATTCTAAACAATTATGTAACAAAATTATTAATTTTAGTAAGGTCCATACCTTAACAAAAAGTTCTGTTTGGTAATTCCCTCCTCAAAAATTAGAATACCGCAGCGGAAAAGGTCAATAGATAACGTAACTTTTGAGTTTGAACTAATATACTCCCAGGCCTTTTCCATCCCTTTGCTCCAACGGATATCATCAACAATAATTATGGTTTTATGGTTGACTTTTGGTAAAATTAAGTTGAAGTTATTTATGAGCGCTCTGCCGTTGTGGTCGCCATCAATAAAAACAAAATCCACACTCGATAATTCGTTAAGAACACGGGGTAATTGGTCCTCGAAATTGCCCGATAGAGTTTGAATATTTGTAAGCCCAAATTTCCTAAACCTATTCTGAGCAATGCCTAGAACGGCTTCATCGCCCTCAATGGTATATATCGATGCACTGGGATTCCCTTTTGCAAGATACATAGTGCTAATCCCAACTGATGTGCCTAACTCAACTATGTTTTTGGGTTGATAATGCTTTGCCAGTCGGTAAATTAATCGGCCCAGGTGAGATGGTATCGAAACTGAATTGGCAATTTTACCTAACGAAATTTCTTCCCCTCGGAAACCATCGTTAAGGCTATCGTTTATTGATTTCTTGATAATAGAAAGGCCACAACCCTTTAGTTCTTTGCGGTAATTCTCAATTTTTTCAAAGACCTCTTTTTTTGTTTCAGGTTCAATAACCTCGGTATATAGCTTGTAAATGTAGGGAGAGTGAATGCCATGTCCTCCAGTTGGTTTACAGTTTAGCCAAAAGTTGTAATAGTTCTTAATCTGCCCCAATAACCCTGTCCTCATAATCAAAATCGTAAATCTTAATATTGCTAATGTACGATTTGGCTATGTGTTAGGTATGATTTATTCTGTTAAAAAAGGTTTAAGGTGGGTTATTTTATATTAATGGAATGTTGAGGCCTGATAATTCTAGATTGTGTAAATATATTAGTTTTGTGGATAATTAATTGGGAATGCAGTTTTATAGTTGCGCTAAATGAGCAGTATACTTTCAACCGATATTAAGTTTTTACCAGGAGTTGGTCCCAAACGTGCAGAACTACTGCAAAAGGAATTGGGAATCTACTCTTTTGGGGATTTGCTGTATTTCTACCCTTACAAGCATATCGATAGGTCGAAAATCTATAAAATTTCGGAAATAAATGAAGATTTGCCATATATCCAGATAGTTGGTAGGATTGTTAGGTTCGATGAGAGTGGTGTAGGGCGCCACAAGCGTTTAAACGCAATATTTACCGATGGAAGTGGGAGTGTTGAGTTGGTTTGGTTTAAGGGTATAACTTGGATGGCAAAATGGCTAAAACCAAATGTCGATTATCTGGTCTTTGGAAAGGCTAGTAGGTTTGGCTCCCGTTTTAGCATTGCCCACCCCGAGATGGAGGAGTACCGTGTTGGTCAGGAAAAGATAATGGGTGCGCTACAGCCCGCTTATTCTACTACTGAAAAGTTAAAGAGCAACAGAATTTCATCAAAAACTATTCTTGGTTTTCAGCAATCGTTGCAGAATATTATTGCTGGGAAGCTCGACGAAACATTACCGCCAAACATTATAGACCAGCATAAGTTGATGACCTTGCCTGAAGCAATGCGTAATATTCACTTCCCTCAAAGTATCGCATTACTTCGTAAGGCCGAGCATCGTTTAAAGTTTGAGGAACTTTTTTACATACAGCTCGGAATATTACTCCGGCAATCGGTTCGGCAAACTAGGGTTAATGGGCATGTGTTTGGCAAAGTGGGGGAGATGTTCAACCGTTTCTACCACGAAAAGTTGCCTTTCCCCTTAACCGAAGCACAAAAACGTGTTATCCGCGAGATAAGGAAGGATATGGGCAGCGGTAAGCAGATGAACAGATTGCTACAGGGCGATGTGGGCAGCGGGAAAACTGTTGTGGCGTTAATGTCAATGCTAATTGCTGTCGATAACGGTTATCAGGCTTGCATTATGGCTCCAACCGAGATTCTTGCCAATCAGCATTACGAATCTATTGCGGCACTGCTCGAAGGACTACCTATTAGCGTAGGTTTGCTTACCGGAAGCACTCGTCGTTCGGAGCGGAATAACTTGCATAAATCGTTGGAGGCAGGAGACCTTAATATTTTGATTGGAACACATGCGTTGCTTGAGGATGTTGTAAAATTCAAAAATCTTGGATTTACCGTGATAGATGAGCAGCAACGTTTTGGAGTTATGCAACGGGCAAAACTCTGGGAGAAAAATGATGACCCTCCTCATATACTTGTAATGACAGCAACACCAATTCCTCGAACTCTTGCAATGACGCTTTATGGCGATTTAGATGTAAGTGTGATAGATGAACTTCCACCTGGACGCAAACCAGTTAAAACAATACACTACACAGACCTTAAGCGCAATGTTGTTTTTGGAAAAATTCGGGAACAAATAAAAGCAGGTCGGCAGGTTTATGTTGTTTATCCATTAATTAAGGAATCGGAGAAAATGGAGAACCTGAAAGATTTGCAGGATGGATATGAGAGCATTGTGCGTGCATTTCCTCCGCCAGAGTATGTTACGGTTGTGGTTCATGGCCAAATGAAACCCGAGGATAAGGATTTTTCAATGAACTTATTTGTGCAGGGCAAGGCGCATATAATGGTTGCTACAACTGTTATTGAAGTCGGTGTGAATGTACCCAATGCAACCGTAATGGTAATTGAAAGTGCTGAGAGGTTTGGTCTATCTCAGTTGCACCAACTTAGGGGACGTGTTGGTCGAGGCGCCGACGAAAGTTTCTGTATTCTGATGTCGCAGGTAAAGCTCTCTGCCGATTCGCGAAAGCGATTAGAGACAATGGTTTCAACAAACGATGGTTTCGAAATAGCCGAGGTTGATTTAAAACTACGCGGTCCTGGCGATATTGATGGGACAATGCAAAGCGGTTCCCCTATTGATTTGAAGTTGGCGAGTTTAAGTGCCGATAGTCAGTTGTTGCAGTATGCACGGAATGTTGCAAAGGATGTGCTAAGCGTTGACCCACTTTTATCATTGCCTCAAAATACACTTCTATCAAAACGCTTGCAGGAACTTGCTCAAGCTAAAAATGATTTAAGCAGAATAAGCTAATTATAATTTTGATGTACATTTGCATGATTTTTGTAGAGCAAAACTAACTTTAACTTAAAAATTTAAAATATGAGAAAGATAATTTTGGTACTTGCAGCGCCTTTACTATTAGCCCTCGCTTCTTGTCTGGAAGGTGAAAATTCTATTGTTTATAGAAACCCAGTAGATTTATCAAAAGGATTCCTGCCTGATACTGTGGACCTAAATAGTACAACTCAAATTGCATTAATGGCTTCTGCTCCAAATTCTTGTTGGCATAGTTTGAATTTTGTGATTGAAGTAGAAAGTGATACTGCATATTATATATGGGCGATGGGCGTCTTTGAAAATCATGGGGAAAGTTGTGTTGATGAAATTGTAACTAAAGATACAGTAATAAACTTTACACCAACTATTGAAAAGTCCTATGTTTTTAAATTTTTAGAAAGCAATGATAAAATAAAAGTAGATACTATTGTTGTTAGGCCTATCTAGTTCTTAAAGAATAAACGAGCCCAGAAATTTACTGGGCTCGTTTATTTAATTTATTTCACAATCCCAGCAAAGCCCATAAACGCTAAAGCCAGAATTCCTGCGGTAATCAGTGAGATTGGAACTCCTTTCATGCCTTTGGGTATATTGGCAAGTTCAAGTTGTTCTCTAATTCCTGCCATTATTACCAAGGCTAATCCAAATCCAATAGAAATTGATGCTCCAAAAACAACACCTTCGAGTAGGTTGTAATTCTTTTTAATAACAAGGATTGCAACACCAAGTACTGCACAGTTGGTGGTGATTAAAGGCAAGAATATTCCTAGCGCTTGGTATAGGGCTGGGCTCAACTTTTTTAGCATAATCTCAACCATTTGAACTAAAGCTGCAATAACCAAGATGAATACAATTGTTTGCATAAACTCTAGTCCAAGCGTATTCAGCACGAATACCTGAAGTAGATAGGTAACTATTGTAGCCAGAACAATCACAAAGGTTACAGCACCAGCCATACCCAATGAAGTGCTAATTTTGTTAGATACTCCAAGGAATGGACAAATTCCTAAGAATTGAGAGAGTACTACGTTGTTAACAAAAATAGCAGCAATAACTATTAATACATATTCCATATGGCTGTGTTTTATGCTTTACGAATTTTATTTACTATAGCTATTAAATAGCCCAATGCAATAAATGCTCCAGGTGCTAATACGAACACAAGGATTCCATCGCCAGATATAAACTTGTACCCGAATATCGATCCGCTTCCTAGAAGTTCACGGATAGAACCAAGTACAGTAAGTGCCAATGTGAAGCCAAGCCCCATTCCTAATCCATCGAGGAATGACGATAAGGCTCCATTTTTACATGCATATGCCTCCGCACGCCCAAGAACAATACAGTTTACAACAATCAGAGGGATGAAAATACCAAGTTTTTCATAAAGTCCCTGAGTATAGCCCTGCATTAGAAGGTCAACAATTGTTACAAAGGTTGCAATTACAACAATAAATGCAGGAATGCGAACCTTGTCGGGAATGAATTTGGACATTAAGGATATTACCACGTTGCTGCTGAATAGAACAAATGTGGTTGCCAGCCCCATACCCATACCGTTCATTGCTGACGATGTGGTTGCTAGCGTAGGGCAAGTTCCTAATACGAGAACTAGGATAGGATTCTCCTGTAAGAAACCTTTGGTGAAATTTTTAAGTTGGCTCATTTCTTACCTCCTTCCTTAAGTGTATTGTATGCTCTTGTAACTGCATCGCAATATGCTCTGGACGAAATTGTAGATGCTGTAATTGCATCAACATCGCCACCATCTTTTTTTACTTTAACTTTAAAGGTTTCTGGGTTTTTCCCTTCAAATTGTAAACTGAAGTTCGATTTGCTGGGCTCCATTTTATCTCCTAGACCTGGAGTTTCTTTGTGCGATACAACGGCAACTTTGTTTATTGAGCCATCGGGTAAGAAACCCACCATAAGTTCAATTAACCCAGAAAAACCATTCTTGCTGAAGGTTTTAACGGCGGTTCCAACCAATTGCCCATCTTTTTTTGCAGGGTAGAATACTAACTCGCCACCATCAACCTCTACTTTGTACGATTCTTCAAAGGGTTGATTGTTGAATTCAGGAACAACCGCTTCAATGGCTGAGTTTATTTTAGCCATTTGAGCTTTTGCAATAGGTTCCTTTGTTGATTGGTATACTAACCCCAGCGCGGCAGATGCTACTAGTGATATAACCAGTAGGGTTAGTGTCATATTTTTGAAATTCGATTCAACTTTAGCCATTTCTCTTCACCTCCTCTCCAAATCGTTTTGGTTTGATGTATCGGTTGAGTAGCGGTACAAATGCGTTCATAATGAGAATTGCAAATGATACGCCTTCGGGGTACGCACCCCAAACCCTAATAATTACTGTAAGTAATCCTATTCCTATACCGAAAATCCACATTCCTATAGGGTTCATTGGTGATGTAACATAGTCGGTAGCCATAAATATTGCCCCAATCATAACACCTCCAGTTAGTAAGTGGAATATTGGATCAGCATTGGTTTCGGGGTTTATCATCCAAAGAATACCTGTAAATACGGCAATTGTTGTGAAAATTGATACTGGAATATGCCAAGTAATAACTTTTGTGAAAAGCAACCAAGCAAAACCAATTAGAAGTGCAAATGCTGCAATTTCGCCAAGCGAACCGCCCATAAGTCCCATGAACATTTGCATGTGACTAGGAATTTTATCGCCCATTTGCGAAATGGTTTCGCCATTTTTTAATCCTTCCTTAAGAATAGCCAACGGTGTTGGGCCTGTAACGGCATCGAGGTACTGAAGCCTAGATGCTACTGGTAATGGCCAACTGGTCATTTGAACAGGGAAGGAAATCAGCATAAATACACGTCCAACCAATGCTGGGTTAAAAGGGTTGCTTCCTAATCCGCCAAAGCTCATTTTAGCAACACCAATTGCCACTAAACTGCCAATAACAACTATATGCCAAGGCAAATTGCTTGGAACGTTGAATGCTAGTAGCAAACCGGTTACTATAGCTGAACCATCTGTAATGGTTGGATTGCCTTTTAATAGGAATTTTTGAATTAAATATTCAAAAATTACACAGGAACCTACGGCCAGTAGGGTAACGATAAATGCCCCAACTCCAAAGTAATAGAGCGATACTGCAAAGGCAGGCATCAGGGCAAGCACCACGTTGAACATCAGGCGGCTAGTCGATTCCCCGCTGTGTACGTGTGGTGAAGGTGATACAATAACTTGCTTATCCATTCGAAACTTGTTTATAGCTGGTTAAGTTTAGGTGCTAATTTTTTCTTGATCTGATTATCTTGTTCACTTCGGCTTTGCCAAGTCTTATATAATCGAGCAGAGGTAGGTTTGCTGGACACTCAAAGCTACATGAGCCGCACTCCATGCAATCGAGCACATGCTCGTGCTCCATATTCTCGAACATCATCCGTTGGCTAAGTCTATTAAGCAGGTATGGCTCTAATCCCATAGGACAAACCGAAACACATTTTGCACAGCGAATACAAGCGCTGTCGGTTTTGCGTTGCGATTCTTTGGATTGGAATACAATTATGCCAGACGTTCCTTTTGTTACAGGTACATCGGTGCTTGTGAGGGCTTTGCCCATCATAGGACCTCCGTTCACAACTTTTCCAGTATCATCAGGTAGTCCGCCTGCGGCAGCAATAAGTTCAGCGACCGAAGTGCCAATGCGAACTATATAGTTTGCTGTTTTCGGTAGATTTTTTCCAGTAACAGTAACTACGCGCTCAAATAGTGGCTTGTTTTTCTGAACGGCTTCGTAAACTGCAAAAGCAGTTCCCACATTGTGTACAACGGCTCCAATGTCAATTGGTAGTCCGCCCGATGGCACTTCGCGATTAATAAGTGCTTTGATAAGTTGTTTTTCACCGCCCTGTGGGTATTTAACCTTTAAGCCGTGAACTTCAACTCCTTTATATTCACCCGCAATACTTTTCAAATACTTTATTGCATCGGGTTTGTTATTTTCTATACCAATTAAGGCCTTTTCAACGTTAAGCGCACGCATTAGTATTTGAATTCCCACCATCATTTCGTGACCTTTCTCAAGCATCAATCTGTGGTCCGAAGTTAAGTAGGGTTCACACTCAACTCCATTAATAATAAGCACTTCGGCTTTTTTGCCGGCAGGAACTGATAGTTTTACGTGCGATGGGAAAGTTGCACCTCCCAAACCGACAATGCCAGATTCGTTTATTCGCTTAATTATATCCTGAGCGTTTAGTTGAATATCCTTTTTGAGTTCTGTTGAACGGTCGATGCTTTCAATCCACTCATCGTCCTCTACAGTAATTGTAATAGCCTGACGTTTGTATCCAGAACTGTCCAATACAGCATCAATGCTCTCAACTGTTCCAGAAACAGATGAGTGAATGTTGGCCGATACAAAGCCTGAACTTTGCGCAATTACTTGCCCAACTTTTACCTTATCGCCTTTGGCAACTAAAACGTTTGCTGGGGCGCCGATGTGTTGCGATACAGGAATGCTCACTTTTTGTGGCAATGGCAGTATCTCAATTGATTTACCTGCCGATATCTTGTTTTCGGGTGGGTGAACACCACCTTTCGAGAATGTTTTTAACATATTCATTGGTGTTGAATAGTTGCTACTCTGTTTTTTCTACTTGTGCTTCAGCCTCAACTTTAGGCTTACATGGCGGGAAGTTCAATTCCAGAATTGCACTGGTTGGGCACTCTTCCACACACTTACGGCAAAGTTTACACTTGTTAAAGTCGATGTAGGCTAGGTTGTTTTCCAAAGTGATAGCATCGTGTGGGCATACCTTTACGCATTTACCACATCCAATGCAGGCCAATTGACAAGCCTTACGTGCAACTCCGCCTTTATCCTTGTTGATACACGAAACAAAAATGCGCTTGCTCTTTGGGCCTTTTTTGCGTAATTCAATAATGAACTTAGGACAAGCCTTTACGCAAGCACCGCAGGCGGTACATTTTTCGTCGCTAACTACAGGAAGTAGGGTTACAGGGTCGATGTATATTGCATCGAACTTGCAAACTGCAACGCAATCGCCTAAGCCTAAACAGCCAAACTGGCAACCAGTATCGCCGCTGTAAAGCGAGGTAGCAATTTTGCACGATGATGCACCATCATATTTAACAATGCGTTTTCTGTTTTCGGGACTACCCGAACAACGAACAACTGCAACCTCAGGATCTTTTGCTTCTACGGTTTTGCCCATAACTGCGGCGGCAGCGTTCATTGTGTCGTTTCCGCCAACTGGACAAAAGAAAGAAGATAAATCCTCGGATTTAACAAAAGCATCGGCAAATCCTCTACAGCCAGGATATCCGCAGCCTCCGCAGTTTGCACCGGGAAGTACCGCTTCTACCTGATCAATACGAGGATCTTCAAAAACCTTAAACTTTTGTGCTACTAGGTACAGAATTATTGCGAGAGCAACCCCCAGTAGACTTAACATTAAGATTGAGAATAAAAGAACAGAACTCATATTAGGTTGGTTTTTATGAGATTTTTTCTATATCAAAATTAAACTGTTTCGATATCTTATTTTTGAAAAAGTATAGGATAGCATAGTAGGGGATTAGTGACAGCAAAGCCAATATGCCGGCTATGCCTTCGCTCACAAAAGAACTTAATGAGAATAATGCGGTTATAACAACAATAAACGGAAGGATATATGCTAAGAATAATGCTTTGAAGCCAAGCGATTGCTTAAGTAAAACTTTAACAGTTTCGCCAACCAAAAAATTATGGTTGGTTTTACTTACTACAACTATTTTTTCAGACACATCTGATGCGGAACATGCTCCCTTTGCATGACAACTAGCACATGCAGATTGGCTAATAATAACCACTCTGATGTCATTAGGTGTTACTGCATCGATACGTCCTAAATGCTCAATTAAGGTTGGTTTAGCTGGCATTTGTATCGATTTTTAATCGACTACAAAAATATGTTTCTTTACCTACCGTTATTTTAAATTGTTTAACAATTAAATAATTTATAGTCAGTCTAAATTATTGAAGAGTTTTTTTTGCGGCTTATTTTTAAACGATTTCAATCGTTTGCGTTGATATGTGTGTTAATTTGTTTGGAAATGTGCACTAAAATAGTGTTACAGGTTATATTTACCAAGTTCCAAATTTTAACAAACAATGATTTTAAGAAATAAATACTTTTTGATGTTTTTGATATTACAGATTCTGAGTTTTACTCTGCATTCGCAGAGCCTATTCCCAAGTTATAACCCTGTTTATATTGATACAGAGGTGCCAAGAGTAGATATCTACATGGATAACACCTCATTGCAAAGCCTTTACCAGGCAGGGAATGAAGATAGCAACGTTGAGTATAGGGCTACTTTTAAGTTTGCATCATCCGTACTTATCGATACTGTTTACGATGTAGGAGTTAGACTAAGAGGGAATACTTCGCGTTATTCATCCAAAAAATCATTAAAAGTTTCGTTTAATACTTTTGTGGTAGGTCAGAAGTTTGAAGGAATGGAAAAGATGAATCTGAACGGCGAGCATAACGACCCTTCCATAATTCGTGCAAAGTTAGGTTGGGATATTCTTTATAGTATTGGAGTTCCTGCACCGCGAGCAAACCATGTAAGGCTTTATATCAATAACCAGTACTATGGTTTGTATATGAGCGTTGAACATATAGATGAGGAGTTTGTGGAGAGCAGGTTTGGGAATAAGGACGGGAATCTCTATAAATGCCTATATCCTGCTGATTTAAGATATAAAGGAAATTCTCCCGGTGATTATAAATACGAATCAGATGGACGTAGGGTGTACGATTTGAAAACAAATGTTCTTGCCGATGACTACTCTGATATTGCAAATCTTATAAAGATTGTAAATCAAACATCAACAACAGAACTGACCGCTAAACTTGAACCAATCTTCAATGTAAATTCTTTTTTGAAATACCTTGCTGTTGAAGCCTTGATTGGTCATTGGGATGGTTACTCCTACAACAAGAATAACTTCTATCTGTATAAAAACACATCAACAGGTAAATTTGAGTTTATTCCATACGATGTTGATAATACCTTTGGTATTGACTGGTTTAATATTGATTGGGCTACTCGGAACGTTAACTCTTGGGCAAGTAATGAGGATAGACCTTTGACAAAAAAAATACTTAGTGTTGATGTGTACAAAAAACGTTATTTGTTCTACATCAGGCAGCTGTTAGCAAAAGAATTTAGCCCAACTTTGTTGAGCGCTAAGGCCACAACCACTTATAATATGATTAAGCAGTATGCCTATGCCGATACATACAGAACACTGGATTATGGATGGAATAATACTGCGTTTGACAATTCCTATAATCAATCCTTGGGTGGGCATGTTAAGTACGGGTTGATACCTTATATTAACAAACGTCATCAGAATGCAACTTCGCAAGCTGTAGTGGGGAATATTCCTCCAGTTGTAACAAATATTTACCATAGGGCAATATCCTATAAGGTGCCAATTAAAATTGCTGCGCAGGTAAATGATGAGTCCATGCCTAAGAGTGTTAAGTTGATATATAGTACTGATAATTTTTCGGCTAGAGAAATTCCGATGGTATTGGATAGTACGGGGTTTTATGCTGTAACTTTTGGTCCTTTTAGTAAGCCAATTACAAAGGTTTACTACAAAATAGTTGCGGTTGATACTGAAAACCAATCCACTACAGAGCCTTTGAGTGGCATGAACGTAATTAATTTTCCATCGAGTTCTTCTGTAACGCTATGTGTTAACGAGGTTATGACCTCAAACACCCATACCTTCCCCGATGAGTATGGCGACTACTCCGATTGGATTGAACTTTATAATTACGGAACATCCTCTATTTGGCTTGGCGATATTACAATTACTGATAATCTGAGTAATTCCGATAAATGGAATCTTCCTGATGTAAACATTCAACCTGGGGATTTTATTCTGTTTTGGGCTGACGGAGATGCTTCTAAAGGGAACAAACATCTACCATTCAAATTAAATAGAGATGGAGAGGAAATTGGAGTTTTTACATCAAAGAAATTTATTGATGGTTACAATATTTCACGAATAGCAAAGGATAAAACATTGGGTTATTACCCTAATGGGAAGGGACTTCCTGTGGAACTGAATACTCCAACACCAGGTGCGTCAAATGTCAAAACCGAAGGAAGTTATCGTTTGTATTTGCCCGCAGTAACTGTGTTCCCTAATCCGGTAAACAATGAATTTTCTGTGAACTTGAGTTATAAACCTAGTGCTAATTTTACAATTTCGATAACCTCGATGTCAGGAAAGTTAGTTGCAGAGAAATTTGTCGATTTTTCGATTTCCAACACAACAATTCCCTGGAATTTGGGTTCTTTAGGAATCTCGTCAGGTGTATATATTATTTCAGTTACTTTGCACGAGGAAAACGAAGTTAAGTTAAATTCGCAACGGATTATTTATTTGGGAAATTAGATGAAGAAGATTTTTTTGTTGATTGTTTTTATCCTTTTGCTGTTGAGTAATAGGGCGATTTCACAGGATGTGTATGGTTTATGGACAGGTGTTGAGTTTACAAAGCCTTTATCAAACTCATTGTCGGTAAGTGTTTCACCTGAGTTACGGACGACCACTTCTCCCTTTGTTGTTGATGATATTTTGCTTGAGGCAAATATTGCATTTAAACCATTAAAATGGTTGCAGATAGTTGGGGGGTATAGGTATTCGAGATTCTATGAGAGCGATTTTGACGATAGGTTCAATGGACATAGATACTCCGTTGCCATAAGGCCAAAGCTTGATTTGGGGCGTTTCTCTTTTACCTATCGCGGACAATACCAGCGTAGCATGGTATACTGGTACGATATGGGCTATAGCATCGAAACTAAGGATAACTTCCGTAATAGACTTCAGGTAGCCTATGATATTCCAAACGCAAAGGTTGAACCATTCGTAATGGGCGAGTTGTATTACGATTTAACATCGGGGAAACAAAAAGAATTTAGTAGATTAAGAGTTAGGGCTGGTGTAACTTATCCTTTGAACAAACGCAACGAAATTGAGTTTTTTGGTCAATACCAATCTAAATTGAATTCAAGTACACCCGAAACATCCTATGTTTTAGGAGCTTTTTACAGTTTCTCGTTCCGAAAGTCTAAGCCTGCTGCAACCGAAAATGTAGTGGTGGACGAAAATTAATCTGTTTTTAACTAAAACCCCTCAAGAGTTAAAAGACCTTGAGGGGAATTTTTTTAAATTTGGTTCTTACTTTCTTCTTCCATCTTTTTCTTTAATATTCCAGAGTGGTGGTTTTATGTAAAGGGAATTAATTGTTGAACTGTTTTTGCAAAATATGGTTTTATAAATATATGTTTAGTGTTTTTAATTTTGAGAGTAAATGGTTGTTTGTGATTTATTGTTGATTAAATACTCTTGGCTATGAAGACTAAAAGAGAACTATCGATTGAGCATCGAAACGCTTTGGTTGAAACTTTGAAACTTCGTTTCGAGGAAAATATGCAACGGCATACTGATGTTGATTGGCTTAAAGTAAAGAGTAAACTTGAAGCCAATCCTGAGAAACTTTGGTCGCTTAACGAGATGGAGAGAACTGGAGGAGAGCCTGATGTTATTGATTACGACAAGGATACCGATGAGTATTTGTTTTGCGATTGCTCAAAGGAGACTCCTTTGGGGCGACGAGGTGTTTGCTATGATGGTGAAGCACTCAACTCAAGGAAGGAGAATAAACCCATGAACAATGCCATTGATTTGGTTGCTGAAATAGGGTTTGAAATATTATCCGAGGAGCAGTATCACAAACTTCAATCTTTTGGAAATTTTGATACCAAAACATCGAGTTGGTTGAAAACACCTGATTCTGTTCGAAAGTTAGGTGGTGCACTATTTGGAGATTTTAGGTACGGAAGGGTTTTTGTTTATCACAATGGTGCACAATCGTACTATAGCGTTAGGGGTTTTCGAGGGATGCTGAGGGTTTAAATTGCATTTTTTGTATTTTAACATTGAACTAGATTACTTGCACAATGATTATTCGTCGATACAGTAAGGCTCTTGATGAGACAATGTTAATGAAGATGATAGAAGTTGAGGAAGGGTGGACATATGCCGATGCAAGCACTGCCGACAAGTACAGATTAGCTTTAGAGAACTCCATTCCCGATGTTGATGTTTATTATCAGAAAATTGGATATTTTTAAGGTTGGGTTATTTTTTGAAGTTCCAAAAATGAAATAGTTTTTATTTGATTGTTTTAGTCGGTTCTTATCTTCAATTTCAATATTTCAAGTGATAATTTGTTATTTGTGTGATAAATAAGAACCCCTTGAATTTATAATCCAAGGGGTTTTCTTATATGCAATTTTCAGTTTGTTAATTCAAGTACAGCGGTCCATCGAATCCAACAGGAATACCTAGTTGCATCCAGCCAATAAGTAATACTATCCAGAGTAGCAGGAATAGGATTGTGTAAGGTATCATCAACGAAATGATAGTCCCAATTCCGTACTTTTCGTCGTACTTTTCAGCGTAGGTAACAATAAGTGCAAAGTAACTCATCATTGGGGTGATAACGTTAGTTACCGAATCGCCAATTCTGAATGCTGCTTGTGTTAAGGCAGGATGATAACCTAAAAGCATAAACATCGGGATAAATACTGGTGCCATAATTGCCCACTTGGCCGATGCACTTCCCATAAATAAGTTGATAAATGCGGCCAGTAGTACAAAGAGTATCATCAGCGGAATACCTGTTAGTCCAATATTGCTTAATCCATTTGCACCATTGATGGCTACTATTAGACCAATGTTGCTGTAACGGAAAAAGTAAACAAATTGTGCTGCAAAGAAAACTAGTACAATGTAGCCTGCCAAACCTTTCATGGAGTGGGTCATGTGCTTAACAACATCCTTGTCGTTTTTAATGGTCCCAACAATTTTGCCGTAAACCAAGCCTGGGATAAAGAATACAAGTAGAAGCACAAAAATGATTCCTTTCATAAATGGAGAGTGTAGTATGCTTCCTGTCTCTGGGTCGCGAAGTATTCCGCTGCTGGGAATAAGCATTAGTGCAATCAAAGCAATAAGTGCAAGAACACTCCAGCCTGCATATTTTAAACCCTTTTTCTCCGTTGGTGTAAGTTCTGTGGCCTCAAGTTTTTCAACATTTCCAGTGTATTCACCCAAGCGAGGTTCAATGATTTTCTCTGTTATCCATGTTCCAGCCAAAACAATCATTACGGCCGATATAGCCATAAAGAAGTAGTTCACCAGAGGATTAATAACCATTGTTGGGTCGAGAATTTGTGCAGCTGATGTTGAGAGACCTGCAAGGATTGGGTCAACTGAACCGATTAGGAAATTGGAGCCAAAGCCTGCACTTACACCGCAGAATGCTGCCGCAAAACCTGCCATTGGATGACGTCCTAAAGCATGGAAAATCATTGCGCCCAGTGGAATTAGAATTACATATCCAACTTCCGAGGCAAGGTGCGAGAAAATACCTGCTGTAATAATGGCAGCAGTAATAAGTTTTTTAGGTGCTCCCAGTACAAGTTGACGAACCAGTACGGTGAACATTCCTGAGCCCTCGGCAACACCAATACCAATCATAACAACTAGTACAAGCCCCAGAGGAGGAAATTCAACGAAGTTTTTCTCAATGTTTGAGAAAATCCAACGGATTCCATCGGCACTAAGTAGGTTGTTGGCTTTGATAATGGATTTATCCACAGGGTGAACGGCTGAGTAGTCGAACACCGTGGCAATCCACGATGCTATCATAACTAACACGGCCAAAATGAGGAATAGAGTAGCTGGGTGGGGAAGTTTGTTCCCAGCCCGCTCAATGTAATTGAGCACTCTGTCGAACACCTTCGAAGATGTTCCTTTAACTTTGTTGATTACTTTCTTCATTTGGTCAAATGTATATATGTTCAAGTTTGCAAATATAATCCTGTGATTCAATTTACAAAAAATAGCTTAATTGTTGTAAAACAACTATAGATATATTTCAATTGTAATGTATCAGATTTAGTGAATTCTGAGTGTTTTAAGATTTTCATTATCTTTGAACAAATATTAAATGAATATGACACTGTTACTGATTTATTTGTTCATAGCATTAACTGTTTCTTTCCTATGTTCAATTATGGAAGCGGTTTTGCTTTCATCTCCTTTGTCCTATTTAAAAGTAAAGGAGGAGGCTGGGAAGAGAGGTGCTATAATAATGATTAAGCTAAAGCAAAACATAGATAGACCTCTTTCTGCAATTCTTTCGTTAAATACCGTAGCACATACTGTTGGTGCTGCGGGTGTTGGTGCCCAGGCTACTATAGTATTTGGCGAAGAGTACTTTGGACTTGTGTCGGCTATACTAACAATTCTTATCCTTGTTCTAACTGAAATTTTTCCAAAGACTATTGGTGCTAGGTATTGGAGAGAATTGGCTGGGGTTTCGGCCATTATTATTCGTGCAATGATATTTATAACCTATCCGTTGGTAATTGCCTCATCATTTATAACAAAAATCTTTTCCAGTAAGTCTGTGGAACAAACAACAAGCAGAGAAGAAATTTCTGTTTTAGCAAATATTGGCGCAGAGGAAGGAGTTTTTGGCGAAAAGGAGAACAAGATAATTCAAAACCTAATCCGTCTTAAATCAATAAAAACATACGAGGTTATGACTCCTCGTGTTGTAGTGTCGGTTGCCGATGAAAATATGGAACTTGACGATTTCCTAAAAAATAAGGAATATTTACGGTTTTCAAGAATTCCAGTTTATTCCGAGAATGATGAGCACATTACAGGATATGTTTTCAGACAGACGGTATTCGAGAAACTTGCAGAGGATAAGGTTGGCCTTAAGCTTAAAGACTTAAAACGCGAAATTGTTTTTATACCCAACTCAAAACCCCTTTTGGGTGTATGGGAGTTGCTGCTTGAAAAGAAAGAACACATTGCAGTAGTTGTTGACGAGTACGGTGGTATGGACGGAATCGTTACCATGGAGGATATTATTGAAACACTTCTTGGCTTCGAAATTGTAGATGAGAAAGATACCATTGCAGATATGCAACAATTTGCCCGCGAAAGGTGGAAAATGCGTCAAGAAAAGTATAGGTTTATTGATAAGATAGAAAAGGATAAGTGATAATTAATTAATCTCTTTGCCGCAATGCGGACATTTTTTTGGGTGATGATGCTTTTTGTTGATTTTTTCCATAAAACCAGCACTTACTAGTCCTGTGGGAAGTGCCACAAGACCAATGCCGAGTATTGCAATAAATCCGCTAATAAGTTTTCCCATTGCTGTTATTGGGTAAACATCGCCATATCCTACAGTGGTAAGTGTTGCTATGGCCCACCAAAAGCAGGCAAATATGTTTGGGAATTTATTGGGTTGCACATCGCCTTCAACGTAGTACATCAGGAACGAAGCAATTATTAGTATCAGAAACGTCAAGAAACCGGTAATTGCCAAGTCTGCCTTTTTTTCCCTGAAAACCTCGCCGATAATATTCAGCGAGTTACTGTATCGGTTAATTTTAAGCAATCGCAAAAAACGCATTATTCTGAGAATTCTTATAAATCGTAGGTCGAGTTTTACTATAAATGGTAAGTAGAATGGCATTATGGCTAAAAGGTCAATTAATCCGTAGCCCGAGAATATAAATTTGAGAGCCGATTTAAGTCTACTATTTGTGGGGTGAGTTAAGTCTGAAACGTAAATTCGAGTCAAATACTCAAAGGTGAATATTATCACCGAGAATATTTCAAATGCTCTAAAGTAGATGTTATAATGTGAGTGAATTGAAGCCACAGTTTCAAGTAAAATGGCAATAACATTCAGTACAATTAAAACCATTATTGAGTAGTCGAACCAAAGGTTAATTTTTGAGCCGTGCTCACCTTTCTCAACCAAGTGGTAAAGTTTTGTTTTGAGCATTTTTGAATTTATTTGGGTCAATTGACCTCTATTTTATATCAAAATTACAAATTTGATTTTTAAACAAGTTGATAATAGTTGTAATTTTAAGAACAGTTTTGTTAACAGTAATCTAGATTTAAATGAAAAAATCAAGTTTAAAACTACCATTAACCGACGCAGAAAAACAGCGTTTAAAACATACTAAAATTAAACTTAGTGATATTGCCGATTACGCTGTTGATGAGCTAGAGGTAATTCTTGGTGTATCATTTGAAAGGGCTAAGGAGATTTATGCTTTGGTTGAGTTCCAATCTATACCTTCGGTGGGTATTCGGTTTGCTGAGGATTTAGTTTCGTTAGGCTATTACTCAATAGATGAGTTGAAAGGTAAGGATGGCGCTTTGCTAACCAATGAATTTGAAGTGCTAAAAGGTTACTGGATTGACCCCTGTGTTGAGGACCAATTCCGCTTAGTGGTTTACTATGCCAATACAAAGGACAGCAGTAAAAATTGGTGGAACTTTACCGATGAGCGAAAAAAGTATCGCGCTGAAAATGGTTATCCATCAAACCGTCCAACCAAGGCTTGGCACGAAAGGCTTAGCCAAACGAGTTAATGGTTCTAGAATAATAGAATTAATTCGGCAGAAATTATAAAAGTAGGTTTGTATTTATTAATTTTTACATTTTGGTTTGCGTTTAGACCTAATTTTTATGGATTTACGTAATTGTGTTTGGTGTTTAAAAATACTAAATACATTTTTATATTAAATTTGAATATCCGTAATTTGTCATATTTGATTTAAAAGGCTATATTTGAAGCAAATGCTAGGAGTATGAATCTATTTAGTTTTACAGCACATTTTGGTAACGAGGAAACCTGCCGGCTTCACTT
>Ga0116157_10000158_pt1 | contig 77184 bp, 55 predicted proteins | sample AD_UKC048_MetaG_FD_89882 | JGI IMG/M metagenome (GOLD analysis project Ga0116157, IMG submission 89882) | Active sludge microbial communities of municipal wastewater-treating anaerobic digesters from USA - AD_UKC048_MetaG | ecosystem: Engineered > Bioreactor > Anaerobic > Digestate | place: USA... | reverse complement strand
TATGACCATCCCTGGAGGACCTATGGAAAGAAAATAAATGGAAAGCCAGTGCTTACTACTTTATCAACACAATAGGACATTTCTAAATTGCTGAGATTAGGACATTTCTAACTTGCCTTGACACGAAAGCTACCCATAATTATATGATGAATAGAAGTGTTCAGATAGAGAGCAATTGTTGAGCTGGCGCGGATGTTTTTAGATACTGAATGTCACTAAAAAAAATGCCCCCGGTGTGACAAGGTCCCCCTTGGGGGGATTCGAACACGAAACCGTCTGACAATGTCCCAGCGGCGGGGAATCTGAAAAAATAATTCGGGAGACCTTCGGTCAGGAGCCGTGCTCGGTCCGGAGACCGTGCGAGAATAAGGCGTAGAGGCGACGCATCCCGCAAGGGGAGGCTTTGACTGCGTCGCCTCTACCTTTGCTTTTCCTTAACTGGAGACCTTCGGTCAGCTGCCGTGCGCGGTCTGGAGACTACCTCCGTTTCACGGTGGGCACAGGCGGCACGATCAGAGAATCAAAATGCCCCCGGCGTGATTCGAACACGCAACCGACTGATTCGAAGTCAGGTACTCTATCCATTGAGCTACGGGGGCGAGCGAGGACATTATACCGCATGCGCGTGAATTTGCGCGAAGGCAGTTATTCCAGATTGTAGTAGTTGTAAAACGCGCCGGATATATTGGCAAAGAGCAGGTTTGCCCGGTCGAAGATGACCTGCACAGGGTGGTGGATGAACATCGAGAGCACGTAATTCCCGCCAGGGGTGTAGATGATGGCGCAGTCCGCCATGGTGTGCACGTAGCCATCCTGCACTTCATTCGCCCAGCCGTGCTTGTGTGCCACCTGCGTCCCTGCGGGTACGCCGGCTTCAAACAGCACGCCAATTTTGTTGCGTGAGAGGTAGGTGATCATCAACTGGCATTCGGCTTGAGTGATGGCGCCATCAAACGCCACCGGGATCGAACCGCCATAGTCCGTGGCGCAGTAGTAGATATCTTCGAGCAGTAAGCCCATGTCCAGAGGGGTGGTTTGCCCATAGCGATCCGGGTCGGTGTTGTAATCGGTGCGCTGGTTGGCGGGAGTAGAAAACTCTTTTAGCAGCGGTGAACCAAGCCCAAAGAATCCGCCCCAGAAAGTGTTCTCCAGCCCCAGCGTTTGGGCATCATCGGTGATACGCAAGGGGGCAAGGTTGGGCTCGATGACCTTCTTCGCGACCGAGTCGGTTGATTCGTTGCTCGACATTTCCACCATCGCCTCAATCTCAGCCAGGATTTGGGGGTCGTAGGGGGCTTCGAGATTCTTGAAGAGCGTGATCAAAGTCGGGATCTTGATCGTGCTCCAGGCGGAGTAAGCGATGTTGAGCGGGTAGTCCGTGTCGCCGACGTTACTGTGGGCGAAATGCAGCACGAAGCCGCTTTGCAGGTCCTTGTAGTAGAGCTCCACCACGCCGTCGAAAGCGGACTGGTCGATGATGTCGGTCAGCATGTACTGCAGGATCTCGAAGGAGGGTTTGGCTGGATTGGTCCGCAGCACCTCGAGCCGGGCAGTGCGGCGGGAGTTGGAGGAAAGCGCGTTGATGATGCGGTCGACGGAGGTTTCGTAGTCCAGTTCGGTACCGGCAAGGCCTGTGGAGAAACCGCTTTCGCCGGGGATCGGCATGGGTGGTGTGGAAGGCTGGTCGTAGCGCACGGAAATCTCGGTCTCGAGAAAGTTGCGCATACGGGCTTCGTCAAATTTGGCTTGTAGCGGGATGTTCAGGCTGGAGATTGGCTGGTTCCAGATATATCGCCAGAAACCGGTCCAGAACGGTTCACCAGTTCGCTGCTTTTCAGCGGCGGCAAGCATGTTGTTGACCTGCAGCTCAAAACCGATGGTGGCAGGGCGCACCTGGATACGGGCGGACTGGTATTGCAGTTCGATGGGGGACATGTAGGCCTGCACGAGGCGCTCGGAAGCCGTTTCGAAGGTGAGCCCTCCGATGGGGATATTGGCAACCGTCATTCCAGTAGGGAAGGTCGCGCGGATACGGCCGTACCGCACGAGCTGCAGGATTAAAAGGAAGCCAGCCATGAGGATCAGTCCCAATGCAGCCCAACGAATAATCGAAGTTTTTCTGCGCATGGGTGAATTATAGCCATATTTAAAGAATGTCTTGAACAAGTCCTTACGTAGATATTGCAATCATTTGATTAGCGCTACTTTCGAGGACGAGGCGGGTAGGGTGGGTTGACGTCAGCAAATTCATACCAAAAACCATCTGCTTGTAGTCAACCCACCAACACATAAACCTCATATTCAATCGGTGGGTTGGCTTTTAATGGCTCTTCAGATTCCAACACTTTTTTACGCCAACCCACCCTACCGGCCAAAAGATTAAGCGCCTTGCTTTTACGAAATTTTCCTCACGGGCAGCATCTCGATATACCCCCGCCAGCCTTCCGGGGCGAGCTGCATACGCGGCGCGAGTTCCGGCGCCCACTCATAGCCATAAACCTCTGGATTGAAGCGCTTGATCTGCTCCATGCACTTTCCCACGGCTTCCTCGAAGATTTCGTCGTCGTAAGGTTCGCCCTGGAAGACCATCATCTGGCAGGCGGGCAGCTCCAAAACCTCAAAATTCTCGGGAATTTCCCCGTCGAAGTCCTCCGCCACCTCAACGCCATGCGCGTAGACACCTGTTCCAGCTGGGCGCATGTTCTCCGGCAGCCAAACGCCCACTGGCTCGTATAAGGCCTCCTTGATCCGGGTCAAAACGTCCCAGGCTGCCGATGCGTTATGCTCGCCGCAGCCGATCTCGGTGGCATAGGCCATATAATCACCGGCTGCTTTGCTGCGCCACAGAATTAGCTTTCGAGCAGGACGGTCGACGATTTGCGTAAAAATTACGGATGATTTGTTCATGTTCCATTCCTCCAGATTGGTATTGGATCGGTCGAGATAGCTGGTTGGGATCAGCCATCCCTCGGGTGTGGGGCGGGTGGCATACTTTTTTGGGGAGATGCCAAACCCGTTGGTGAAGGCGCGCGTGAAGCCTTCGTGCGTGTCGAAGACGAAATCCAGCGCCACGTCAAGCACTTTGTGCTTTCCCGAACGCAGGCTGCGGGCGGACGCGGTGAGCCTTTGCCGTCGGATATACTCGAACGGGGACACTCCGGTTTCAGACTTGAAGACCCTGGCAGCGTGGAACTGCGAGTAGCCAGCGGCTTTTGCCACATCGCTGGCGGTGATCGGCAGGTGTAGATGGGCGGAAATGAAGCTTTTCATTCGTTCCACCGCTGCTGATCCTTCGCTTTTGTTCCCGCTTGTCATCCTTTCGCCTTTCTGGAGGAGATTATAAGGACAATTCTAAAGGATTTCTTGACCTGGAGTGCGGAGTTTGGAAGTATTTTTTGTTTAGTCAATAAACTCAACTAAAGGTTACCCTCTTCAGTCTCCTGTCCACTTCGCGGCAGGAGCCAGCTTCTCCTCCCCTTCACTACGTTTCGCGGATCTTCGACCAGGAGAAGCCTGGGTTGTGCTCAATCAGGCTTAAATAATCAGGCACTTACCCAGGTGAGGAGAGAGGGTATAATAGCAACCGGTTGTCCAAAATATCGCCGGGGATATAACCGGAGTGACACAGAGAGGTAAGCATGAAAGTAATACTGACCGGCTCGATCGCCTTTGATTATTTAATGCAGTTTCCGGGCTTGTTCAAGGACTGCCTGATTGCCGAACACCTGGATAAGGTGTCGCTATCGTTCTTGGTACACGACATGATCAAGCAAGACGGAGGGGTGGGTCCGAATACTGCTTATACGCTGGCAATGCTGGGCGGCAAGGCCTACTTGTTCTCAACCGCAGGGCAGGATTTTGGCGATTACGCCCGACGGCTGGAGCAGTTGGGAGTGGACACCAGCGGTGTGAAGATCATTCCCGAGAAATTTACGGCCTCGTTCTTTGCCACGACTGACCGCTCAAACGCGCAGATCTCCACATTTTATACCGGCGCGATGGCGGACTCGACGGATCTTTCTCTGGCTGAAGCAAAATATGAGCCGGATGACTTCGTGATGGTCTCGCCGACAGATCCGCGGACCATGCAGCGCTACATCCGTGAAGCGCCGGAACTGGGGCTCAGGATGCTCTTTGACCCGGGTCAGCAGATCATCAGCCTGGATGCTGATGTTCTTCGCGAAGGCGTAGAGCACGCCCACGGCATGTTTATTAACGAGTACGAGTTTGAGTTGCTGCAGAAGCACACCGGCTGGACCGCGGCAGAGATCCTGGCGAAACCAGCATTTACAGTGGTAACATTAGCCGAACACGGCGCTCGCGTCGTGGCAGAAGGGGTGGACTGCGTGGTGCCGGCGATTAGCGGGATTGTGGTGAAGGACCCGACCGGAGTTGGGGACGCCTTCAGGGGCGGCTTCCTGCGGGCGTATATGGCTGGTCTGCCACTCAAGGTTTGTGTTGAGGTCGGCAATACTGCCGCGGCGTACTGCATCCAGGAAGTGGGACCTCAGTGTCACAAATACTGCTGGACTGAATTTGTAGCTTTTTACCGCAAGCACTTCGATGATCAAGGCTTGCTGGATGAAATTGAATAACTAAATTATTGGAGAGGCAATGGAGAATTACCACATTAGAGATTTAAACCTGGCAGAAGGCGGACGACGTCGGATGGATTGGGCTGCACGTGAGATGCCCGTACTGGCGATTTTGGAAGAACGTTTCCGCCGCGAGCGACCCTTCGAGGGTGTTCGCATGTCGTGCTGTATGCACGTTACAACTGAGACCGCGAACCTCATGCGGACCATGCAGGCTGGCGGCGCGGACATCGTGCTGACGGCTTCTAACCCGCTTTCAACCCAGGATGACGTGGCTGCCGCATTGGTGTCGCAGTACGAGATCCCCGTCTACGCGATCAAGGGTGAGGATGACAAGACTTACTACAAGAACCTGCGCGCCGCGCTTGATCACGCTCCGCATATTACCATGGATGATGGCGCGGATTTGGTCAGCACGATCCACAAGGAACGCCGCGATTTGATCCCGAATATCGTCGGCGGCACTGAAGAGACCACCACCGGCGTGATCCGACTGCGCGCAATGGCTGCAGATAAGATGTTGGAGTTCCCGGTGATGGCCGTGAACGACGCTATGACCAAACATTTCTTCGATAACCGCTACGGCACTGGGCAGTCAACCATTGACGGCATTCTACGGGCGACGAATGTGCTCCTGGCTGGCAAGAACTTCGTGGTGGCTGGCTATGGCTGGTGCGGACGCGGTCTGGCGATGCGCGCGAGGGGCATGGGCGCGAATGTGATCGTGACCGAAGTCGATCCAATGGTGGCACTGGAAGCAGTCATGGACGGGTTCCGGGTGATGCCAATGGCAGAAGCAGCTCCTCTAGGCGATATCTTCGTCACACTGACCGGTGACCTGAACGTGGTGGATAAGCACCACTTTGAGGTGATGAAGGATGGCGCTTTGGTGGCCAATTCCGGTCATTTCAACGTTGAAATCAACATCCCCTCCCTCGAAGCGATGGCAGTTGAAAAGCGACTGGTGAGACCGTTCGTGGAGAGTTACAGGCTAAGTGACGGCCGTGTTATCAGCATCCTCGGCGAAGGTCGGTTGATCAACCTGGCTGCGGCTGAGGGGCATCCAGCTTCCGTGATGGACATGTCCTTTGCCAATCAGGCACTCGGCGCGGAGTATATGCTCAAAAACGCTGACAAGCTTGAGAAGCGGGTCTACAACGTACCAGAAGAAATCGACCGCGAGATTGCGCGCCTTAAGCTTTTGGCGATGGGCGTCAAGATCGACAAGCTGACCGACGAACAAGTGAAATACCTCGGTTCCTGGGAAGAGGGAACGTAGGATTTTTGTTTTGAAGGTAGAAGGAGCTGGTGAAAGCTGGCTCCTTTTTTTTTACCGGAAGATGCTGATGGTGGGTTGGCTACTTCGAGTTTAAGGTAGATCTAGGTATCTTGACGCCAACACACCCTACCAGAAAATCCGATCTTTTGTTTCTTCGTTGAGGTCACAGGTAGGGGCGAAGCTTTTTTACGGTTGGCTTTGGAAAAAATTCCATTTCTGTTGCAACGCTTCGCCCTTCGAGTGTTTTTTTTTTATTTCGTTGAAGATTAAGGCAGATCGCCGGGTAAAAGAAGCTCGCGATGACAAACAAAAAGAAGGCCTTGTGTAAAAGATCCGCAAAAAACACAAAACCTTCTTACTTTGGCTTCAATCAATAATCGTTGTTGTTTTCGTCCTCGGATGCACCACCAGAGATGTCAAAGGTACCGGTGAGCACTTCGCTGTTGGCGAGGGCACGGACAGAATTTTCGATTTCCTGCATGATATCCGGGTTCTGAGAAAGGTAATTTTTGGAGGCTTCACGGCCTTGCCCAAGGCGTTGATCCTTGTATGAATAGAAGGACCCACGTTTATCAATCACCTCAAGGGAGGTAGCGAGGTCAAGAATGTCGCCCGACTTGGAGATGCCTTCGTTGTACATAATGTCGAATTCGGCAGAACGGAAGGGGGCGGATACTTTGTTCTTCACCACGCGCACACGCACGCGGTTGCCCACGATCTCAGCGCCGACTTTGATGGACTGCACCCGGCGGACATCGAGGCGGACAGAGGCGTAGAATTTCAGCGCCATGCCGCCGGTGGTGGTTTCGGGGTTGCCGAACATCACGCCGATTTTCTGGCGCAGCTGGTTGGTGAAGACCACCGCGGTTTTGGTCTGGTTGATCGCGCCCGAAAGCTTGCGCAGCGCCTGGGACATCAGACGCGCCTGGACACCCATGGTGGGGTCGCCCATATCGCCTTCTATTTCGGAACGGGGCACAAGCGCAGCGACAGAGTCAATCACAACAAGGTCCACAGCGCCAGAGCGTACCAGCGTCTCGGCGATTTCGAGCGCTTGTTCGCCCGTGTCTGGCTGGGAGATGAGTAGTTCATCAATCTTCACACCGCATTTGGCAGCGTAGACAGGGTCCAGCGCGTGTTCCATGTCGATGTAAGCCGCGGTACCGCCGCGTGTTTGGCATTCGGCAACGATGTGTTGGCAGAGTGTGGTCTTACCGGAAGATTCCGGACCGTAGATCTCCGTGATGCGAGCTTTGGGGATGCCCCCAACTCCCAGCGCCATGTCCAGTGAGAGGGAGCCGGTGGGGATGGCTTCCACTTGCATTTGATGGGCTTCGCCGAGGCGCATGATGCTGCCCTCGCCGTATTTTTTGACGATGTCGTGTAAGGCGCGGTCAAGTACGACCTTCTTCGCTTCTTCCATATTTTGGTCTGAAGCTGGTTGATTGTTTGTTGTTGATGCTTTTCGGGCAGCCATAGTTTCTCCCAGATCTAATTGTTTGGATGATATAAATATAGCACACTTGTTCGAAACGTCAAGGTTTTATCCTGCGACATTCCATGTAGAAGCGTTTATCTTTGGCGTGATTCATCGAGAAAGTCTTCCGCGGCAGGGCACCATCGACGATAACCGACCTGAAGAACGAGTTCTTGCCGATAGGGGGTAAAAAGAAGCCGAGATTGCCAGGCTTGCGACCAAGTTCGTCGACCGTGTCATCGCCGTGGACATAATCGATCTTAGTGTCGGGATGGCTCTTGAGGTAGAGGTCGAGGAACTGCTGCAAACTGCCCGCCGCCAGGTTGTGGACAGGGTGGTCAAGTTCGACCAGCGTGTAGGAATCGGGTTGGATCATGCCAAATCGCTGCGTGGTGGATATGGATTTGGCGACTTCGGCGATCAGGGTTTGCATTGCGTCAATTGAATGCAGGGTGAGTTTTTCAGCAAAAAACAATCGCAGAGTAGTCTCGAAATCTTCACCCGGGTTAAACAAAACACGATGGATGGGTTCAAATTTGAGGGAGGGGTCGTGTAGATTAACCAGCTCAACCAAGGCGTAACGCGACGGATGGTCAGAACTGACGTGAGGTTTGAGTTCCTCCCAGATGGCTTTGGCAGTTGCAAGCGAGTGATTTCCATCACCCATGGCAAAGAGCAAGGGGGATTCCACGTCTGGCAGGTCATATTTTTGGGTGTAGGTTGCGGGTTCAATCAGAGACGCTAAACCCTCGACGACACTTTCAATCAAGGCAGGATCTTCTATCAGGCGACCCGCAAGGTGACCGCTGCCAGCCATTAATTCATAGTCGTAAGCGAGCGGGAGTTCATCTTTTTCTGCAAATATCTCCGAAAGCACAACCCCTTCCGGATCATCGTAAAGAACCAGGATGTGCGGCGATTCGAGCAGCGCATCCCGGCGAACTTCCATGCGGGGTGGGAGGCGGTCGAGAATGGTGCCTTCGGTGGCGCGGATGAGCGTTTGGGAGCCCTTGTTGTAGTCGTAACACTCCAGATCGAGCGCGACCACAAGACCCGACTGGACTTTGTCACCGACCTGGCGTTCAACGAAGACAAAACCTTTATGGGCTTCCAGGATCCCTTTTTCAAGGTAGTCCTGCATGGCTTGCTGACTCTTGAGGATGCGAACCTTTACGTCCGGGCTGTGCAGCCAGGCTTCAGGGAGGATCAGATGAAAGGTTGAAGGGGAGTCTCCCACGGTTTCGGCAACCTTCTCCCAGTATTCGGGCTGCGAAGTGAACTGGTCACAGGCAATCACAGCCCACTTATGAGGATCGATCTCCTTGACTGGTAATAGAACTTCAGGCACATGGACACCAATTTTCTCTGCAATTGACATAAACAAGGTCCTTTTCTATAGGTGAGTTGCCCCAATTGTATCAAAACAAAAAGGAAAAGGAAGAAAACGAACAGAGCCTGGTTTTCCAGGCTCTGCCAATGGGATTCAATAGGAATCAGGCTTTTTTTGCAGGGACGTAAACAAAGCCCACAGTACCAGGACCAACATGTGCTCCAATCACTGGGCTGATCAGACCGACGAACTCGTTGCGAACATGAAATCGTTGGTGCGCCAAGGTTAATATTTCATCACCAATTTGGGAGGCATTGGCAGTCACTATGCCAAGATATTCAATCGTGCCCTGTTTGCCAAGTTCGGTTTCAGCAACTTCAAATACGCGCTCAATAGCTTTCCTGGTGGTGCGAACTTTGTCAAAAGGTTCAATTACTCCGCCTTTGATTTCGAGGATCGGCTTCATCTTTAGGGCTGTGCCTATCAGGCGGGCTGCACCACCAATGCGACCACCTTTATGCAGGTATTCAAGCGTGTCGACAATGAAAAGCGTGCGTACCCTGTTGCATATATCTTTCGCGAGATTGGTGCATTCCAGCAATGTCGCTTCGCGTTGGGCGGCTTGTGCGGTCATCAGAACTGCCAGGGAAAGAGGCATGGACCCTTGTTTACTGTCAAGGACGGTGATGCGGTTTTTCGGGAAGAATTCTGCAGCCTGGATAGCGGATTGGTAGGTGCCCGAGAGTTTTTCGGAAATAACAATCGTCAGAATATCGAATCCCTGCTCAATGAGACGTGTGTAAGACTGCGCGAACATTCCAACCGAAGGTTGCGAGGTGGTGGGCAAGGTTTCGGACTTTTCCAGGCGCTCGTAAAACTCCAGGGGAGTGATTTCAATCCCATCAAGATAGGATTGACCATCCCAAATAAGATTTAGCGGCACGATGGTTAGATTGTTTTCGTGTGCAATAGAATCAGGGATGGCGGTGGTGCTATCGGTAACGATTGCTACTTTATTCATGGTTATCCTTTTACAAAGTTTCTGAGAGTAAAAACACGTACTTGCTTGTTAAGTTTCGCAAGCAAAATAATTAGACCATTCTGCGCGAAAATTTTTCGTCTTTCAGTCTGTTTTGAAACACACACAGTTTAAGGTATGATATGGACTTGAAATCACAAAAGTGACTGGGACTGAGATAAGCCATGTTTGAAAACCTGACTGATAAACTGACAGCTGTATTTGACAGCCTTCGCCGACGCGGAAAGCTGAGCGAAGAGGATGTTGAGAAGGCAATGCGCGAAGTGCGGCTGGCACTGCTTGAGGCGGATGTTAATTATGCCGTGGTCAAGGCATTCACCAACCGGGTAAAGGAACGTTCTATCGGGGCGGAAGTCTCCAAAGCGCTCAACCCTGCCCAAATGGTGATCAAGATCGTCAACGAGGAACTCATTCAGACCCTGGGGCAGCCTGCTCCGCTTAATCTGCGCGGAGAGAAGCCGCATGTGCTCATGCTGGCAGGCTTGCAGGGTTCTGGTAAAACAACCGCGGCTGCCAAACTGGCGAAACAACTTCGCTCAAGGGGTGAGAGAGTCATGCTGGTGGCAGCGGATATTTACCGCCCTGCAGCCATAAAGCAATTGCAGACCCTCGGTGAGCGGATTGACGTCCCGGTGCATAGCGTGGAAAACGCCAAGCCGGTGCAAATCGCTAAAAGTGCCTTTGAGATGGCCAGAAAAGGTGGTTATTCGGTCGTAATTCTGGATACCGCCGGGCGTTCGCAGTTGGATGACGCCCTGATGGATGAACTGAAAGCCTTGAACGAAGCCGTGCCAGTAAAGGAAATCCTGCTGGTGGTCGACTCGATGATCGGGCAGGAAGCGCTAAACGTCGCGAAAGGCTTTGTTGGCGTGATCCCTGTTAGCGGGCTGATCTTCACCAAGATCGATGGCGACGCGCGTGGTGGTGCGGCAATTTCGATACGCGAGGTAACCGGTATCCCGATCAAGTTCCTGGGCACGGGCGAGGGACTGGACGCGCTGGAAGTCTTTGATCCCAACCGGATCTCATCGAGGATCCTGGGTATGGGCGACATGCTCGGACTGATCGAGAAGGCGGAAGCCGCTTACTCCGGACAGGTCGACGTAAAAGAAGCCGAACGGATGCTGACCGGGCAATTCACGCTGCAGGATTTCGCCAATCAACTGAAACAGATCAAAAAGATGGGACCGATCTCGCAGGTGTTGGGCATGCTGCCCGGGCAGTTCAGCACCGTGGCAAAGTCGGTGGACCCGCATGAGGCAGAAGACCAGCTTAAAACGGTGGAGGCGATCATCAACTCGATGACGCCAAAAGAACGGCAGGATCCGCGCATTTTGAATGCCAGCCGGCGGCGGAGAATCGCTGCGGGCTGCGGTAAAGATGTGCAGGACGTGAACAAATTGATGAAACAATTCCGGGACATACAGACTTTAATGAAAAAGTTCCAAAAATCCGGTGGACGTGGTAATATTAATAGGTTATTTGGTTAAACCTGAGCATAGGAGAAGGAAATGCCCCTTCAGCATTCTCTCAGCCTTTGACGTAGCCAGGAAGAAATAGATTATAGGTCAAGGAGTATTAGTAGAAAATGGTACGTATTCGTTTACGTCGTGTGGGCTCAGCTCACCAACCGCAGTATCGTGTGATCGTGGCAGACAAAGAAAGCCCCCGAGATGGGCGTTTCATTGAAATCGTTGGTCAGTACAACCCCCGTACCGAACCCGGAACGATCGTGTTTGACGAAGAGCGCATTTATCATTGGTTGAGCGTTGGCGCCCAGCCTTCTGAGTCAGTGCAGAAACTCTTCAAAATCGTCAAACTGGATGATCGCTTCACCCGGTTTAAGGCTGGGGAAGACAAAGACGCTTTGTTAGCTGAGGCTACTAAAGTTTACAGCGAACTGACTCTTCATCCAAAAACCACTCACGCCCCCAAGGCATAAGAGGTAAGTGATGAAAGAATCCAAACTGCAAGACTTGCTGGAGTACCTGGCGAAATCGATCGTGGATGACCCGCAACAGGTTTTTGTCGATGAGTTTCGCAACGGGAACACCATTCAGCTGGACCTGCAGGTCGGCAAAGCTGACATTGGTCGGGTGATTGGCAAGCACGGACGGGTGGCAAACTCTTTGAGAGCCATCCTCAAGGTTGTCGCCGCCCGCAATGGCAAGCAAGTTACCATGGACGTGGTAGATTTGGGTTAATGCCTGAGATGGCAGATCAATATCAAGACACAGCAGGCTCGATCGGTCCGGTTGAGCCTGCTTATGTATTAATCGGCAGGCTGCAAAAGTCTCACGGAGTACGTGGGGAAATTACCCTGCGGGTGTTTTCGGATTTTCCGGAAAGGATCCGCAGAGGGAAAACTGTCTACATCGGTTCAGATTTTCAGCCCAACAAAATCACCGGCACACGCTGGAAGAATGATTTGTTATTACTCAAGTTGGAAGGATTTGACAACCCTGAAAGCGTGCGTGAGCTGGTGGGCAAGGATGTCTTTTCCGCAGTGAAAGATTTGCCGCCCCTGGCTGAAGGAAAGTTTTACCATCACCAGTTGATCGGTTTAAACGTTTGGGAAGGCGATGAAGACCTGGGCGTGCTGGCTGCCATCATGGAAACCGGCGCGAACGAGGTGTACATCATTGACCAGGCAGAAGGCAGCGAACTGCTGCTGCCGGCGATTCCAGAGGTGATCCTGAAGATCGATCTTGAGCAAAAACGCATGGATGTGCATTTGCTGGAAGGACTGAGGGGGTAATGCAGGAGGCCGGGTTCTGGCTGGCGTTCAGTTACGTTCGGGGCATTGGGGCAGTCAGGTTTCGCAAACTGCTTTCCTTTTTTGGCGATTTGAGCCGGGCGTGGCAGGCGGGGTCAGCTGAGCTGCTGGCGGCCGGTTTATCCGAAAAGAACGTCGCAGACATTCTCGAAAAACGCAAAACTCTCGATCCTCTTGCGCTGCCTGATCAGTTGAGTGCCAGGGGGATTGCTTTCTTAACCTGGCAGGGTGATACCTATCCGCGCTACCTGAAAGAAATCGCTCAGCCTCCACCCGTTTTGTTTTACAAGGGCAGCATCACAGCCGCGGATGACCTGGCGGTGGCGATCGTCGGGACGCGCAATGTGACCGCCTATGGCAAACAGATCACGCGGGATACCGCGGAATACCTGGCACAAAATGGGGTAACGGTGGTGAGCGGTCTGGCACGGGGTGTGGATGGACTGGCACATCATGCGGCGATCGAGGCAGGGGGAAGGACAATCGCTGTGTTGGGGAGCGGTGTGGACGTCATCTATCCTCCTGAGCACCGCAGATTGGCTGAACAGATTCAGGAGCAAGGCGCGATCGTGAGCGATTACGCGCCCGGGACAAAACCAGATGGGATTAATTTCCCACCGCGCAACCGGATCATCTCGGGTTTGAGCCGCGCCACGATCGTGATCGAGGCAGGCGAGAAAAGCGGGGCCTTGATCACGGCGAAGTTCGCGGTGGAACAGGACCGCGAGGTTTTCGCGGTGCCTGGCTCGGTGCTTTCGCCGATGAGCCGCGGGACGAACGATTTGATCGGCGAGGGGGCGATGCCGATGACCAATCCGAAATCGGTTTTGGAAGCCCTCAGGATTGAAGAAGGCAGTAAAGCCCCGAAACCACAGGAACAAGCCCTAACCGATCTGGAACGCACGGTTCTGCGGATTTTGGGTCAGGATTCTCTGCACATAGATGAGATCTGCGTCCGGATGGACCTGAGCGTCGAGAAGTTGACCGTGACCCTGACCATGATGGAGTTGAAGGGTTTGGTGGTACGCGAGCAGGGGATGACCTACCGCCAAAACGCCCGGTGGATGTAGGGGTCGCAGGGTTATATTTATCACAGGAGTGGTAATGGGTGGGTTAAACCGCCACGTAAATTTGCAGATCAGCGAGAACGTAGTGGCCGGCCCCCGTGCCTGCCAGTCAGCCCAAACAAAAAAAGGTCAGCCACAGGGGGTTGACCCTACAAAAGAATAGATGCCCATTGAAGTGGGAAGCCCCATTTCCTGAACCTACACAAAAAGGTAAAATGACGTAGTGAATCCAAATGACTCATTGCCCCACCGAAAGAAACTGCGAATACCTGATTTCGATTATTCACAACCCGGTGCCTATTATGTGAGCATTGTCACCCAGGGTCGCAGAAAATTGTTTGGGCAGATTGTTGATGGAGAAATGGTTTTGAATGATATTGGGAAGATGGTGAAAGAAGTAATTGACCAAATTCCTGAGCATTATCCAGGAATCAATGTCGAATTGTTCGTTGTGATGCCAAATCATATTCACGCGTTACTCATCATAAGCGAGGTAGTGGCAGGCCCCCGTGCCTGCCAGTCGAACGACGGTAAACTACGGGGGGTTGACCCTACAAAAAAACAACTATCTTTGTCAGAAATTGTCCATCGAATCAAATCTTTGACGACACACGAATACATGATAGGTGTTAGGGATAAAGGTTGGTCTCAATTTGAGAAGCGGCTTTGGCAGCGGAATTATTACGAGCATGTCATCCGGAATGAACGGGATTATCAGGCAATTTACGAATACATCCTTGCGAATCCAATGAATTGGGAGAAGGATGAGGAGTTCTCTAATTTATTGGGATACCATTGATGTGTGGCATCAAATAATTTGCGCATCATTGTTACCTAAATTGGCAGGCACGGGGGCCTGCCACTACCAGGTGTGGTCAGTAGGTTACCCCTGTAGCGGTAAACCATTTGGTTTACCAAGGCAAGATTGAACTTCCAACGATCAAAACCGGATTTCGCCCTATATTCGCAACCCTTGACAAAAATTTGGTTATGGTATGATAGGCGTGCTATTTTTGAGCCATTCTATTAAAGGGAGTCATTTTGGAAGCCTATTGTTTTAAATGTAAAGAAAAAAGGGAAATCACGCAGGCAGAGCCTGGGTTTACCAGCCGTGGGGCTGCGATGACCACAGGCGTTTGCGCGGTTTGCGGTACCAAGCTGTTTCGCATGGGCGTGACCCCTGCGCATGAAGGCTTGGAGAAGCCTGCTGTTATTTCAACAAAGTCATCAGCAAAAAAATCGGGCAAAAGCTCGAAGAAGAAATCTTCGTCCAGGAAGACTACAAGCAAGAGCACGAACGGTAAAAAGGTCCGATCCGGAAACGGCAAGCCGCTGGTGATCGTGGAATCGCCGGCGAAGGCACGCACCATCGGCAGATTCCTTGGAGATGGTTACCAGGTGCTGGCATCGGTGGGGCATGTGCGCGATCTGCTAAAGTCGCAACTGAGCGTGGATGTCGAAAACGATTTCACACCCAAATACCGAGTGCCAAACGAAAAGAAAGAACTCGTCGCTGAAATTACTGCCACAGCAGAGAAAACCAAAAAGGTCTACCTGGCAACTGACCCTGACCGCGAAGGTGAGTCGATTGCCTGGCATGTGATGGATTCTGCCCAGATAGAGCCGGAAAAGGTCAAGCGGGTTGTCTTCCATGAAATCACCAAGGAGGCAGTAGACGCCGCCTTTGCCCATACCCGCGAAATCGACATGGACCTGGTGGACGCGCAGCAGGCCCGCCGCATCCTGGACCGGTTGGTGGGGTATGGGGTGAGCCCAATTCTATGGGCAAAGGTGAGAGGGCGCCTTTCTGCCGGCAGGGTGCAGTCAGTGGCTTTACGTTTGATCGTTGAACGCGAACGCGAAATAGATGCGTTTGTGCCGGTTGAGTACTGGAAGATATCGGCTTTGTTTGAAGCTGATGATACAAAAAATCAGTACAAGGCAAGGCTATTCAAGGTTAATGGTGTTGATCCTGACTTACCGGACGAAGAAACGACCATGGCACTTGTGGAGAAGTTGAACCAGGCTGCCTATAAGCTCGACAGCATTAACCGCAGCACCAAGAACATCCGTCCTGGCGCCCCCTTCATTACGAGTACTTTGCAGCAGGAAGCATCCACCCGCCTTGGATTTCTGACCAGGAAGACCATGGCAGTCGCGCAACAGCTCTACGAAGGCATCAACCTGGGTGGTGGCGAAGAAACCGGTCTGATCACCTATATGCGTACTGACTCAGTGCATGTTTCAGCGCAGTCGGTGAAAGAAGCGCGTGAATACATCGCAAAAAAATATGGTGGCGATTACGTGCCAGCCAAAGCGCCAGTCTATCGCACAAGAGCCGCTTCGGCGCAGGAAGCCCATGAGGCGATCCGACCAACTTCCGTCAGGCGCACTCCCGAGAGCGTCAAGCATCACCTGACTGGCGATCAATTCAAATTGTACAAATTGATCTGGCAGCGATTTATTGCCAGCCAGATGACTCCAGCGCTGATCGAAACGATCACTGCTGACATTGCCGGCAAGATGGGAAAAGATAACTGTTTGTTTCGCGCGAGCGGCAGCAAAACCATTTTCCCGGGTTATCGGGCGGTCTATTCCGCTGTCAGAGGCGAAGATGAAAAAGAAGATGAGGATCAGACTGAGCTGCCCCTGGAGTCGCTGGTGGTGGGGCAAATGCAGCGTTTGCTCGAACTAAATCCAAGCCAACACTTCACCGAGCCGCCACCGCGTTTCACGGAAGCCTCGCTGATCCAGGTGCTGGAAGAAAACAAAATTGGCAGACCTTCCACGTATTCCGCGATCATCACCACAATCCAGGCGCGCGGTTATGTGACGCGCGAATCGAAACGCCTGATTCCAACCGAAATCGGATTTTTGGTCAACGATTTGGTGGTGGAGTACTTCCCTTCAATTGTGGACATTGAATTCACCTCCACCATGGAAGACAAGCTGGATGAAATTGCCCAGGGAGATATTGCCTGGGTGGAAGTGATCCGCGACTTTTACGGTCCATTCAAAGACAGCCTGGATCATGCAAAAGAAAATATGCCCAAAACGCAGGTTAAACCGGAATCGATCGGAAAAGAATGCCCGGAATGCGGTGGGGATCTGGTGCTGCGAACCGGGCGCTTTGGGCGCTTTATCAGCTGCTCCAACTTCCCGCAGTGTAAATACACCGAACCTTGGCTTGAGAAGATTGGCGTCACATGCCCGGAATGCCACCAGGGTGATGTCGTTGAGAAACGCAGCAAGAAGGGAAGAGTCTTTTATGGCTGCTCACGTTACCCTGAGTGCAACTATGTTTCCTGGGATAAACCCCTGGCGAGAGCCTGCCCGAAATGCGGCGGCATATTGACCACCAAGAATGATAAACAAGCCTATTGCAGTAATTGTCACTCCCGATTTGAGCTTGAGGACGGGGTGTTGCAGCAGTAGGATTGATTGGTACAAAACCTGCACCTTAAGGAGTGATAACTACTTTCATTGAGGTGCAGGTATGGAAAACACACTGGATTTTCTAAAAGAGAAACTTAAGCAACCGAAGTACCTGGCGATCGCGGCTGCGGTGGCTGGTTTGGTACTCGGTTTAATCATTGGGTGGGTGATCCTGCCTGTGCAATGGACCGACGCTTCGGCGGAGCACTTGCGGGCAGACTTGCGCCAGGATTACCTGCGCAACCTGATCACAACCTATACCCTTAACGGCGATAAGGAAAAAGCCCTTCAAAGCTATGGGGAGTTAGGTGAACAGGCTGAGCCAACCCTCAGCCAGTTACTGGCGGAGCCTGGCTTCCTCTCAACCGAACAAATCACGCGTTTCACGACCGCTTTGGGGATTGCTGTGCCCCAGGCAAGTGGCGAGACTGCCAATACCAACACCCTTACGCTTCAGGATGGTACTGAAATAAAGGTGGAAGACGGGGATGAAGTGGAACCGGCAAAGAAATCCAATACCCTTTTATGGCTGGGTTTTGGTTTGCTCGCGATCCTTGGCGTGGGGGCATATCTTGCTTACCGCTACTATTTCAAAGAGCGACCGGTGGAAGCGGGCAAACCTCTGGATGATGACACTTCCGAAAATCGCTTTGCTCCAGCTTCAGCAAGGCAACCCGCTGCAGTGCCGATGCGTCCGGCAGCAGAACCAGCTCCCGCGGCAGCACCTGTTCAGAGCCAGTCGGTCTTCAAAGCACCTTTCTTTGGAAACGGCAAACAAACTAATGGGCCAGCTGTTCAGAAACCTGTCGCGCAGTTTATGTCAACTTACGCGTTTGGCGATGACCGCTACGATGAGTCGTTTACCTTTGATGCGCCCAACGGCGAATTTTTGGGGGAGTGTGGGGTGAGCATCTCGGACATCATCGGGGTGGGAGAACCCAAGAAGATTTCAGCTTTTGATATCTGGCTTTTTGATAAAAATGACATTCAAACAGTGACCAAGGTGTTGATGAGCAAGCACAGTTACGAGGATCCAGTTTCATTGCAGCGATTGGAAATTCGTGGCGAACCGATTTTGGCGGAACCTGGAGCTCAGTTTGTGCTCGAGACAGCCACATTGCGCCTGGAAGGCCGGATCGTAGATGTTATGTACGGGGATATGCCCCTGCCCGAGGACAGCTACTTCCAGCGGAGTACGGTGGAGTTGGCAATTTACAGAAAATAAGGTGATAGCTCGTAGCTGATAGGTGATAGCTTGTAGCTGATAGAAAAAACAGAACGGGTCCCTTTACAGGACTCGTTCTGAATTTTACTGATGAGAAGTTACTCGATTTTGAGGATCTTGATCTTTAGCACTGATTTGTTGGGGAGGATTACTTCAACGGTTTCACCCTTTTTGTGTCCCATCAGGGCTGCACCCATCGGAGATTCGTAGGAGATTTTTCGCTCCCGCGGGCTGGCTTCATTAGCTCCAACAATGATGAAAGTCTCTTCGGGTTCGTTATCTTCCTGGAGGGTGACAGTATTGCCGATCTGAACAGTTGAAGTGTTAATGTCTGTATCTTCAATCAGAGTGGCAGAAGAAAGGACAGCTTCGATCTGTTGGATCCGTCCTTCAAGAAAGCCCTGGTCTTCCTTGGCCATGTGATAGTCGGCGTTTTCAGAAAGGTCGCCCATTTCGATTGCATGTTTCAAGCGGCGGGCGATTTCTTCGCGGCGAGGACCTTTTAGTTCAGCCAGTTCTTCTTGTAGTTTTGCTTTCCCGGCAAGGGTTAATAATTGGGGTGTGAGAGCCATGATTGGTGTTTTACTCCTAGGGTAATGTTTGTGAATCGAATAGGCGCAGGTGTTCGTCTATCGCGAAACGATCGGTCATGCCGGCGATATAGTCGCATATGGTACGTTCGAGACCGCGCTGTGGAATAAGTTCCTGAACCGCTTCGGGTAAGGCGGCTGGAGTTCTTTGGTACATCGTGAAAATGTCTGTAATGATGCGTTCCGATTTGGCGGACATCCGTACAACACGGTGGTGGCGATAAAGCTTGTTGAAGAGGAAATCTTTCAGTTCGCGATTGCGTCGATACATGTCCTCGCTGAAGCCGGCGACATTGAAAGGCAGTTTTTGCAGTTCGAGTGAGGAGCTGACGCTGCTTTTGCGCAAGTAACGATCGATGGACTGGATTAGATCGGTGATCTCGAAATTGATCAAGCGGCGGATGATCTGATGGCGCGAGAGGTCATCCAGCGTCTCGCTGCGGCGTCGACCAATGCTTTCGTTGACAATTTCCCACAATGCGATGCCATCCAGTTGGGAGGGTGTGATCATTCCGGAACGCAAGCCGTCATCAAGATCGTGGGAAGTATATGCCAGTTCATCAGCCACATTGGCGATTTGGGCTTCAAGGCTGCCGCGCAACTCGGGATCATAATCCTGGGCATCAGCGATGTCGTAGTCAGTTTCGTGTTTAACCATCCCTTCGAGGACTTCCCAACTCAAGTTGAGACCCGGAAAATCGGGATAACGGTTTTCGAGCTGCGTCACAACGCGCAGGGAGTGCTGGTTGTGATTAAAACCGCCGTGCTCTTTCATCAGGCGTGCCAGGGCGGTCTCACCGGAATGACCAAAGGGGGGATGACCAATATCATGGGCAAGGCAGATCGTTTCCACCAGGTCTTCGTTCGCGCCAAGGGTGCGGGCAACCGAGCGACCGATTTGGGCGACTTCGATGGAATGGGTCAGGCGGGTGCGGTAGTAATCGCCTTCGTGGTTGATGAAGACCTGGGTCTTGTACTCAAGCCGGCGAAAGGCCGTGGTGTGGATAACCCGTTCGCGGTCGCGTTGGAAACGCGTGCGAAAATCAGCCTCTTCTTCAGGATATTTACGACCCTTGGAGTTCTTGCTGCGTATTCCGTAAGGCGCAAGGAACTGGTCTTCGATTTCTTCAAGTTGTTGTCTGCTATAAATCATCTAATGCCTCTGCGAGTATTATACGTGGTATCCATCCGGGTTGTGATAATCAGTTGATGATTGTACCTAATGCGGCACCATCGAGCGCCAGGCGGAGATAACCCGGTGAAACAGCCGAGAAGATTTGGACGGAAAGCCCTGGCAGTTCACGGCAAAGCGACTGCATTAACTGAACTTTTGTCGCCATCCCACCAGTAACATCCTGGCTGGCTGAGCCTTGCAGGAATTCAGATGAATTAGATTGCGCTGAAATCTGGGACAGAAGCTGTTGATTGACCGGATAATCAGCGTATACGCCTTCAACTTTGCCAGCAAGTAAAATGCGGTCTGGTCGAAGAGAATGAGCCAGATGGAGAAAGAGGTCCTCGGTAGAGAGGATCGTACCGCCGAGCGTTAAGTCAGAAACAACATCCCCATAAACGAGGGGGATCAGACCCATTTTGAAACTTTGGCAGATCGGTTGTAGGTTCCAGGTTTTGATTTCGTGATCATCGCTCGTAATACAGGCGGATGGAGGAAAAGCGATCAAAGGCAGGTTTAGCGACCGTGCCTGGGTGATGATGATCTGGTTCAGGCTGCGGGCACTATGCCAGACCTGTTGGTAACCCAGAGCGTCTTCAGGGTTGGTCACACCCTGGCGGGTGCCGTACTTGGCAGCGGCATGATGACCAAACGAGCCAGAACCATGTCCAAGCAGTAAGCTTTGGGAAGGGTTAGCCAGACGCCACTCAGCGATCTGGGTGAGAAGATCTCTTATCTGCTCGATCAGAGCGGTTTCAGGCTGATCTTTGTCGGTGATCAGCGAGCCACCCAGCTTGAGAAAGGTCAGGCCTCGGTCAGACATACTGGTTCACTCCACGGGATAAAGACGGGTGGTGAAAACATTGAGTGAGCCAGCAGCAGAGAGAGCTTGCGTGACAGCGGCTTCAGTTTCGGAAGTGACCAGCGCCAACATATGACCGCCCATGCCTCCGCCGGTAAGCTTCGCGCCAAGCGCGCCAGCCTGCCTGGCAGCGAGGATCAGCACATCCAGTTCGGGGCAGGAGAGCCGAAGGGCAGAGAGGTGCTCCTGGTTGGCATCGATCGCCTTTCCAAGCGCCTCGATGTCGCCAATTTGGAAGGAGCGTTTGCTCTGTTCAACCAATTCGGCGATCGCATCCAGGTGTGGTTGAACCATGCCCGGGTCAGCGTCAAGATCCTGCGCCAGTCGACCAGTCGATTCCCGGGTGGACTTGCGAACGCCTGAATCGGCAACCACAAAGGTAAACTCACGGATCGGCTGGATGAATTCGATCACCTCTCCGCGCTGATAGTAAATCGGTTTTTCGTAAGTGATCACGGTGTTATCGATGCCGGATGGACGAACGTGTACGCCCTGTTCAGAATGGAAAGCCAGGGTGTTGAGTTCCTGGGGTTTCAGGGGATGACCAAGGAAGGCTGACATGGCACGCAGGAGTGAGATCGCAATCGCTGCGCTGGAGCCCAACCCTGCTGCGATTGGCAGATCAGATGTGAGAATAATTCGGCAAGTAGGTGTTTGATGAAGACCAAGGAAAGAGAACAGGAGATTAAGGGTATGGACGAGGATGTGGTCTTCTTGCAGTTCTACAAGGTCATGATCAACTCCAAGCGCAGCAGCCTTTATGTGGATCTTGCCTTGCGGTTGACCGATCGCTGGCTCAATGGTGGTGCGCACCTTCAGGCCGGTGAGGGGGATTGCAATAGCGGGGCTGTCATAGACCACAGCATGTTCGCCAAAGAGAATCAGTTTTCCACAAGCGGTTGCGGTTATTGCGGGCATGGTTTACCTCAGTATCTCAGATAGAGAATCAGCATGACTGCCAGACCCCAAAGGAGGATGGCTGCCTGCAAAGGACGGTCTTTTAGCAGGACTTCTTCCGGGGTGGATGCAGTATTGAAGTTCTGGATCAGGTACATGTAGCGAAAAATACCAAAAAACACAAAGGGTATGGTGAGCATCATTGTGTAGGAAATACCCTGTGGATGCGCGGAAAAAGTGTAGAGCATATAAGTAATTAGGATTGACCCAAGCATCACAACCAAATATTGGTTGAGGAGTGGGATCGAGTAGCCATTGAGGACTTTTCGGAAATCCCCCGCACTCCCTTCCAGCAGCCGGAGTTCAGCAAATCGCTTCCCAAAACCGAGGAAAAGCGCCAGGAGAGCGGTCAGGATGAAGAGCCAGGGAGAAAAGAAGGTGACCTCAATGACGTTGATGCCTGCAAGAACACGCAATAGGAAACCAGCCGCAATCACCATGACATCGACAATCATGATGTGCTTGAGCCACTTGGAGTAGGCGAGCATCAGAACCGTGTAGGCAATGCAGATCAGACCAAACTTCCACGAGAGAACGAACGCCGCGCTGAAGCTCACAAGAGCCAGGAGAATGACCAGTAGAACAGCTGCTTTAAGGGGGAGACGACCTGAGGCAAGCGGGCGATGGCATTTCTGGGGGTGCTGCCGGTCGGCTTTCAGGTCGATTATGTCGTTGATGGTGTAGGTGAGCCCGGAAACCAAACAGGCGATGCAAAAGGCTGCCAGAACGCGTAAAGCGGGCGTTGCTAAAAAGAGCTGGCGGTCAAAGACAAGTCCAGCGAAAATCACAAGATTCTTCGTCCACTGGCGCGGACGGAGGGTTTCGAGCAGGTTCTTCAACATATGGTTTATCTTACCATAAGGGGTGATGGGTGGTAGGTCGCAGCGGGTAGCTGGCAGGTGTTAGGCGGGAAGAAAACGGTGTTCTGCCAAAGGCAGTGCTGCGCCTGCTAGAAGGTATAATAAGCTATACTGAGAGCCTTATGGAAAGAATACGAAATTTTTGCATCATTGCACACGTGGATCACGGAAAATCAACCCTGGCGGACAGAATGCTCCAGATGACCAACACGATCGCGGACCGCGATATGACGGCGCAGGTGCTTGATTCTATGGACCTGGAACGCGAAAAAGGTGTGACCATCAAGGCGTCTGCTGTGCGCATGATCTACGACGCTAAAGATGGACTGGATTACGAGTTTAACCTGATCGACACACCAGGGCACGTGGACTTCAACTACGAAGTCAGCCGCGCGCTTTATGCCTGTGAGGGCGCGGTGTTGGTTGTGGATGCGACCCAGGGTATCGAAGCTCAGACCCTGGCAAACCTCTACCTGGCGTTGGATGCCAACCTGGTGATCATTCCTGTAATTAACAAGGTCGACCTGCAATCAGCAGATGTCGAGGGGGTCAGGCGGGACCTGAAGATATTGCTTGGGGTGGAGGATGATGAGATCATTCCCATCAGCGCCAAGACTGGCCTGGGCGTGGAAGCGGTTTTGGAGGCCATTGCCGCCAAGATCCCCGCACCAATCCGCTCCGAAGAGAAACCTCTGAGAGCGTTAATTTTTGATTCGCATTACGACTCTTACAAAGGTGTGATTGCTTACGTCCGGGTTTTTGATGGAAGTCTGACTGCAAACGACAAGATTGCCATGATGGCAACCGGGACGAAAATCGTTCCGGTGGAAATCGGTATCTTCTCACCGAGCTTGATACCGATTGCCGAGTTGAAAGCTGGAGACGTAGGATATGTCGCGACGGGCTTGAAAACTGTGTCGGAATGCCGGGTTGGCGACACCATCACCAATGCTGCCAAACCAGCAGATGGTCCTTTACCCGGTTACAGGCACCCGAAGCCAATGGTCTTCGCTGGGGTTTACCCGGTGGAGGGGGAAGATTATTCCAATTTGAAAGAGGCGTTGGAGAAGCTGCAGCTTAATGATGCCTCACTGACCTATGAACCAGAGTCGTCAGAAGCGTTAAATTTTGGTTTTCGGTGCGGCTTCCTGGGGCTTTTCCACATGGAGATCATCCAGGAACGGATTGAACGTGAATATGACCTGGACGTGGTTTTTACCGCGCCGTCAGTGGAATACAAGGTTGACCTGACCGATGGAAGCACCATCATCATTGATTCACCGGCTGACCTTCCGGACGAAGGGCGAATCAAAGATATCTATGAACCCTGGATGTCGCTGGAAATCTTCAGCCCAACGGAGTACTACGGCGTGATCATGGAAATGGTGCGCAAACGACGCGGAATTTATATTAACCAGGAGTACCCAGCAGCAAACAGGGTGCAACTGAATTTCGAAATTCCCCTGTCGGAAATCATCGTGGATTTCTTTGACCTGCTGAAATCGAACACTCGCGGTTATGCCTCAATGGATTACCAGTTCCTGGATTATCGTGCAGGCGACCTGGTGAAATTACAGATTTTGCTCAACGAAGAACCCGTGGACGCCCTGACAGCAATCGTACACAGCCAGGATGCCTACCATAAAGGACAGGCTCTGGTAAGCAAACTGAAGGAAATTATCCCTCAGCAACTGTTTACCATCCCAATCCAGGCTTACGCAGAGGGGCGCGTGATTTCCCGCGCGAACGTAAAAGCACTGCGAAAAGATGTGTTGGCGAAGTGTTACGGCGGCGATATAACCCGCAAGAAAAAACTGCTCGAGAAGCAAAAACGGGGAAAAAAGCGCATGAAAATGGTTGGGAGTGTCGAAATCCCCCAGGAAGCTTTCATGGCGATTTTGCGGCTGGAGAATTGATGACGAAAGAAAGTGAAGGCTCTCGCGCCGGCGATTTTTTGCGGGTGGCGGTGCCACTGCTTATCAGCGGGTTGGCTATCTGGCTGCTGGCGCGGCAGATAGACCTGCAGGCATTCCTGGCAGCTCTAGGGTCCCTGACGCCTTTGGCGATGGTCTTGATCATTGCATGTTTTTCAATTGGTCTGTTTGTCAGGGGGATTGTTTGCTGGCTGATCCTCGGGAAAGAGTTTACCTTTTCAGCTGCATTCTGGGCAATGAACGTAGGTTATATGCTGAACAGCATTTTGCCGCTCAGGTTAGGGGAGGTGGGCAGGGCAGTACTGCTGGTCAGGCATGGCAAAGGTAAGCACAATTACCCGGAGGTTTTTGCGGCGATCGTTACCGAGCGCATGATGGACCTGATGATTGGTTCCCTTTTCTTTTTGGCAACTTTGCCACTTATGGCCGGAGAAAGTAACCTTAAGCGCGTAGTTATCATAACCGCAGTCGCTTTGCTGATCGGTAGTGTGATCATTTTCGTCAGTGCCAGGCGCAGAGAAAGCCTGATGAAATGGCTGGAAAGCCGCTTTGGATCCAAAAGACTAGTCAAAGATAAATTACTGCCAGCATTAAGTAAACTGCTGACAGGTTTTCAGATTTTCCTGAAACCAAGACTGTTTTTCACAGCTTTCATCCTGCTGGCAATCAGTTGGGCAATGACGATGGTGGAATTTTCCATTTTGCAGAATGCGATTCTGGATCATTCCAAGTGGTGGTGGCCGTTGTTGATCACTCCGGCAAGCGCTTTTGTAAACGCGCTGCCTTCCGCGCCGGCAGGGCTGGGGGTGTTTGAGGCTGGAGCAGTGGCTGCTTATTCGTTGGTGGGGGTCGGGAAGGCTGACGCGCTGGCAATGGCGCTCGTGGTGCACGCGGTGCAGGTTATTATCCCGGTATTTGTGGGCATGATCGGGATTTACGTGATGGGCGAAAATCTGGGCAGTGTGGTCAGAAGCGCAAGAAGACAGGCAGGAGGCCGCGAACTTCAATGAAAGTGCTGATCACCTCTACTTATTTTCATCCTTACAGCTCGGGTTTGTCAGTTTACGCGCTGAGGCTCGCACGCGGTTTGGTTGCGCTTGGGCATGACGTGTGTGTGCTCACCTCGCAATATGACCCAAAACTGGCATCCGAAGAAAACCTGGGTGGTGTAAGGATTGTCCGCGTAAAAGTGGGGATGAAGCTTTCCAAGGGGGTGCTGATGCCAGGTTTGAAAACCTTGGCGAAAAAGTGGGTTGCCTGGGCGGATGTGGTGAACGTTCACATGCCGCAATTCGAAAGCTTTGTGTTTGCACGCCTGGCAAAACAGTTGAATAAGCCCCTGGTGGTCACGTATCACTGTGACCTGGTGATGAGCGGTGGTTGGTTCAGCCAGCTAGCGGGTTGGGGGACCAATCTGTTGGGCTGGCAAGCCTTGAAACAGGCAGGTGTGATCGTGCAGAACACGCTCGATTATGCCAGGCATTCGAAGGTATTGCGCCCTTACCTGGACAAGGTCGTTGAGGTGCCCACTCCGGTTGTGTTTGTTGAATCAACGGGTGATGAAAAGAAAGCTTTCCGGGAGCGATTTGGTTTGGCAGAGAGTGACAAAGTCCTCGGGCTGGCAGGCAGGGTAGCCAGTGAGAAGGGCTACGAATACCTTGCGCAGGCGTTACCTTTAGTCTGGGAGAAATACCCCACTGCGAGAGTGGTGCACGCCGGAAGTTGGAAAGGCGTGATTGGTGAGGAGGCTTACCTGGCAAAGGTTGAGGAGATGATCCGACCCCTTGGCGAGAAATGGAAATCTCTCGGTTTTCTGTCAGATGATGACTTCATGCGTTTTTTTGCTGCTTGTGATCTGCTGGTGTTTTCAAGCCTGAACGCGACTGAGTCTTTTGGGATTGTCCAGATCGAAGCGCTCAGCCAGGGCACACCCGTGGTGGCATCCGATCTGCCAGGGGTAAGGCAGCCAGTTTTACAGACGGGGATTGGACGAATTGTGCCGATGAGAGATGCAGCAGCTTTGGCGCAGGCGATCATTTCCGTTTTGGACAAAGGCAGTGAAGCGCGTATAATCCCCGGGTCATATTTGAAACAGTTTGAACAGGAGAAGGTAGCCGAACGCTATCAGGAAATTTTTGCGTCATTGGTTTAGCTGATGAATGATTTGCGTAAAGAACAATTGGATGAAATTTGCGAACGGCAGCTGTTCTATCTGCCCTATTTTCGCGGTATGCTGCGGGCTGTGGAGCAGAGCTTATACCCACAGGAATTACTTGTTGAGCCGATTCTGGACATTGGCGCTGGCGATGGGCATTTTGCCTGGGCGATGCTGGAAGGCAAAATAGTGGATGGGATTGACCCCTGGTTGGCGCCTCTCAAGGAAGCAGAAGCGTGGAAGGTCTATCGCTCCCTGGCGCTGGCTAACGGACAGGAACTACCCTTTGAGGATGGTCAGTTTCCGACTGCGATCAGCAATTCTGTGCTGGAACATATCCCTGAGGTGCAAGCGGTTTTGAACGAGGTTGGTCGATGTCTGCAGCCGGGTGGACATTTCATCTTCGCGGTGCCAAATGAGCGTTTTCGCACCGAATTGTGGGGCATGGAAGTACTGCGCAAAGTAGGTTTGGGCTTTCTTGCAAAGCATTATTCGCGGTTTTTCAACTGGGTGTCACGCCACGTCAACCTGGATGCGCCCGAAGCTTGGGTGGAACGGCTGCGAACTGCCGGGTTTGGCGAAGTGAAACATTGGAATTATTTCCCCCGGGAAGCGCTGCACCAACTGGAACGCGGGCATGCCGCCAACCTGCCAAATCTGCTCTGGAAAAAGCTGTTTGGCACGTGGGTTTTGTTTAAAAGCAGAAACAACCCATTCTTCCATTTTGATCGCATTCGCCGCCTGGTGGAGTCGCCGTGCGATGAAAATGGCTGTTGCACTTTTTTTGTTGCAACGAGAGATTTCTAAAGCAAATCTAAAGTTTTTAAGCATCTTGATTGCGATTGGAATAGAATAGCGTCATGGATCCAACTGAAAACCTGCCAGAAGATGATGACCTCACCGTACTGGAATTCGTGAGGGATTGGATCCATGCTCAGTTTAATGTCAAAGAAAAATCAGCCTCTGAAATTTCCGCCCAGGATCAAACATCGGAAAATCTCCCTGGTGTAAAAACCGTTTTTTGGATCGGATTGATCCTGACCGTTATTGGGCAGTTCCTGCTGGGAATGCAAAAACAGTCATTGCCCCTCGCTGGATTGCTGGCGATTGCCATTGGAATGGGGTGTCTTTGGTTCGGAATTCCCGACGAGAACATAAAAACTGACGAGCTGCCCTTTGAAATAACTCAAGGCATCAAGTTACATGTGAAGCCTATCTGGCTTTTGGCAGCATTGGCGATGACAATGGTGTGCTTTTTGGTGTTCACCGAAAATCGTTTTGGCTGGCTGCAAACCTTGAGCTGGCTGACCGCAATTGTCTGTGGTTTGTACGCCTTCTGGCCGGCAAGGGATCCTGAAAAAAAGGGGCAAAACCTAAACTGGAAATTCTGGCGAAATTTTAAGCGCGATCGGCTGTTTTTTATCCTCGTGTTGATCGTGGCAGTGCTTGGCCTGTTTTTCAGACTAAAAGATCTTGCAGGCGTGCCGCCTGAAATGATCAGCGCCCAGGTTGAGACGTATTATTCCGTCAGTGAGATCAGGCAGGGAGGAAACTATATCCTGTTTTCACGTAACTCGGTGCCTGAGCCCCTCAACTACTATTGGGCAAATTTGGTCCACCTGTTTTCAGGACAGGTGCTAAAAATGGAAACTATTCGCCTGGCTAATGCCCTGGCAGGGCTGATCGGCGTTGGTTTTATTTTTGGTCTTGGTATGCAGATTGCCAACCGCTGGGTGGGATTGGTGGCTGCCGGACTGGCAGGCATGAGTTTCTGGCTGGTTTTGCAGGAGAGAGCGGCAATTGGCGGAGGCTTGGTCTTCCCGGTGATGGCTGGGGCGCTTTTTGGGCTGGTGAAGGGCTTGGATGAGCAGGATGGACGGTTTATCCTGCTTTCGGCGCTCGCAGTGGGACTCGGGTGGATGAGCAACAAGATTTTCCTGATTTTCCCATTGGCGGCACTGGTCGTGATCCTTAGCTGGAGAAAAGGGAAGTCTATCAGGATGAGTCAGCTATTAGGTTTGGTTGGGGTGGGTTTATTGATCTCGATAATTACGGCGATACCGCTGTTGAGAGCGATCAGCTTGGAGCCCATGAGTTACTTTGCGCCTATCCTGGCAAGAATTGGCGAATACGAAGTGAGCTACCCAGGCAGTCCATTGTTGATCTTCTTTGGGAATTTCGTTAAAGCAATTGGGATTGCAAATTGGACCAACCAGGGCAGCTGGGTGGACGGCATCGCCAACCGGGGTGCAGTGGATGGGGTGACAGCCGTCTTTTTCCTGATAGGAATTGTCAGCCTCGTCAAGCGATATCGCACAAGCAGGGATTGGAAATTGCTGATCTGCCTGCTGCTCTATCCGATATTGTTACTTCCGAGTGTTTTAGCTCTGGCTTTCCCTTATGAGAATCCTTCCATGACAAGGGGAGTCGGGGCGGCTATCCCAGTCTTATTGATCGCAGCATTTGGTATTGTTGAGGTTCTAAAAGTCATTACGGCGGCACTCCGGCAAAAGTCTCTGGCAGCAGTGGCGATTGCAGGCATTCTGATGATCGCACCGATTGTGGTCAACAATAGTGACCTTGTGTTTAAACAATACATCAACCAATATAAGAATTCAGTCTGGAATGCAAGCGAGATGGCCGAAGTCATCAGTAGATTTTATTCGTCTGGCAAGGAAGGGCTTAGTTACTTAATCAGCTATCCTTATTGGGTTGATTCCCGCGCGGTTGCGATCAGCATGGGGCGACCCGAACAAAACCTGAGTTTGCCCGCGACAGAAATTGCTAACACGTTGAACGTTAATTTGTCGAAATTGTTCATCCTCAACCCGATGGACAAGAACAGCATTGCCGAGTTGCAGGCAGCCTATCCGGAAGGCGTGATCAGCACCTATCAAAGCACTAATCCGGACAAGAATTTTATCCTTTTCATTGTAGGTCAATGATCGAATGAACGTAGAAACTGAACAGAAGGTTCAAGCAGTAAGAAAAATCGACTGGAAGTCCATCCTGGTGGTTGTTTGTTTGGTAACCGTTCTCCTGGCGGGATGGTCATTCCGGAGCATGAATAATAACTGGGATGAGTCAAGGCATTTGCATCCTGACGAACGCTACCTTTCGATGGTGATCAACGCCATCGAACCGGTTTGGACTGCCAGGCAGTACTTCGATACTGCTTCTTCGCCGCTCAATCCGGGCAACAAGGACTTCGGTTTCTTTGTTTATGGAACTTTGCCGGTTTTCATGGTGCGATATGCCGGGGAGTGGACCGGGCAGGTGGGTTACGACCTGAACACGCTGCTGGGTCGAACCATGTCGGCGGTGATGGATACGATCACCATCCTGCTAACCTTCTTTGTCGCCAAAAAGCTGTTCAACCGCTGGGTGGGGTTGATTGCAGCCGCGCTGTACGCATTTGCGGTCTTGCCGATCCAGCTCGCTCACTTCATGACCGTCGATTCATTCACCAACACTTTTGCCATGTTGACCGTGCTGATGGGTGTGGTCATCCTGAAACGGACGCCTTTGCTGGTTAAAGATGACACAAGCCAGGCGAAACGGGTCTGGTACGAGATCTGGCCTTACCTGGCTTTTGGGGTCGCGCTTGGAATGGCGACCGCCTCGAAGATCAACGCGATATCCCTGGCGCTTTTGCTTCCGTTGGTGGAGGGGGTGCGCTACTTCAAGCTGGAAAACGAAAAGAAAGAACGAGCTTTCCCGCCAATGATTGGCAGAATCTTCCTGGCGGCAGTGATGAGCTTCATGGTTTTCAGGATTTGCCAGCCTTACGCTTTTGACGGACCTGGTTTCTTCAATTTTTCGATCAACCAAAACTGGTGGCAGAGCATGCGATCGCTGCAGGCTCAGAGTACGGGTGAAGTGGATTTTCCGCCGGCGCTGCAGTGGGCTAGGCGCCCCTTGTGGTTCTCCTTCAAAAATCTGGTGTTATGGGGTTTGGGTTTGCCACTTGGATTGGCAGCCATTGGCAGCACTATCGGGATGGCTTTCCATGTCTTCTGGAAGAAAAATTGGGATAGCCTGCCAATTTTGGTCTGGACGTTGATCTATGCTGCCTGGCAGGGACTGGCTTGGGTGAAATCCATGCGCTACCTGATGCCCATTTACCCGCTTCTGGCGATCATTGCCGCCTGGGGACTCTGGAAATTACTCTCCGCATCGCGTGATTTCCGCTGGAAAAAACTGAAAATCTCCAGCAGGAGCTTACGTGCAATTGGCATAGTTTCCGCGGCAGTGGTCCTTGCGGGAACACTAGCCTACGCATTTGCTTTCAGCCGAATTTACACCCGACCGGTCACGCGGATTGAAGCCTCGGAATGGATCTATGAGAACATCGATGGGCCGATCAACCTGATGGTGGAGACTGAGGACGGCGTTTTCTCACAACAAGGGCAGTACCGCAACCAGGTGACCCTTTCGCCAGGGCAAAGTTACCTCAGCGTCTTCGTGGCAGACCGGGATGGTACGGTGGAAGGTGTGACCTTCCCGGAGGTGCAGGACCTGATGCTGTCGGCTGAGCCTGTGGTCTATTCGCTTGATATTCGCGATGCAATTAGCGGAAATTCCATCCTGCCAGCGTTACCAGCAAGCACTCCAAGCGGTGGGAACCAGCTCAGCAGCCTTGATTTCTTCCTCGATGAAGGCGTGAAACTGGAAAAAGGTAAAACCTACATCCTGGTTTTGGGGTTCGAGAAAGAAAACTGCCAGCCATATTTAGCAGGCGTGCCGTATATCACCTACACACAAGAAAACAGCACTCTGAACAAGCAATACCTCCCCAGGATCAGTCAGCAGTTAACTGCGGAGAATCCGTTTAACATCCGGATATTGGTTACAAAGCCTGGCGCTGTAAGGCAGGTGGTGATCCCTCAACTGGTGGACGTGTCGCAAAATCCAGGTGAGAAAATTTTGCGAGTAACCCTAACCAGCACGGGCGAGGACCCACAACAGGTGGTCAGCGCAGAGATAAGCGGGACTTTCCTCGAGATGGGGCAAGGGCTTGGCAGTGAGGTGGTGTTCGACCTGCCGCAGAGCTTGGTCTTGAGCCGCATGCAGGACGTGGAGCTGACCCTGGAAATGGTTTCAGGTTCGGGGCAAATCGCGGTTAACACCGTTGGGGTGGTTCATGAAACCGTTTGGGATGACGGCTTGCCGCTGATGATGAACGGCTACATCCCCTACGATACCAACCTGGGCATCTTTCGGGGAGACCTGAACCTGGATATGTACGCCCAGGATGACCAGGTGAAGCGCGACCGCTTCTTCCAGATGCTGAGCCAGGGCGAATACATCTTCATGAGCTCCAACCGCCAGTGGGGAACCATCCCGCGTGTGCCTGAACGGTATCCGCTCAGCACGGCATACTATCGCGCGCTGGTGGGCTGCCCGGACGAAATGGAAAGCGTGACATGCTATAACCTGGCTGAACCGGGCAGGTTTGAGGGGCAGCTTGGCTTTGAATTGGTGGAGACTTTCACGTCTTACCCGAGCCTGGGAGAATGGGAATTCAACGACCAGTTCGCGGAAGAAGCGTTTTCAGTTTATGACCACCCGAAAGTGATGGTATTCCAGAAGACGGCGGATTTTGACCCCCAAAAATTGGCTGCTTTCCTTGATTCTGTGGATCTCAGCCAGGTGATTTACCTGACACCCAGGCAAGCTTCTCAGTACAAGTCCGGAAAACCGACTTTGATGCTCTCGGATCAGGATCTGCAGATCCAACAGGAAAACGGCACCTGGTCGGAGTTATTCGATAGAAATGGTCTGCTCAATCGCCATCCCGCCCTGGCTGTTCTGGCTTTCTACGGATTTTCACTGCTTCTAGGCTTGCTGGTTTTCCCCTTGCTGCGCCTGGCGCTGCCTGGATTGAAGGATAAGGGCTACGGGTTTTCGAAGATCATCGGTTTTCTGTTATTCGCTTACCTGGCATTTGTTTTGGGATCGGCAGGTGTGGCGGTGACCCGTGGATTACTGCTAATTGTGCTTGGGTTGATTGCAATCGCAGGGCTGATTGTCGGCTGGCTGACACGACACAGCCTCTTGAAGGACCTGAAACGCCTTTGGAAGCAATTCCTTGTGGAAGAATTAATCACGCTTGTGATGTTTGCTTTCTTCCTGCTAATCCGCTGGTTGAATCCGGACCTCTGGCATCCCTGGCGAGGCGGGGAAAAGCCGATGGATTTCTCATACCTAAACGCTGTCATCAAGAGCACTGTGTTTCCGGCTTATGACCCATGGTATGCCGGTGGGTACATCAACTACTACTACTACGGGCAAGTCCTGATCGGCTTGCCGATGAAATTGCTGGGTGTAGTCCCGGCAACTGCCTACAACATCCTGCTAGCCCTTTGGTACGGGATGCTTTCTGTCGGCATTTTCAGCCTGGCATGGAACATCACCAAAGCGATTTTTGGCAAGGAAGCCGGACAAGGAAAAGTAAAGGTGATTGACCTTGCCTTTTGGGCAGGCTTGGCGGCTATGTTCGTGGTCGGCTTGCTCGGCAACCTGGGCGAGGTAAAACTCTTTTCGGAAGCGATCAAAACACTCGGATCGGGAGGTCAGGCAATTGCTAATGGAAGCTTTGTGCAGCGGGTGCAGTGGCTGCTGGTGGGGATCGGTAAGCTATTCAACGGTGAGATTCTGCCAATTAGCGCGGGGAGTTGGTATTGGAACCCAAGCCGGGCTATCCCGGGGGAATCCATCACAGAATTCCCGTTCTTCACCTTCCTTTACGGTGATTTTCATGCCCATCTGATTGCGATGCCAGTGGTGGTGGCGGCAATGGCTTGGGGCCTCTCTGTGCTGATGAGTAAAGGACAGTGGCATGAAAAACCACGCAAGAATATTACAGGTCTCATCCTGGGGATTTTTCTCGGAGGGCTGATCATTGGCGCATTGAAACCCATCAACACCTGGGATTTCTACACCTTCATGATCCTGAACATGGTTATCCTGGGGTATGTGGGCTGGCGATACGTGCCGGCAATGCGAAATCGCTGGTTGTCACCCAAACTGACCAAAGTGGTTCAGATCGGGCTGAGTGTTTTGATCCTCTATTTCCTTTCCAGCTTGCTTTATAAGCCCTTCAATCGCTGGTTTTATCCAGGTTTTGGGCAAATTGGCATGTGGGATGGAGACCGGACGCCGCTGGCATCTTACTTCACACATTGGGCTTTGCTCCTGTTCCTGATCGTTTCCTGGTTTTCTTGGGAAAGCTGGCAGTGGATGTCGGAAACCAAAGTCGCGAGTCTGAAGCGATGGGCTGGCGCGAAAAGCTGGATCATAGCCGGATTGCTGTTAGTAGGCGCAATTTTGATTGGATTGCTCATCTTGAAGGTCAGGATAGCCATCGTTGCGCTGCCGCTGTGCGTATGGGCTTTGGCGCTCCTGCTCGCACCTGGGCTGCCCGACGGCAAAAAATTGCTCTTCTTCATGGCGGGAACTGGATTGCTGCTGACGATCGTAGTGGAACTGGTGCACCTCGTGGGGGATATTGGCAGGATGAACGTGGTCTTCAAGCTCTACCTGCAGGCCTGGATGTTCCTGGCGCTTGTGGCTGGGATTGGGCTGGCAATCACCTGGCGCGATCAGAGCCAATGGCGCGGAAGATATCAGGTTCTCTTCCAGGTGCCCCTCATTCTTCTTTTGACCGGTGCTCTGATGTTCCCAATTTTTGCCACACGCGATAAGGTCACCGATCGCATGAATCCGGACGCACCGCACACTTTGGATGGGATGAAGTACATGGAAACCTCCCGCTTCCAGGTGAACGGGGTGGATATGGACCTTGGGCAGGATTACCGCGCAATTCAATGGTTGCAGGATAACGTTCAAGGCTCCCCAGTGATCCTGGAAGCACAGGCTTACGAATATTACTGGGGCAACCGCTACACCATCTACACCGGTCTTCCGGGCGTGGTGGGGTGGAACTATCATCAGCGCCAACAGCGGGCTGTGACCGGCTCGGACAAGGTCCAGGCGCGTGTGGATGAGGTAAATGCCTTTTACCACAGTTTGGATGAAGATTTTGTCACAAATTACCTCGAGAAATATCGGGTTCAATACATCATCGTTGGTCAGCAGGAAAGCGCTTTTTATCCAGCGGAAGCACTCATGAAGTTCCCTGCGTATAATGGAGTCTTGTGGGACGAAGTTTATCGTGAGGGCAGTACCGTGATTTACCGGGTAAGGTGAGTATGATTGGAGTTTTTAGCTGGTACGCGTTTAGTCTGGTGTTGGCGGTTGTCAACTTGCCGCTGGCTTACGCAGCGCTGAGAAAACTACCCTCAAGGGGAGCATTTTACCTGCGACCGTTGGGACTGCTGCTTTGGGGAACCATATTCTGGTGGCTCACTTCCATTCAACTGCTGCGCAACGACCTGGCTTCGCAGGTGACATCGCTGTTTATCCTGGTTGGAATTAATCTGTTGGTGCTTTCGAAAATTGACCGGGAAAGGTTTTTTGGCTGGATCAAGGAAAACAAGAAACTGCTCATCCGCGCGGAACTAATCTTTCTGGTAGCTTTCGCGTTGATGGCAGTTGTCAGGGCGGCTAACCCAGAGATTATTAACACTGAAAAATTCATGGAAATGGCGTTTATCAATGCCATCCTGAAGTCGCCGGGTTTCCCGCCAATGGATCCCTGGCTGTCCGGGTATAGCATTTCTTACTACTACTTCGGCTACCTTTTGTCTGCCATGCTAATCCGTATTACGAGCGTCACTTCGTCGGTAGGTTACAACCTGGTGGCGGCGTTCTGGTTTGGGATGACCGCAGTAGGCGCTTATGGAATTTTGTGGGATCTGCTGAGCCTGCGTGAACAAGGGGCGAAGTTCAAACCGGCAGTGATTTTTTTGAGTAGACACAAGACAATCCTGGCTTTGCTGGCGCCTTTGATGATTCTGGTGATGGGAAACTGGTTCAGCGGTTTGGATATGTTGCATGCCCGGGTCGTCCTGCCCGAAAACGCGTGGGCGCAGCTGGACATTCCTGAGCTGACGCGCGAACCCAATGCGATGACCATCAAACCGCAGCGAGGCGGATGGTCGTGGTGGCAAGCAAGCCGGGTGGTGCAGGACCGGACCCTGGACGGAAGAGCTGTGGAAGTGATTGATGAGTTTCCGGCTTTTACCTATCTGCTGGCGGATATCCATCCCCACATGCTTTCAATGCCGTTGGTACTGCTGGCGATCGCTCAGGCGCTGAATGCCTTCATGGGAGGCTGGGAAGGTTGTGTTCGTTTAGGGAAGATAGTCATCCCTGCTTCGGGGCTGACCATTGCGCTTGGCGTATTCACCCTGGGTGGGATCGCGTTCATGAATACCTGGGATTTCCCGTTTTATTTGCTCTTGATGGGCGTCGCATTCATGCTATACCGCGCGCGAACTTCCGGATGGTCAAACAAGCGATTCTGGGAACTGGTCGGATTCGGCGTGGTTGGGGGCGTCTTGAGCATTGTCGCTTACCTGCCTTTCTACCTCAGCTTTTCTTCCCAGGCCGGCGGGGTGATTCCCAGCCTGGCGTTCTTCACCAAGGGTAAATATTTCTGGATCATGTTTGGACCCTTGCTGCTGCCGATTTTTGGCTTTTTGATCAGCAAAATCAAGCGGATTTCAAAACTTTCGTTGATAAGTGGCTTGTGGGTCACAATTTCGCTGTTGTTGGTGCTGTTCATTTTCGGTTGGGTGTTAGGGTTTGCCGGCACGCAAATCGAGATGACGAAAAGCTTGTTGCTCGGACTGCATGGGGCAGGTTCGGCGGGTGAATTGCTGAGGGACAGCATCATAAACCGCCTGATTGCACCGGGAGCCTGGATTACTTTGTTCCTGTTGATCTGGGTCGCGCTTAGCCTGTTACTCGAAAAGGTCCGTACCTCAAAATTCGAAAGTACGGCTGTGGAGGGCGAAGCATCCGCGCAAGCGACACCAGCAAATCCAATGGTCTTCGTGCTGCTAATGGTGCTGCTGGGTGGGATTTTGACCCTGGTGCCGGAATTTATCTATCTGCGCGACCAGTTCGGCTGGCGCATGAATACGATTTTCAAGTTCTACTTCCAAGCCTGGATCCTTTGGTCGCTGGCAGGTGCCTATGGATTGATCCGCCTGTTTGAACCGCGAACAGACAGCAAGACACAGGATCGATGGTGGCTATTGGCGTTAATTTCCGCGAGCCTGCTGGCTGGGACGGTCGTCCTGAGCGATTTGGGCGCGCAAAAATTGGGCAATTATGGCACTTCTGCCCTGGATTACCTGATGCTGCTGCCGGTTTTGATCGCGATTGCGTGGTTGACTGTGAACGCCTGGCGAAAAGACTGGAAAAAGGTGATGGGGGTAACGGCAATCTTCGGCGTGCTGGTGGGGATGGCTTTTCCGCTAATCGAGGGCTGGAACAAGACGAATGGCTTCAACCCGACCAGGGGATTCTCGCTGGACGGAAAGCGTGATTTCAACCTGAGTGCCGGCGACGAAATGAAAGCTGCCGAGTGGCTGGCAGATGCGCCGGTTGGGGTGATGACCGAAGCGATCTCCGACACTGGCGGAAGTTACACAACTTACAACAGCATCTCGACCTTTTCCGGCATGCAGACGGTTTTGGGATGGGTGGGGCATGAAGCCCAGTGGCGCGGAGGATACGAGGAGATTGGCAGCCGGCAGGCTGATATGAAAGAACTCTACAGTACGAGTATGTGGGAACGGGCGCAGGCTATCATCGACATGTATAATATCCGCTACATCGTGGTTGGAAACACTGAGCAGAGCACTTACCAGGTGGACCAAGGCAAGTTTGATGAACACCTCGATAAGGTGTTCGACAGCCAGACCGTAGATATCTATGAGGTTATGCCATAAGATGCGGTTGAACGAGAAAGAACCATTGGGCGAGAGCAAGCATTCCCAGTTTACCTGGTTCCTGCTGGCATTCCTGGTGGGTTTGGGGCTAAGGCTTTGGCGTTTGGGTGAGATGCGTTTCACCCTGGCGGAAGCGCAAATTGCTCAAAGTGCCTGGCAGATGGCAATGGGGAATGCCGCTGGAATGCCCGGAAACATGAGCTACACGGGATTGAGCGCGCTGTTGTTTCACCTGTTTGAACCCAGCTTCTTTTTTGCCAGGCTGTTGCCAGTTTTATTTGGCAGCTCGCTGATCCTCATCCCCTGGTTTTGGCGGAAAGAGTTGGGGCATAAGACTGCGCTCGTGCTGGCTTTTGGGCTGGCGATCGATCCAATCCTGCTGGGCTTTTCGCGCCAGATTGTAACGCCGATCTTTGTTTTGGCTGGTTTGGCCTGGGCTGTAACAGCGCTGAAAAACAAGCGACCGGTGCTGGCAGGCAGTATGCTCGCGCTGGCATTTCTGGGGGGGCACAGCTTTTGGTTGATTGCGCTGATTGGATTGGCAGTCTTTTTGATCTGGCGCAAACGTGTGGAAATTAAATTCATTGATGCCTCCTACAAGGCAAAAGCCTTTTTGCTGCCGCTTCTTACGAGCTTTATCGTCAGCCAGGCGCTGATCAGCAGCGCTTTTCTGCTCAGCACTGAGGGTTTGGGCGGGATAGGGGCTGGGCTGGTGGAGTTCTTCCAGCTTTTTAGCATAAAATTCGAAATTGCGGCATACCAGCCAACATTAGTAGCAATTGCGTATAGTCTGTTACCTCTTTTCTTCGCAATCTGGGCACTTGCAGAAGATTTACGAAACCATCGACCCCTAAAAAACCTGCCAAGCATAATTGGCTGGGGTTTTAGCGTTCTTTTGAGCGTCCTGCTTGGAAGAAGAGATTTGGGGCTGCTGGCTTTTGCTGCTGTGTTTGCCTGGTTGGGGGCGGCAGCAAGCATCGCTCGAAAAATTGACCAAGCTTCAGAACGTCGGGAGATTGTGCTCGGGGTTACCGCGTTCCAAATTGTGATCCTGGTTTACCTCCAGATGGTCATCAGGCGGTTGACTTCGGTTCCAGTAAACTCCCAGGATTTTCGATTTGCCTTGTTTGCCCTGTTGGCTGGAATATTACTTCTGGTGATTTCAACGGTTTTAGTGGGCATGGGGTGGTCGCGCCTGTTGAGCGGGCAGGCGCTGCAGAACAGCCTGTTGATCATGTTGATCGTTTTGACGGTTGGGATGAGCCTGCGATCTATCAGATCTCAACAGGAGACCACTAGTTTGAGCCTGTTGGGGGGGCCAATCATGCTGCCAAACAACGACATTGAGAACGTTGTCGATGAAATTGACCGCGAAGGACGGGTGGACAAAACCGAAATTACCTATGATCTGGGAAAATACGAGCAGCAATTCGCCTGGTTTTTCCGGGAGCAGGTCGACTGGAAAAGTGCGCAAAACGTTCTCCAGGCAGATCTGATGCTTTCCGAGAGTGAAACCGAATTTTCTGCTGCAGACACGTATCGGGGCAGGAATGTCGTGCTTTTCCGAAAAATCGACTCAAGTGTGGTAAAACCAGTTGATTTCCTGAAGACTCTGCTTGGAGAGCCCTTGCCCTTGGTCTCACAAAATGGCGTCCTTTGGGTGCGATTAAATCTCTTTACAGGAGCAAACTGACCATGTGCCAACCAAAACTACCAAGACTGCCCAAAAACATAGCGATCGATGGACCAGCCGCATCTGGGAAAACCACCATTGGAACCATCGTGGCTAACAAGATCGGATACATGTGCCTCGATACGGGCATCATGTATCGGGCGGTGGCATTCCAGGCTCTGAAAGAGGGTATTGAAATTGCAGACGAAACGGTGGTCACACGTTTGGCAGAACGGATTGCGATCGACATCCAGCCTGCAACCAGCGAGGACGGACGCCAGTTTGACGTGATGATCAACGGGGAAGATCACACTTGGGATATACGCACAGCAGCCGTGAACGCGACCGTTTCGGAGGTTTCGGTATACCCGGGCGTGCGCAGGGCGATGACGGTTCAGCAGCGCAAGATCGCTGAAAAGGGCAAGATCGTGATGATCGGGCGGGATATCGGCACGGTGGTGCTGCCCGACGCGGAGCTGAAGATCTACCTGGATGCCTCGGTGGAAGTCCGGGCGCAGCGCAGATACATCGAGGACCTCAGCCACGGCAAAGACGCCTGCCTGGAGGATGTGGTTGAATCCTTGCGCCACCGCGATGAAATCGACTCGGGCAGAGCGATCGCTCCGCTGAGAGCAGCGGACGATGCGGTTGTCATCGATTCGGACAAGATGACCGTTTATGAAGTTGTCGAGTTTGTGATGGGATTGCTGGAACGATGTAACTAAGAAGATTCTCGCTCCTTTGTCTGCTTCAAATCTAATGAGAATAATCAAGATAGCAAGAGTTGAAGGGCGGTTGTTGGTATATTTACAGTGATATAATTTTTTTTATTCATCATCTGTCTTTTCTGTGAAAGGGGTCGGTCATGTTCAAGAAACGAAGCAGGATCATTAACCTAGTTCTTCTTGTCACCGTTTTCATATCTCTTTTCCAAATTCAACAACCTGGGGATGTCGTCCAAGCCCAAAGCACTTCTTTTTCTGTATCCGGTCGTGTGACAGATGGATTTGGGAATGGGTTAGCAGGTTTGAGGGTATTTGCGGATTCAAAATATAAAACATTTCTTCCTTTGATTCGCACCGTGTCCTCAACAATGAGTAGTGAAACCAAACCCGGATCACTGATCCAGTTCTTCTATACAGCGGTAACTGATCCGGATGGGTATTACATAATTGACGCTATTCCCATCGGCACTTACATTCTGCAAGTAGATTTACCTGGCGTGACTTTCAATCCGGAGAAACGCGAGATCAATGCGGAAACGACTGGAAGCCAGGATTTTGATTTGTATATTTCTGACCCGGTAATCACCCCTGAAACGGTTGTATTCACTGACTTATCAAATCAACACCTGGATGGAACGACTTATGACGGTGAGACTTTTACGTTTTTACAAATTACTTCTGAGCTAGAGCAAGTGGATGTGGGGGATATCATCGTTAGTGGGGTTTCAGCAGTCGATCCTGATGGATACTTGCGAAAAGTCAACTCTGTGTCACTTTCCGGTCCTGGTGTGATCTTTACAACCATTCCAGCCACCCTTGAAGAAGCTATCCAGGATGGGTCTGCTTTTATGATGGACACCCTCCAACCCACCAAAGTTGTTTCAATGACGGCTCTGCCCGGTGTCACAATGCTGGCTCCTCGACCTAACGAACTACTTACATTCTACTTTGAAGTAAATAATGTCGTTCTATTTGATGAGGACGGGAATTTGTCCACTACTGATGACCAGATTCGGGCGAATGGTTCGATTGAGTTTGACATGGAGTTTGTCTTTTACCTAGATATGCAAGGATTCCAGGTCAGGCGTTTTTCATTGACCAATGAAAACACCCTCAGAGATACCCTTGAGATCTTCACCGAGGTTGAGTTGGCCGGTCTTGAGGAAGAGGCTATCCTGGCAACTCAATACTTCTCACCAATAACACTGATGGTTGGACCGCTTCCAGTCGTATTTGTTCCTAAATTGGACTTGGTGGTGGGTGTGGATGGGAGTGTAAAAATTGGAATTTCTACCGAAGTGTCGCATGAGTTTTCCATGCGTGCTGGCATTCAATACCAGTACTCCAATGGGTGGAGTCCAATTGCGGAAGTTACCAATACATTTTCTTTTACTCCCCCGCATTTAACATTTGAGATGACTTTAAAAGGCTACTTTGGTGCTCGCTTTAATTTATATTTATACGGTCTTGCTGGTCCTTTTGTAAAGATTACTCCTTACTTGGAAATCAAAGTCGAACCGCTTGAACAACCCTGGTGGACTTTGTATGGTGGGATCGATGTTCCGGTTGGTTTCCGGGCACATGATGCTCTTGAAAAAGTTTTGGATCTGGATGAATATGAAGTCTTTGCCATTGGAAAAAAGCATGTCATTGCCCAAGCTCAGGGTGTAAATCCCGGCCAAATGGTTTACGTTCCTGCAGGTGAATTCCAGATGGGCTGCGATCCAAACCACAACGGTGGGTATTTTTGCGATTCAGAAGAGCTCCCTATGCATACGGTCTACCTGGATGCCTACTACATAGACCAGACCGAGGTGACCAACGCCCAATATGCACAATGTGTGGATGCCGGAGCGTGCAACCCGCCATATTACTCAGACTCCTACACCCGGACATCCTATTACGGTAATCCTGAATATGACAATTACCCGGTAATCTATGTTTCTTGGTATGATTCTGAAGATTATTGCACCTGGGCGGGCAGGCGGTTGCCGACTGAAGCAGAGTGGGAAAAAGCAGCACGCGGTACGACGGTCAGAGCCTATCCCTGGGGGGATGAAGACCCCAACTGCAGCCTGGCGAATGCATACACTGAAGATGGTGCTTGTGTTGGTGACACCAGCGCAGTGGGCAGCTACCCATTAGGAGCGAGCCAGTATGGTGCTCTGGATATGGCTGGCAACGTGTCGGAATGGGTGAATGATTGGATGTCATTGACCTATTATTCAGACTCTCCTTACGCCAACCCGCCAGGACCTGCATCAGGATTTTACAGGGTGATGCGCGGCGGAGGTTGGTTCTACCATTGGGATTATGGCCTCTTGCGGACGGCGGGCCGCTACTATGACTATCCCGGCTACCTCAGTTACTATAGCAACCTCGGTTTCCGTTGTGCATCTTCGGAGCAGCCGTAGGCTGAGGAGAACCCTGACGAAGGTCCTCCGCCCTGTGCTCCCAGCTAGAATCGCAGGGAGCAGGGCGAAAGGGTAAGGGCTACCCAGCACCCTGATGCTATCCAGGATCGGTCGCGATATAAGCAAACTCGTAAGTTGAAAAGACCTTAATGGAAAGACGGCTGTCAGTCATCATCGCTGGCATGCTATAATTTATGCGACATGTTTCTGACAACATCGACGCTCACCAATTCCCTCAATCAACTGCCTGCTGCTGAAATGCAGTGGGTGATCTGGATGTTGCCTGCCCTGCTGACGATTGGCACGGGGCTGGCGATCTGGAAGCTGCAGAAATGGGATTTCCGCTACTCGTTTTGTGAACTCAAGTGGTTTGTTTTCCTGGCTTTGCTGGTTTTTCCGCTCAGTTTTTTGAATTTCAAGCCCTTTGACGGGCAACTCCTGACGCTCAGCGGAGAAACCGCACAACCAATCGTGATGGTGTTGAGTGCCCTGCCTGTATTCCTGGCGGTGGGGCTGGTGGGACCATTGCCGGCGGTGATCCTCGGTTTGGGCACGGGTCTGGTGCAGTACTTAAGGCTGGGTCAGGACCCGATCGGGATGTTTTTCTACGCGGGTCTCGCGATAGCTTTTGCCTGGATACTGGCACACGAGAAGTCCCAATGGCACAGCGACTGGAAGCAGCATACAGTGGCGCGAGTCCTTTGGTCCTTTTTGCTGAGTGTCGCATTTATCATTTTGACCCAGTTTACTCACTCGCTGGTTTACGGTGAACGAAGTTTACTCGTTATTTTGGAGCAAATCCTGATCCTGGTAGTGAGCCACATTCCGGAAGTGTTGATCAGTTCCTTGATCGTCTGGGCGTTTGTTTACTGGCTGAATTCCGACTGGCATCCGAAGGATTTCATCAAGGCGCGACCTTCATCGAACCCCTATGACAAAGTAATGGAACGCATCCAGGAACTGGCGAATGGAGATTACGAAGAGCAAATCGCTCCTGCGGTGCTTTCTGGCAACGAAAAAGCGCTTTTTACCGCTTTGGAGAAGCTGCGGGCGAATTTGCAGACCCGCAACGATGCCCAGGCAAGGCTGCTATCCGTTGATCCATCGCACTACTCGCGCGAAGGTTATGATCTTGTGCTTTCCTCGATTTTGCGGGCAGCACTCACCAGGGATGCTTCCTCGGCACGTCTCATTTTGCTGGACAAGTCGCCCGAAAGCCGGCGGGGCGAGATGCGCCTGCGCCTCGGGCAGGGCGAAAACACCCGGCTTTACGCTTACCTGGACACGCTCATCATTGAGAAGATCGGTGATCAGGACCAGCTGATCCTGAGCGATCTCAAGGTGGATCAATACTTTGGGTTGACCTCAGGAACACCGCATCCGCAATCCATTGCCGCCTTGCAGCTGCGCGGCGGTGGCAATTCGCAGGGGGTGCTGTGGGTCGGATTTGAACAGAACCATTGGTTTGACCAGGAGGATATCCAGTTTTACCAGCAGCTGGCATACCGCGCTTCAGCCGCTTTGAGCACGAAAGAGCAAATCTCCAAGGTGCAAAACGAAAAAGGCTGGTTGAACCTGGCATTTGATGCATTTTCGGATCCAATTTTGATCATCAACAAGGACGGGCAAATTCAGTTCAGCAATTCGGCCGCGAACGCGGCTAGCGATAAGGGTGAAGCGCTCTTTGGAAAAAAAGGCAGCGAAGTACGGATTGTGAACGAGAAACTCAACAGTCTCCTCTGCAAGGACAAGAAAAGTGGCGATCTGAAGACCTTGCAGTTGGATGGCAATAAGACTTACGAGGTGCTGCGAATTCCATTTCAGCGAGACCAGGAAAAGCAGGGCGAAGTGGTTCTGCTCAGGGACACGAGCTGGCTGCAACAATTGAACAATCAGAAAAATGAATTCGTAAGCAACATCAGTCACGATCTGCGCGCGCCGCTCTGGCTGATGAAAGGTCACACCAAATTGCTGTCCAATATTGGTAAATTGAGCCTTGAACAGCGCAAGTACGTCGATAAAATCGATGCTGGTATCGATACAATGACACGTTTGGTGGATAAGGTGTTGAATCTTGAGAGGTTGGATGGGGACGGATTGTTGGTCTACAACACCTTCAGCATCCAGGAAACCATTGACGATACCATCAAGCTTTTGGGTGTTCAGGCACAGCAGAAAAAAATTAGCCTGAACGTGGATTATGGCGGCTTGAAGAGCCCCAACATCTCGGCTGACCAGGTGATGGTCCAACAGGCACTGTACAACCTGATCGAAAACGCGATCAAATTCAGTCCCAGGGGAGAGAGCGTGCTCATCAGCGCGGAACGGGATGCGAGCTGGATGCATATTTCTGTCAAGGATAATGGCAAAGGTATCGCGCCTTTGGACCAACCCAAGTTATTCACGCGCTTCTTTCATGTGGATGATGATCTGACGTACGAGAACCGTGGTCAGGGCTTGGGGCTGGCAATCGTTAAGTCGGTTGCGGATAAGCACGGAGGAAATGTGAGCGTCAAGAGTATTTTAGGTGAGGGGAGCACCTTCTATCTGGATTTACCGCTGCATAAAATTTAGCCAAAAAAACTTGACAAATTGGCAGGTTTATTACTATAATAATCAGTTGCGTGAATTATATCGGAACGACAAACTAAGAAACACTGGGAAACCCATTTCCAGCGGTTTTTTGCGTCTTAAAGCCCTCGTCTACTTCAGGAGGTATGAGTGGAAACAACTAGTATGAAAGCCCTTCGGATCAATCTTGCGTCACCAGATGTTATTAAAAGCTGGTCTTATGGAGAAGTTCTCAAACCTGAAACAATCAACTATCGGCGATTGCGACCGGAAAAAGATGGCCTCTTTTGTGAAGCGATCTTTGGCCCGACCCGGGACTGGCAGTGCTACTGCGGCAAGTACAAGAATCCTCGGTATAAGGGAATTGTCTGCGACAAGTGCGGTGTCGAAGTAACCCGCTCTTCCGTACGTCGCGAACGCATGGGGCACATTGAATTGGCCGCCCCGGTGGCGCACATCTGGTATACCCGCCGAATCCCTTCCTATCTTGGTTTACTTTTAGACATCTCCCGCCGGAATCTGGACCGGGTTTTGTATTTCGCGCAATACATCATTACCTACGTGGATGATGATGGACGTCAGAAAGCTCTCAAGCGCCTGGAAGACGAGATCAGTCTTTCAGAGCGTGAGTTGATCGCCAAAGTCAATGGCGAAATCGCTGAAACCAAGAAGCAGCGCGACCGTGAGTTGAAGGACCTTGAAGCCCAGATTGAGCAAATTAACCGGGAATACGACGAAAAAGTTGCAAGCTTATTTGAGCCTGTCATTGAGCAAGGTCAGACCCTGGAACGGGAATTACGAGAAAAATCTGGAAAAACCATTCGCAAGGCGATCAGCTTTGAACTGGATGGCGGCAATCAGACCATTGTGGAAGCAGGCGAGGAAGTCGCAGCCAAACACATTTCCCGTGTGCAGAAGATCGTAAAGGAGAGGATGGAGATCCTCGAAGCCGATCTGAAGAAAGAGCGCGCTGAAAAAACTGAACAACACAAAATTCAGAAAGAAGAAATCCGAGCCAAGGCAGAGTTGGTGATGGAAGATCTGCGTGGTCAGTTGGATGACCCGGACGCAGTCGCCAAGACTCAAAATGCCCAGCATCGGGATGAGCTGTATGAACTGCAGCCCTTCACCTTCCTGAGTGAAGCCCGCTACCGCGACTTGAAATCCCGCTGGGGCAATATCTTCAAAGCCGATATGGGCGCGGAAGCGTTTTACGACATCCTGCGCCGGCTTGACCTTGATGCGCTTTCTGAGCGCCTGTGGCAGGAAGCCCGTACGACCAAGAGCAAACAGAAACGCAAGAAAGCGACCAGCCGACTTAAGGTTGTTGAAGCTTTCCGCCGCTCGACCAACAAGCCTGAGTGGATGATCCTGACCGTTCTGCCTGTTATTCCTCCGGATCTGCGCCCAATGGTGCAGCTGGATGGCGGTCGTTTCGCAACTTCTGATCTAAATGATCTTTATCGCCGTGTGATCAATCGCAACAATCGCCTGAAGCGTTTGCTCGAGCTCGGAGCTCCGGATGTCATCGTGCGTAACGAAAAGCGCATGCTCCAGGAAGCTGTTGACTCGTTGATTGACAACTCCCAAAGAGGGCGCATGCTCTCACGCCGCGGACGCCGCGAATTACGCTCGCTTTCAGACATGCTGAAAGGCAAGAAAGGCCGCTTCCGCCGTAACCTTCTGGGTAAGCGCGTGGACTATTCCGGTCGTTCCGTAATCGTGGTTGGACCACATCTGAAGTTGAATCAGTGCGGTTTGCCGAAATCGATGGCTTTGGAGCTCTTCCGCCCGTTCGTGATTGCCGGTCTGGACAAACACGGCTACACCTCCAACATCAAAGGCGCAAAACGCTACATTGAGCGCAATCGACCTGAAGTTTGGGAAGTTTTGGAAGAAGTGATCAAGGAGCGCCCTGTGCTCCTGAACCGTGCGCCAACGCTGCACCGCCTTGGCATTCAGGCTTTTGAGCCTGTGCTGATTGAGGGCAGTGCCATTCAACTGCACCCGTTGGTGACCACCGCTTTCAACGCTGACTTTGATGGTGATCAGATGGCTGTGCATGTGCCGCTTTCGACCAAAGCAGTGGCAGAAGCTCGCGAATTGATGCTTGCAAGCAAGAACCTTCTGAAACCAGCCAGTGGCGAGCCTATCATTAGCCCAGGAAAGGATATGGTTTTAGGTGTTTACTACCTGACCATGAATCAGAACCTTCCACAAAAGGGAGAAGGGCGTGTCTTTGGCGATATCAACGAGGTCCTGTTGGCATACCAGCTCAAACAGGTCCAAGTGCACTCAAAGATTAAACTGCGGGTTAAGACGATTTTTAACGATCAGAATGAACGCCTAAAGCAACCTGAAGTTCGGATCATCGACACCACAGTTGGTCGCGCTATTTTCAATGACATTTTGCCAGAATCCATGCAATTCACCAACATCCCCCTCGATAAAGGCGGTGTTCGTGATCTGATTGCAGATATTTACGATCTGGACGGTCAGGAAGTTACCACCCAGGTGGCTGATAACATCAAAGATATTGGTTTCCGTTATGCCTCCCAGTCTGGTTCGACGCTTGCCGTTGCCGACATCACCGTTCCGCCAGAAAAGGCAGAGATGATTCAAGAAGCCCTTCTTGAAGTGGAGCGCGTACAGAAGGAATATCGGCGCGGTTTGCTGACCGAGCAGGAGCAGAATGACCTGATTATCGAGGTTTGGCAAGGAACTACCAAAAAGGTCGGGGATGCTGTCAAAAAACATCTTGATCCAAATGGCAACTTGTCGACGATGGCAGTATCTGGGGCGACCAAGGGCGGTTTCAGTCCTATTTCCCAGATGGCTGGCATGCGCGGTTTGATGGCTGACCCCTCCGGTCGCATCATTCCGATGCCGATTCGCTCTAACTTCCGCGAAGGCTTGTCTGCACTGGAATATTTCATTTCCACACATGGTACCCGCAAGGGTTTGGCTGATACCGCCATCCGAACTGCGGATGCAGGTTACCTGACCCGTCGTTTGGTGGACGTGGCGCAGGACATGATCATCAATAACGAAGACTGCGGCACTGTCGAAGGCATTTGGGTATCTTCTGAAGACGACATCGCCGGACAGCCCTTTAATGAGCGCATTTATGGGCGCTTACTGACCGAGCGTGTGATCGATCCGGAGACTGGAGAAGTGATCGGCGAGCCAAATGATATGATCAATAAGGCGCTGAGCTTCCGAATCACAAAATTGATCGAGAAGGGCATTAAAAAGGTAAAAGTACGCTCCCCGTTGACCTGTGAACTTGTGCACGGCATTTGTGCCCGCTGTTATGGCATGGATCTCGGTCGGGGCAAGATGGTGAATCTTGGCTCGGCAGTCGGTGTGGTTGCAGCTCAGTCCATCGGTGAGCCTGGCACGCAGCTGACCCTGCGAACCTTCCACACTGGTGGTGTGGCTGGTGGTGGTGACATCACGACTGGTCTTCCCCGTGTTGAAGAGCTTTTTGAAGCCCGCCGTATGCCGCGTGGTGAAGCCGTTATTACCCAGATCAACGGTAAAGCCCACATCATGGTTTCAGACAAGAACCCAGACATCCGCACTGTGCGTGTGGAAAGCAGCGAGATGGTTGGTCAACGATATGCCATTCCTGCTGACTGGGAAATCAAGGTGGCCGACGAAGACGAAGTCAACAAGGATGCAGTTTTGGCGACCCACGAAGAGACAAGCATCACCGCTGAACATGCCGGAAAGGTTCGGATCGAAGATGGCGAGGTTGTAGTTTCTTACGAGGACCGCTTGAGCGAGGATTACGAGATCCCTTCGACTTCCCGTCTGTTGATCACCGAGGGACAGAAGGTAATTGCTGGTGAGCAATTAACTGAGGGCTCCCTAAACCCCCATACTATCCTCAAGATCAATGGAACCGATGCGACTGAGCTGTATTTACTAAAAGAAATTCAGCAGGTTTATCGCACCCAGGGTCAGAATATCAACGACAAGCATTTTGAAGTCATCATTCGCAAGATGCTGAATAAGGTGCAGATCACCCGACCCGGCGACTCTGAGTTCCTGCCACAGGATCTGGTTGACCGACTTGAGATCCGCAAGATCAATGAAGACTTAGTGGCTCGCGGTTTGCGTCCTGCACGTTACCTAAACGTTTTACTCGGCGTCTCGAAGGCTTCTCTGAGCACGGATTCATTCCTGTCAGCTTCCTCCTTCCAACACACCATCAAGGTGCTGGCTGGTGCGGCAATCTCCTCCAAGGAAGATCCCCTGTATGGCTTGAAGGAAAACGTCATCATCGGCAAGTTGATCCCGGCTGGGACAGGCTTTATTCCCGGGCGTTTTGAAGACCAGATAATGGAAGCAGAACCTGGCAATCCGGATATCGCAGTTGAACAGTTGGATATTTTTGGCGATGGATCTGATCAGACTGACGGTTTGTACGATGAACTGGAAGATGGCGAATCGAGCGGCTTTGATCTTTACGATGATGAAGACTTCGAAGATGATGAAGAAGTGACGGACGATGAAGAGTAGTCCAACGCGGAGAAAATGAAATTGAAGACCCGGAGTGGACAGTCACTCCGGGTCTTTTTATGCTATAGTTGGTGAAAATTGAAAAGAACAACGACTGAGCCAGAGAAAGAGCGGAACATGAGCACAACCGTCTCCCACAAGATCAACATCAACGCTGAAATGCAACAATCCTACCTGGATTATGCCATGAGTGTCATTGTATCGCGAGCATTGCCTGACGCTCGGGATGGACTTAAGCCGGTTCAGCGGCGAATTTTGTATGCCATGTACGACATGGGTATCCGGGATGACACACCGCACAAAAAGTCGGCCCGTATTGTAGGTGAGGTGTTGGGTAAGTACCACCCCCACGGCGATACCGCGGTCTACGACGCAATGGCAAGAATGGCTCAGGATTTCTCAGAACGTTATTTACTGGTGGATGGACAGGGGAACTTTGGCAGCGTGGATGGCGACCCGCCAGCCGCGATGCGTTACACAGAAGCCAGGCTTTCTTCGCCGGCGATTGAGATCCTGCGTCAGCTGGACATGGACACGGTCGATTACCTTGACAATTTTGATGGGACCCTGAAGGAACCGGAAGTCCTGCCTTCTTCCATCCCAAATATGCTTGTCAATGGCGCATCGGGTATTGCCGTGGGCATGGCCACCAACATCCCTCCTCACAATCTGGGGGAAGTTGTGGATGCGCTGGTGATGATGCTTGAAAACTGGGATGGCATCGAAGAGATAACCGTAGAAGATATCATGCGCTTTATCAAGGGACCGGATTTCCCGACCGGTGGTTTACTAATCCAAGATGAAGGCTCGATTCCACTAACGACAATTTACGGCTCCGGAAATGGCACAATCAAAGTCCGGGCACGCACGCGCATTGAAGAAATGTCCCGAGGACGCTTGCGCATCATCGTGACTGAATTGCCTTACATGGTCAACAAATCCGCCCTGATCGAGAGGATTGCTGAAATCTCCCGCGAAGGCGGTCTGGAAGGTCTGGCGGATCTGCGGGATGAATCTGACCGGCAGGGGATGCGGATCGTGATCGACCTCAACAAGAACGCCGACCCGGAAGAGATCCTCGCGACGCTCTACAAACGCACCCAAATGCACAACACCTTCGGCATCAACATCCTTGCTCTGGTGGATGGCAGCCCACATCGGCTCACGCTGAAACAGGCTCTGCGAGTATTTGCGGAGCACCGGTTGGTGGTTATCCGCAGGCGAAGCGAGTACCTGCTCAAGAAAAACGAAGATCGCTTGCACATCCTGGAAGCTTTGAAGATAGCGATTGACCATATTGATGAAGTTATTCGTATCATTCGCAAGTCAGCGTCAGTCGACGAAGCACGCACGAACTTGATGACCAAGTACAAGCTGGACGAAATTCAAGCGAATGCCATCCTGGAAATGCCTTTACGACGTTTGGCTTCCTTGGAGCGGCAAAAAATTGAGGATGAGTACAAAGAAGTTAGCAAAACCATCGCTGACTTGAAGGCTTTGCTGAAGTCACCAAAATTGATGCGAAGTGTGGCGATCGAGGAACTCAAGGCGATCAAACAAAAATATGGGGATGCCCGACGAACTCAGATCATTCAACTCGGCGAAGGCGAAAAAGCCTCAGACATGTACACAATGACAGACGTCATGCCGGTGGAAAATTTCTGGATCGAAGTCAGCGAGAACGGACTGCTTTCGAGGACAGACGGGGATAAGCCGAACCGGTTGGGTGGCGATGGCGCACCCTGGAGCATGATCCGGACAAACACACATCAGACCGTTTTCCTGGTGACCACTGAAGGAAAGGCTGCGGCGATTTCTTCCTATTCGGTTCCGGTGCAGAAGGCTGAAGAAGAAGGCGTGCCAGCCTCAAAGGTGGCACCGCTGCATAAAGATGACATTTTGCAAGGCGTTTTTGCTGTTCCAATCAACGGCGAAATTGATAAAGATCGCTACGTCGTAACCGTTACGCGACAGGGGATGATCAAACGCTCTGCGATCACTGATCTCCCAGGTGCTTCCGCAAGCACGTTTACACTGGTGAAAGTCAATGAGAACGACGAATTGTTTGAAGTGCTGCTTACCAGAGGCGATCAGGATCTTTTGCTGGTCACAGCCGCAGGGATGGCAATCCGGTTCAATGAAAATGAAGTACGGTCAATGGGGCTTGTCGCTGCGGGAGTAAACGCGGTCAAGTTGAAGACTGGGGACTATGTGGTTGGAGCCGCGGCGATTGATGACCGGGATGAGGTTGCGCTGCTCACCCAGAAGGGTCTGGCGAAACGCACCGCGGGTTCGGAATATCCTCTGCAGGGGAGGTATGGGCAGGGCGTAATTGCGTGGAAGCTCGATAAGGACGACCAGGTAAGCGCGGCCTTAGTGGGTAAACTGACCGACCGGGGCATTTGCCACTTCCGAAAGAGCGCGAGCAAGGTGTTCACGATCACCAATGCCATCAGCCGCAAGCGGGCTTCAAGTGGGCAGGCGATCTTCACGCTTAAGGCAAACGACGAAATAATTGGTTTTACCAATTTGGATGATTACGTTCAATTTTGGGAAAAAGCTTAGTCGGTCACGTCCTGAAGCGAAAGAGTGCCTTCAAGGTCCAGATCTTTGGCAATGATGCGCATAGCTTTGATTGCAAAATCAACATGCTGCCAGAGATCCACGCCAAATTCCTGGGCTCCCTGGGTCATCACATCCCGATCCGCGCCAGCAGCGAAGGACTTGTCTTTCCACTTCTTGCGAACGGACGAGGACTGAAGGTCGTAGAGCGATCGGGAAGGTCGGACCAAGGCAACAGCCGTGATCAGTCCGGTGATTTCGTCGCAAGCAAACAGGGCTTTTGACAGGAGGGTAACGCGAGGGACGCCAGTGTGGTCAGCATGACCTGCGATTGCTTCAAGAACAGATTCTGGGACTCCAGCTTCCCTCAGGATCGGCAAACCTGCCAAGGGATGCTCTTCACTGCTCGGGTGTATTTCCCAGTCGAAATCGTGCAGCAAGCCAGCTATTCCCCACAATTCCACATCCTCGCCTAGCGTTTCGGCATACGCGCGCATGACGGCCTCAACGCAGAACATATGCCTGATCAGGGCTTCATTTTTGACGTAGGTTCTGACGATTTCGAGTGCTTGTTGACGCTGCATAACCACCTCAGGGAGTGAAAATGGGTTCGGGTGAACCAAGAATGGGTTCGGGTTTCAGGATGTAAATATCCAAATAGGCTGCAAAAGTGGCGAGTACTTCACGTGCTTTCCAGAATACATATCGGTTGAGCAGGTAGTCGGATTGGTTGACCGGCATGCCATAGGTTTTGAGCCCGAATTGTTCGCAAAGGAAAACCATACGGGGAAGGTGATATTTCTGAGTAGTAATAATGACTGATTCCAGACCAAAAATTTCTTTCGCCCGATAACAGGTGTCATACGTACGCCTCCCGGCGTAATCCAGGACGATGTCTGACTCGGGGATACCCTGTTCCATGGCGTAATTTGCCATTACACCTGGTTCATTGTAGTAAATTGTGCTGTTATCGCCTGACATGAGGATCTTCTGGACTTTTCCAGCACGGTAAAGCTGAATGGCACCGTCGATACGATCGCGCAGGGCAAGCGTGGGACGACCATCAGCCGTGATCCCTGCCCCGGGAACGAGCGCAACCTGGGAAGCGGGAACGGAAGCAACATCAAATGTGTTCTTAGTGGAGCCTAAGATCATGGCTATTCGTGAAAGACCAAGCAGACCGAGGGCTATACAGGCACAAATAAAGATGAACTTAACAAATTTCTTCATGGGAATTAGTTTGTCAGCAAGTCCGCGAGGCGGACACCGCTGGCAGCCAAAAGATCACGCAGAGGAGCGTAAGCAATATCAGGCAATGGTTCAAGCGCCGCAACTTCGTAGTCCAGCGCAATGCTGAGCTGTGCTTTGCCTGAATCAGAGCGGGCATGCTCGCGCAGATAGTCCGAAACACGTGATTGCATCGTCAGGTCAATCTGGGGGGTGAAGGACAGGTTGAGGTTGGGTATGACCGGTGGAGACATCCAGAGTATTGGCAGTTTTTCAATCGCTTGGGGCAGGTCGGTGATGACCTCGGAGGAGGTGCGTGGATCTGCCGCGATGGCATACGTGGCGGCGAAACTGCATATCCCTTTGATGTAGAGGGCGCGGATGCTGGCGCTGTAGGAGAAGGTTTGTACTGGTTCGAGAGTTGGGATATTGTTCAGGTTTAAATAGCCCAAGGGAACCCAATAACCGGCTAAGGAGTTGTCTTCCGTCAGACAGCCGCGCAGTCCGGAGAGTTGGGCGAGGGCAACCTTGGCTTCAGCCGTTGAGCTGTGAGTGCCGACATCGAAAAAGGTCTTAAAATCGCTGTCATCATGCCCAAGATATTGCACACCATATCCGGTAACACCCAGGTGGTTGGTAACAAGCAAAGCTGTGGCAAGCCCTTTTTGAGAAGCCAGAAGATATTCGATCGGCTGAAGCCAGGCAAATTGCACTTGCTGACGCTGCAATGCAAATTCGAGTTCGAGATAGGTGTTGTAATACCGCCCAACGACCGTCAGTTGGAGATGCCCGCCTAAGAGTGATGCCAGATCGCTGAACGCTGCCTGCTGCTCCGCTGAGGGAGAAGGATCAACCATTGCAATGACAATAGGATTCTCAACAGATCCGAGAGCAGCTGGAGTGGGCGTGAAGGTAGGCATGGCTGTCGGGTAACTGGCATCAGGGGTGGACGTGCTGAAGTCTTGTGAGAGGGTTGGGATTGGTCTGACCCCCACGCCACAGGCTGTGACTGCCAACAGTCCCAGCAGAACCAATACCAGAATAGATTTGCGCAGGTCAGGCATTTCTGAATTTTACCTTATTTCAATGATCGAGTTTGATGGTTAGAATATCTATGTATTTGGTGTGTAGTTATTCAGAGTGGGCAAATGAGGCACATTCCGTCTGGAACTTATCCATTGATAGCAGGTAGCAGGTAGGGTGGGTTGGCGTCACAAAGCATATGTAGGAGCACACTGGGTTATAGCCTACCCACCGCAATACTGCAGAATTAATTCATCAATGCTACGCAGACAGAAGGTTGGTGTTTTTGGTGGGTTGGCTATCTCGATGTTAAGATAGGTCGAGATCCTGTGACGCCAACCCACCCTACCAAGAAATAGTGTTTATATCAAAGAGTTGATCTGGTCGCTATAATTAGCACCATTTTTTGGGAGAACCATTTTTGCACACGATTGATTTCATATTCACAACAGGCTTGTGGTGTTGTTATAACGCTATGCTAGAATCAAGAAAAAGTCCGGAGGTAAAGATGGAAATTACCCTTGTGAAGATTGAAAAGCCCGAATCGATCAACTTTGTGCTCGGGCAGTCGCATTTTATCAAGACGGTTGAGGATGTACACGAGGCGTTGGTGAGCACAGTGCCTGGGATCAAGTTTGGGCTGGCTTTTTGCGAGGCTTCAGGCGCTTGCCTGGTACGCTGGACCGGCACAGATGAAGAGATGATCCAACTGGCGAAAGAAAATGCCCTGGCAATTGGCGCTGGTCACAGCTTCATCCTCTTTTTGGGAGAGGGGTTTTATCCGATCAACATTCTAAAAACCCTTCAGACTGTGCCGGAGATCTGTGGATTCTACTGCGCCACAGCCAACCCGACCGAGGTGATCGTCATGGAAACTGAACTCGGGCGCGGCATTATGGGCGTGGTGGATGGCTTCGCGCCGAAGGGGATTGAGGACGAAGATGGGATCGCCTGGCGAAAAGGCTTCCTGCGGATGATCGGGTATAAGTCGTAATCTAGGCCTGACGTAAGGGAAGCTTCAACTGCGTAATCATTCCCAAGACAGCTTTTCCCCGATGGCTGAGGCGATTCTTGGTATCTGGGTCGAGCTCAGCCATGGTCTGATTGCTGCCATCCACTAAGAAGATTGGATCGTAACCGAAACCATTCTCCCCGCGAAACTCGGGGATGATCTCACCCGTGCAGATCCCGTGACTGGTAAGGATCTCACTCTCCCTTGTGAGCAGCACTACTTCGCAATGAAACTCGGCTCGCCAAGGACGGGGGAAATCTTTTAGGCGATGTAAAAGATACAGGCAGCGATCGTGGCTGGTGGCGTTTGGGTCCGGCAGGAAGCGGTGCGAGTGGATTCCCGGTGCTCCTTCGAGCGCTTCAACTTCCAGCCCGGAATCATCCGCCAGGATCATGTTCTGCCCATCCAGCCAGTAAGCTTCAGCTTTTAGGCGGGCGTTTTCAAAGTATGTGCTGCCACTTTCCTCCACATCATTGACCAGACCGAGATCAGCAGGCGTCTGGAGAATGACCTCGTAAAGCTGGAAAATCGATCGGAATTCTTCGACTTTGTGGGGATTATTGGTGGCGAGCAGCAGTGTTTCGGTCATGGTTTGTGAGTAAGGTTTTTAGAGCAAATCAATTCTGGAATGATATAATAAAAGTAAGATTTGTGAATTGTAACTTACTATGGAAAAAAACCATCATCCCCTCCGTACTAACATTGGATACTTTTTCAACAAACCGATCGGTTTTTCCCGTGATTTCACGGTGGAAAATCCCGAGGTTTTCATCGAACCCGACCTGCAACTTTACAACTTAAGCGGTCGATATACTTTTTCGCGCACGCGCGAAGGACTGCTCTTGCAGGCCACTTTTAAAGCTGAGGTCGACAGCCAGTGTAATCGCTGCCTCGATCCTTTCCGCGCGAAGCTCTCCACCGAATTCGAAGAGCTTTACGTTTTCGAAAGCCGAACGCAAGAAGAGTTTGACGAAGAAGTCGTGCCTGAGGATGGCTACGTTGACCTTGGAAAGCCGATCAGGGATTATCTCCTGCTGGATCTGCCGATAAACCTGGTCTGTATGCCGGATTGCAAGGGGATTTGCGTGGAGTGCGGCGTCAATCTCAACCGGGAAACCTGCGAGCATACTGACAGCCGGATCATTTTCGATTAATCAAGACTGACGTTTGGTACCTTGCGATGGATGATAAAATTATCCATCGATTTTTTTGTGAGGAGTTTTGCCATGACTGAGAACATTTTGATCGCCATTGCCTGGCCTTATGCCAATTCGGATATCCACGTGGGGAATATCACTGGTTCGCATCTGCCGGGAGATATCATCGCCAGGTATCATCGCCTGCGGGGGCGCAATGTGTTGATGGTCAGCGGTTCCGATTCACATGGCACAGCTATTACCATCAAAGCAGACCAACTCGGAAAATCTCCGGAAGAGATCTACAAGCACTACCATCCGCGATTCATCGAACTCTTCAAGAAACTCGGCATCAGTTACGATCTTTTCACCTCCACCCACACGGAAAATCATTTCGACGTGGCACAAAAGGTGTTCTTAACCTTGCTTGAAAATGGTTATCTAAAGAAGGGCGTGACGAGGCAGTGGTTCAGCCCCACCCTCGGCCGGTTCCTGCCGGACCGCTACGTGGAAGGCACCTGCTACATCTGTGGCAATACCGACGCGCGCAGCGATCAATGCGAAAAATGCGGTAACGAGCTCGAAGCTGAAAAACTGATCGAACCGCGGTCAAAGGTGGACGGTTCCACGCCGGAACTCCGGGAAACCGAGCACTTCTTCCTGGATTTGTCTTCTTTGGAACCTCAAATTGAGAGCTTCCTGAAAGCGCGCGAAAGTTATTGGCGTCCGAACGTGCTCAGGCAATCCCTGGGGACGATCCAGTCTGTGGGGCTCAAACCAACTTCCATTACCCGCGACCTCGATTGGGGTATCCCGGTGCCGCTGGAGGACTGGAAGGGCAAGAGCCTTTACGTGTGGTTCGAAGCTGTGATGGGTTACCTTTCAGCAGCGATCGAATGGTCCAAATTGACTGGGAATCAGGATGCCTGGCGCGATTGGTGGATCAATCAAAGCGCGAAAGCGTTCTATTTCATCGGCAAGGATAACATCACCTTCCACGCGGTCACCTGGCCGGCAGAATTGCTGGGCATGGGAGATGGCTTTGACCGTCGCATGGGGACGGAGAATCCGCAGCCGCTGGTGCTGCCCTACAACGTGCCGGCAAATGAGTTTATGAACCTGGAAGGCAGAAAGATCAGCGGCAGCCACAACTGGGCTGTTTGGGGTCTGGACGCGCTCGAGCGGTATGACGCCGACGCGATCCGCTACTATCTGACAAGCGCCATGCCGGAACAGCGCGATACCGATTGGGACTGGGAGGAATTCTTCCAGCGCAACAACAACGAACTGGTAGCCACCTGGGGTAACCTGGTTAACCGGGTTTTGTCCTTTACATTCAAAAACTTCGAGGGAAAGATTCCCAACCCCGGGCAACTGCGTGAGACCGATGAAGGCTTGTTGCAGGTAATCAGGGCGGGTTTTGACAGCGTGGCAACCAAGCTGGAACAGGTTGAGCTCAAATCAGCCCTGGCAGAAGTGATGGCGCTGGCTGCTGAGGTGAACAAGTACCTGGATGTGCACGCGCCATGGTTCGAGATCAAGACTGATCGTGACCAAGCCGCGAAATCGCTCTATACTGCCATCCAGGCAATCGAATGGATCAAGTTCATGAGCGCGCCTTTCCTGCCCAATACCAGCGAAACCCTGCACCAGCTGCTGGCGCATGGCGAGCCGTTGTTTGGGAAACAGTTCTCACGCTTTGAGCAGGACGCGCTTGGCGAACACGAAATCCTGGGGCTGGACAATAGCGAGCTTGGTCAGGATGTTTGGAAGCCAACAGTTCTTGAAGCGGGCAGGAATTTCAACCAGCCTGTGCCGTTGATCAAGAAGCTGGACCACAGTATCGTTGAGGAAGAGCGCGCGCGGTTGGGCAAGCCGAGCGATTAGTCAACAAAAGAGTCGGATTTTAATCAATAGTTCTGCCTACGAAATACTTAAACGCGCTGTCATAACTGGCAGCGTGTTGCTTTTAATTTCCGATAAATATAGAGGCATGCGTAGGTCAGGTTCTTCTGCCTGCCCCTGAGCGAAGCGAATGGGGTTGAACCTGACATCACGAAAACTGGTAAAGAAAGCCCTCAAAAAAGGTAGTTTCCGTTGTCAGGTTGAACTGCGCAACCTGACCTACGCAATGATGAATTTTTGGTCAGGAACGAAGAGACCTCTGGTAAACATATCGTGCTCGGTCAGCCCACACGCACGAATTTCTGCCTACGAAGAGACGTTTTTATTAAATTCCGTAAAGTAAAAAGGCAAATCCGCGAGGACGTTTCGCATCAGCTGATCGAGGCGGGAACGCCAGAGATCAACGCCGTTATCGGTTTCAGAGCGTTCGGGTGAAACAAGGTCGGAAACTGCCCTTAGGGCAAGCCAGGGAGTTCGATTTCTCGCAGCCACCCAGGCGAAAGCACCCGTTTCCCAATCCGCGGCATCCGCCTGGTAAGTCTTTGTCAGAAGGTCAAAAGCGGTGTAGTCTATATCCTGGTCGGCAGAAGCAATGCGAGCCCGGCGCGTTCCTTCAGGCAGCGCATTGGTAATCCAGGAGGTATCGTTCGCTGTTCGGTACTTGCTCAAGGCCGCAACGGGGTCTCCCATTCGTTCGACGATGTCGTAGATCAGCGTTTCTGTGATCAGGAGTATATCGCCAACCTGGCTCATACCAAAAAATCCGCCACAGGTACCAATATTGATGATCAATTCGGGTTGGTAATTGTCAATAACGTACTGCGTTGAAGCTGCCGTTGCTACTTTTCCCCAGCCAGAATGGAAAAAGAGACAGGACTGACCTGCAAGGTCGATCTGGAAAAACTCACCCAACTGGCTCTGCTGAATCACCGTTGGTTGCAGTATGGCGACGACCGCATTCCACTCACCATTGGCGCTAACCAGGACAGGAACGATTTTAAGGGGCATGATCAGGCTGGGGGTAGTTTCTTGCCAACGGATGCCATGTAAGCCATGAAGCGTTCTTTGCCATCCAGTTCAAACACGGTAGTGGCCAGATTGTCGTCAAAAGCGGCAATGGCGCACACCCCGTATCCGATCGATTCGGCAGCCAGGTAAAGATTCTGACAGACATGCCCTGCGTCGATATAAATGTAGCGGTAGGCACGCATGCCGTAACGCCATGAGGTTCGATAGACCTCTGCAGCCCAATAGAAGGTAACAGCCGAGTTAGTGACCTGTTTTTGGTAGTAGGTGGCTGCATGGGCAGATTCGAGAACTTCCAAACCGGATTTCCATAGTTCAAGGGCATGCTGCTCGGGTAAGTAGTGATAGATGCCAGGCTCAAGTCCCTCGACCTGCTGGATGGCAAGGTAAGTTTCGAACGGGTGACGCGAACCAGCTGAGGGCACATTGCGGCGGGTGAGCTTCTGGATTTGAGAGCCTTCGCGCAGACCCTGCGTCATTTTTAGCAGATAGCCCAGTTCAGCCAGGTTGAGGATTGCTTCGGTATCATACCGGCGGTGGCTGCGGCGGTTGAGTGCCAGCTGCTGGAAGTCATTCTGAGGGGGAGTGAACAAAGTCGGGTCAGGCAGTTGGATTTGCGAAAGATCTGGATTGGGCTGAGAAAGGTATTGGGGAAATGGTTCGCCAAGTTCCTCTGGAGAAGGACCCATGTTCGCATCACTGCTTGCCTGCTGGAATGCATCGCCGGCAAGTTCATACTTTGCCATGCTGCCTCCTAAAAACGAAACATGGAAAGGATCATGGCGAGGACGATGATGATCGCCAGGACAGCCATCAAGATATTGTAAGTTCGACCGGTTTTATTCGTGTTTTTTGCCATTATTACTCCAATTGTGCTTTGATTGCCTGGGCCATTTCCATGGAAACGCCCTTGATTTGCGAGATTTCCTCCACTGACGCGGCAAGGATGCCATCGATCGATCCAAAGCGATTAATAAGCTCTTTTCTGCGCGCAGGACCGACCCCACCGATCGCATCCAAGCGTGATGCCAGACCGATTTTACCACGCTGGTTGCGATGGGCGGTAATCGCAAAACGATGCGCCTCATCGCGGATGCGTTGGATCAGGTAAAACCCCTGGGAATGATCATCCAACCTGACCGAGTCTGATTTTCCCGGCAGAAAGAGTTCTTCTTCCTGTTTAGCCAGACCCGCGATGGTGAATTGACCCTGGAGCCCGAATTCCTCGATGATCTCGATAGCCTGGCGCAGTTGCCCTTTGCCGCCGTCGACAATCAATAGATCGGGCAGCAAAGAAAAAGCGAGGTCGGGTTTGTAACCGGGTTTTTCTTTTTCCTGCTGTTCGGTGATGTAGCGCGCAAGGCGCCGCTTGAGCACCTCGCGCATCGAGGCAAAGTCGTCCGGCTGGTTGACAGTTTTGATATTGAAGCGCCGGTAGTTCTTTTTTGCCGGCACTCCCTGCTCGAAGACGACCATGCTGCCGACGCTGGCAGTGCCCTGGGTGTTGGAGATATCGTAGCATTCGATCCGGTTTGGGGCTTCGGGCATGCCCAAAACTGCCTGGATTTCGCTCAAGGCCTGATGCTGGCGGTCTTTGTCCGCTTTCCAGCGAATTTCGAGGGATTTGAGCGTCTCGCGGGCATTTTCAGCCGCCATCTGCACCAATTCCTTGCCCTGACCGCGCTTGGGAACTGTGAGCTGGACCTTCTCGCCGCCTCGGCGCGTGTTGAGCCACTCTTTGATGATGCGGGCTTCTTCGACTTCCTGGGGGAGCATGACTTTGTTCGGCACATAAGCTGCCTGGGAGTAGAACTGCTTGATGAATTCTTCCAGGATTTCGGAGTTTTCTTCGGCTTCGGTTCCTTCGAGGATGAAGTATTCCCGTCCGATCAGCTTGCCCGAACGAATGAAAAAGACCTGCACGCAGGCCTCGCCCTTCGAGCGCGCCATGGCGATCACGTCGGAATCTTTGCGTTCATCGGAGATGATCTTTTGGCGTTCCACTACCCGGTCGATCGCCTGGATCTGGTCCCGATAGACCGCGGCTCTTTCGTAGTCGAGTTTTTCCGAGGCCTCGTCCATAGATTCTTTGAGACGGCTCGTGATCGGGTCCGTACGCCCTTCAAGGAATTTGCACAGGTCATCGATCATCTGGCGGTACTCTTGCTGGTTGACCGCGCCAATGCAGGGGGCGGAACACATCTTGATGTCGTAATACAGGCAGGCGCGTTCGTCTTTGCCGGTGATCTCGCGGGCGCAGGTAAGGTAGGGGAAGATTTTTCGCAGAATGTCGAGCGTCTGATGCACCGCCCACACGGAAGTGTACGGTCCAAAGTAGCGCGAGCCGTCATTGGCCATATTGCGCGTGACCGTCAGCTTGGGGAAGGGGTCCGCCCAATGCACCTTGATGTAAGGATAGCGTTTGTCGTCTTTCAGCCGCACGTTGTAGAACGGTCGGTGCTGCTTGATCAGGTTCATCTCAAGGATCAGCGCTTCGAGTTCCGAAGCGACCACGATCCATTCGATGTCCCGGATTTTGCGGACCATCTGGCGGGTCTTGTAGGTGTGATCTGCAGATTGCTGAAAGTAAGAGCGGACGCGGCTTTTAAGGTTGATGGCTTTGCCAACATAAATAATGGTGCCATCGGCATCTTTCATCAGGTAACAACCGGGTTTATCCGGCAAGGTAGCCAGGATGCTTTTGATCTTCTCAGAATCTGTCATGGGCAAAATTTTAACCGATAAAGATTAGCAAAGAATAGGAGAATGTGTAGTGGGTTGGTATAATCCTGAAAAGAGGAAACATGCCAATAAAAATCCTGCCTGATACGATCGCTTCACAAATTGCCGCTGGCGAGGTGGTGGATAGACCTGCCTCGGTGGTCAAAGAGCTGCTGGAGAACGCGATTGACGCTGGCGCGCAGCAAATCGAGATTGAGATACTCCAGGCTGGCAGGCGCCTGATCCAGGTGACCGACGATGGATCTGGCATCCCAGCGGATGAGGTGGAGCTGGCAGTCTGCCGGCATGCCACCAGCAAGTTGAGCAGTGCTGAGGACTTGTTTAACATTCGCACGCTCGGTTTTAGGGGCGAAGCGCTTGCTTCGATCGGGTCTGTTTCCCACCTGACCATGATCACCAACACGCACGAAAAACCCATTGGTGCCAAATTGACGGTGGAAGGGGGCGAGTCGGCTGGAACTTCCACGATTGCCGCGGCTGCAGGCACGCGCGTGAGCGTGGAGGATTTGTTTTTCAATTTGCCGGCAAGGCTCAAATTCCTGAAATCAGACACAACAGAAAATCGTCACATCACCGGCTTGGTCACGCGCTACGCGCTGGCATATCCGCACATTCGCTGGTCCGTGACCCAGGATGAAAAACCCATCTTTCAGACTACCGGAAGCGGTGAGCGCTTTGAGATCCTGCAAGCGCTTTTCGGTCCGACTGAAGCTGGAAAACTGATGCCGGTTTCCTTCGAGGAGCGCCATCTCAAGGTGGAAGGCTTTATCAGTAGTTTGTCACTGACCCGCTCCAATCGCAAAGACATCACCGTGTTTGTGAACGGACGCTGGGTGCAGGACCCGATGCTGACTTCGGCGGTGATCCGGGCTTACAACACCATGCTGATGGTGGGGCGCTACCCGGTCGCGGTGCTGTTCATCAATATCTCACCGGAACTGGTGGACGTGAATGTCCATCCCGCCAAGGCAGAAGTGCGCTTCAGGGATCAGGATGCTGTTTTCAGCGGTGTGCAGCGGGCGATTCGGCGGGGTTTGCTGGCCTTTACCCCCATCCCCGATTTGAACGCAACCCGCTTGTGGGGTAGGAGTCTGCCTGAAACGGAGGGAGAAAGGTCTTGGCAGCAAGGCAATTTGAACGTTGCAGGTGGGCAGAGTGAAGGGCCTGGTGGGGGAGAGTTTGGGACTGGATCTGGATTTGAAACCACGAAACCGCAGCCATCCTTGCCGGGCAGCCACTTACCTTTGCTGCGCCTGGTGGGGCAGGTGGCATCCACCTACCTGATCGCTGAGGGTCCGGACGGACTATACCTGATCGACCAACACGCCGCGCATGAACGCGTGCTGTTCGACCAGCTGATGGCGCAATTCAACGCGAAGAGCATCCCCTCGCAGGCACTGCTGGACCCGGTCACAATCGAACTTACCCCCGAGAAGTCCGGAATTTTGGAGCAGCAGCTTGAAGTTTTAACAACTTTGGGCTTTGAAATTGAAAATTTTGGACCTAACACCTTCGTGATCCGCTCAGTCCCAATCGTTGTGGAGAGAACTGATCCGCGGCTCGCGATTGAGGCTGTGGTCAATGCCTTTGAGGAAGATGAAACCCCATTGATGGCGGAGGTGGAAGCACGGTTGGCGGCGCGTGTTTGCAAGCGCATGGCAGTCAAAGCCGGGCAGATTTTGTCCGAGGCGGAGCAGCGCAATCTGCTGTTGAACCTCGAATCCAGCCAGTCGCCACGCACCTGCCCCCACGGCAGACCGACCATGATCCACCTGAGCGTTAATTTGCTTGAGCGGCAATTCGGCCGTCAGGGAGCGCTTTGATGCAAACGACCATGAAGGGTCTCTGGCTCGAAGACAGGAAAATGACTTTCCGCGAAGATCTGCCGCTGCCAAAATTGGAAGCCGATGAGGTCCTGATCAAGGTACTGCTCGCCGGCGTGTGCTCCACCGACCTTGAGATGCTGAATGGGTATTACGATTTCACAGGCGTGCCAGGGCATGAATTTGTGGGTCTGGTCGTGGATGATAACGGGCACCCTGAGCTGCAGGGAAAACGCGTCATCGGAGATATTAACATCAGCTGCGGGGAATGTGAGCGCTGTCTCCGCCAGGAAGCGAGCCAATGCATGCATCGCAGGACCCTGGGCATATTTGATTATGATGGCGTTTTTGCGGAATACTGCAAACTGCCGGCCAAGAACCTGACCTTTGTTCCTGATTCGGTCTCGGATGTTCTGGTGGTGTTTACTGAGCCGACGGCAGCCGCGCTGAGAATTTTGGACCAAATCCAGGTGAAACCCAGCGACCGGGTGATCGTGGTTGGAGCCGGAAGGTTGGGTTTGCTGATCGCGCAAGCACTGAAAAATACTGGCTGCGATTTGAAAGTGGTGGTTCGCCGCCCGGAGCCAGCCGCTATATTGGCAGGGTGGGGGATCAGAGCAATGTATCCTGAGGACATCAAGGGTGAGCTGGCGGACATCGTTGTGGAAGTGACTGGCTCGCCGGAGGGCTTTGCGCTTTCAAGGTCGCTGACACGGGCGAGAGGTACCCTGGTGCTCAAGTCGACCTTTGCCGGGGATGTTAGCCTGAATCTCTCGAAATTGGTTGTCGACGAGATTACTTTGGTTGGCTCGCGCTGCGGCAATTACCCGGCAGGCTTGCGCGCGCTTGCTTCGGGCTTGATCCAGGTGGGGGACATGGTCGATTCGATCTATTCCCTCGACCAGGGGCTTGAGGCAATCGCCCGCGCCGCCCAACCGGGGGTGTTGAAAGTGCTGATCAGACCTTAGTTTTTTCTTGTTCTCGCCGGTCTCCAGATACCCTCCACTCCATTGCGGGCACAGGCCGTGCGAGGTGGTTGACCGCAAGGTCTCACAAGGTAGTGGTAATCCCTTGGGTAACCACCCTCTTGAGGGCTGTTGATACCCTATGAATCTACGCTCGATTGTGGGTTTTATTCACAGCTCAGCCAATCTGAACTCGATAGTAACCTAATTATGTCAATGAACTTTCAACGGCCTATCTCATTCCACCAGTAGAGGCGACGCATGCGTCGCCTCTACTTAGCTAGTTTTGCCTACCTGAACGAGAACGGCACGCTGTGCCCCTACCAGAATTAAGAGTCCATATCGAAATCACTTCGTTTTCATTTGCTATGGAGTATTGACATCGCGGATGGACACGAGGCCCATCCCTACATTGGGGTCTCTCGTTCTCGCCGGTTTCCATATACCCTCTGTTCTCGCCGGTCTCCAGATACCCTCCACTCCGTTGCGGGCACAAGCCGCGCGAGGCTTTTGACCGAAAGGTCTCCTGTGGCATGGCTACCCCGGGCAGGCACGGCATGCCGAGCCCTACCTAGACCTCCTCCCTTTGCGTACCTCACTTCAAATGAAAAGGCTTTGATTAGTCACAAAGGAAGATTTGGCTTAATCCCATCCGTGGGAAATGTGCATTGTGATCTCAGGAATGTTGTTAGTTTTGGTAGGAAATAATGGTTTTGTCATTTATAATTAACAAATATCTTTAAAAATAATGATCATTTGGGAGGAATGTTTTCATGGATAAAAAACCTTTATGGAAAGCAAAGTTAATTTATAAGATAGACACCGTATTTTCTAAAGGCATTCGTGCAATGATATTTTTTTTAGGAATTGCATCGATCTCCATAATTATTCTTGCTTCCATAATTGCTGTCTTGTTCCATATTGCTCCGCAAAATTCAGATTCACTTTCTTTCTTCGAAGCGTTTTGGGCAAGCCTGATGAGGACATTAGACCCTGGAACCATGGGTGGCGATGACGGGTGGACTTTTAGAATCTTAATGTTATTTGTAACCCTAGGTGGAATCTTCATCATTAGCGCATTGATAGGAGTAATAAGCAATGGATTAAATAACAGATTGGAAAGTTTAAAGAGAGGACGCTCATTTGTTGTTGAGGAAAATCATACTGTAATTCTAGGATGGAATGAGAAGGTTTTCACTATTGTAAAAGAATTATGTATTGCTAACCAGAATAGGCAAGATGCGTGTATTGTTATTATGGGGGAAATGGATACGGTAAGTATGGTAGAGACTATTAATGAAAAGCTCCCCTTAAATTGTTCCACTAGAATAGTTTGTAGAAACGGCTCACCCATCGACCAAATCTCATTGAATTTACTGAATTTGAATAGTGCTAAATCAATTATTGTGATATCGCCTTTGAGTGACGACCCAGACGCTGAGGTGATAAAGACCTGCCTGGCAATTATTCGTAACCCAAATCGACAAGACAAAGATTTCCACATTGTAGCTGAGTTACGCGAGGCGAAGAACTTATCTGTAGCCAAAATTGTCGGTGGAAGTGAGGTTGAATGGGTTTTGTCAGAAAACATAATCGCAAAGATGATTGCTCAAACTTGTTTTCAACCAGGCCTATCAACAATTTTCACAGACTTCATGGACTATAGCGGTGATGAAGTGTACTTTTATGCTCATCCTGATTTGGTTGGGAAAACGTTTGGGGAAATTCTTGTTCTATTTGAAAAGAATGCTGTACTTGGAATATTGAAAAACAATAAATCCCCAATTCTAAATCCACCAATGGAAACCATAATCGAGGATAGTGACCAAATCTTCCTACTTGCTGAAGATGATAATAAGGTATCCCTGAGTGACTTTAAAGAAGACCTTATCAGTTTTGAAAGCATTCGGAACGCCAATAGTGTCTATGATAAACCTGAGAAAATACTAATCTTAGGTTGGAATTCGCGGGCAAATCATTTATTGTTTGAGATGGACCATTACATTCCTAAAAAATCGCAAATTCAAATACTTGCAACCGATTCTCTTGTTGGAAATTCTGACGGCATTGAAGAACTCAAGCTGGAAAATGCTGATGTGAAAATTCTAAACGGTATCACTACAGATAGAAAGCAATTAAATAGTTTAGATCCCTCTAATTTTGACCATGTAATATTGCTAAGTTTTAGCGACCGCTTATCCCAACAAGCCGCTGATTCCAAGACGCTAATAACATTGCTACATTTAAGGGATATTGCCAGTAAAGTTGAAGGCTGTCATTACTCAATATTAACAGAAATGTTGGATGTTAGAAATTTAGAACTTGCAGAAGTGACTAAAGCCGACGATTTTATTGTAAGTGATAGATTTATTAGTCTATTGATTAGTCAATTATCAGAGAGAAAAGCTCTTGCTGGTGTTTTTGATGATATTTTCAATTCAGAAGGGTCAGAAATTTATTTGAAATCAGCTCGTAATTACGTTGAACTAAATAAAGAAGTAAACTTTTACACGATTGTAGAATCAGCAAGAAGAAGAAATGAAGTGGCTATTGGTTTTAGAATAGGAAAAGACTCGACAAACCAAAATGCAAATTATGGAATTGTTCTTAACCCCCAGAAATTGGAGATGAAATCATTTTCAAATGATGATGAGATAATTGTTCTTTCTGAAACATTCAAAGGTTGAAGGATAAGGACTTGAGCGTGAATCTACATTTAAGTCCGCAGGTAAGGGTAATCCTTGCGCTTACCCGGGCAGGCACGGGGGCTTGCCACTACAAGAACAGGCGTGTCATTTTGAGTTTAGCTGAAATAAATATTCCATAATTTGTGAGGAAAGCATGCTATAATAGGCATCCGCGGGGCGTGGCTCAGCCCGGATAGAGCGCACGGTTCGGGACCGTGAGGTCGGCAGTTCAAATCTGCTCGCCCCGACAAAAACTTCTGGATCAGCTTATGATCCAGAAGTTTTCTTAATGGTAAATCCATACAAATTCTATCTGTTGATCATTGGCAGAGCATTGAAGAAAATTGGAGGGGGGGTATATTCCAGATTTACACCACACAACTCCTGTTGCATCTTTCCATCCCAGACCAGGAAATAAGAATAATTGTTATTATCTACTAATGCATTTATCACAGTATAGGTAGACTCTGTATGGGCACCAGTTTCGGGGTGAGTACCAGCTACATGGAGAAGCATTTCGTAAGAACCCCAATAACCGTAACGCATCAGATAAATCTCCGAATCAGGAGGGTCTACTATCTCATTGTTATAATTAAACCACATCCCAACAATGGTGGACCCATGTGGCACATTAACCGATTCGCGCCAGACATCATAATCCGCACCAGTATCCACACACCCTGCAGCACCGTAAAAATAGGTGATGGTGCTTGCACCTGGAACAAAAGAATAGCCACTGGTTGACCAATACGTGTTCGCTGCATTGATACTGTTTTTACCGCCATCCACCGTAGCAAGTCTGCGGTCACTGATGGCATGGTCAAAATTATGGTCTTTAGGGATTTCATCATTCTCCATGATTCCAGGAGGAGCAGGCGTCTGAGCTCTGGTTTGGCTCGCGCTGGAAGCTAGGAGAAACGTAATCAACAAGACCAAAACAAAGAACTTACCAAAATTGGGTTTCATTTTTCTCCTTTATGAAGTTGTAAGGGTTGGAAGCGTAAGGAGGTAGTCTGAATCCGCTCCTTTGTCACAACATCGAACGGTAACTCCAGAATTACCAAAATTCCTATTTAGGACTATTATCAGTATAGTTGATAGAGAAAATTATTCAAGAATATGAAGCGAAATTCAGCATAATGGACAAATGATACTTTTCCAAACTCCGCACTTCATCGATTTGTGGAGATTGGGCAAACAAATATCTTTGTTACAATTCACGCATCAAAAAGCGAGGTGAAGCAATGCCGTCAGATACTCAGGTAATCTATTCAATGATGCGGGTGGGGAAGATCTATCCCCCGAACAAGCAGGTACTGCGGGATATCTCGCTGGGGTTTTACTACGGCGCAAAGATCGGCGTTTTGGGCTTGAATGGCTCGGGTAAATCGAGTCTGCTGCGCATTATGGCTGGAATCGACCAGGATTACGTCGGCGAAATTGCCATGTCCAAAGGCTACTCTGTGGGCTTGCTTGAACAGGAACCACAGCTTGACGATTCCAAAACGGTTATCGAGATTATCCAGGAAGGTGTTCAGCCGATCATGGACCTGTTAGCTGAGTTTGACAAGGTGAATGAAGGGTTTTCGGATCCTGACGCGGATTTTGACAAGTTGATTGAGAAACAAGCCCGCTTGCAGGAAGAACTCGACCGGGTGGATGCCTGGAACCTGGACAGCAACCTGAAGCTGGCGACGGGCGCGCTCAATTGCCCTCCAGCTGAGGCTAAGATCGCAGTTTTATCAGGAGGGGAGCGGCGGCGCGTGGCGCTGACACGCCTGCTCCTTACCGAACCGGACATCCTGCTACTGGATGAGCCGACCAACCACCTGGACGCGGAATCGGTCGCCTGGCTCGAGCATCACCTGCAAAACTACAAAGGCACCGTTATCGCAGTAACACATGACCGTTATTTTTTGGATAACGTTGCCGGCTGGATCCTGGAGTTGGACCGCGGCTATGGCATCCCCTGGAAGGGGAACTACTCCTCCTGGCTGGAACAGAAGCAGGAACGCTTGCGCGTAGAAGAAAAGACCGAGAGCAAACGCCAGCGAACCTTGCAGCATGAGTTGGACTGGATCCACATGTCGCCTAAAGCCCGCCAATCGAAGGGGCAGGCACGCGTGACAGCCTACGAGAAGCTGCTTTCACAGGAACACGAAAAAGTACGCAAGGATTTGGAGATCTACATCCCGTCTGGTCCACGCCTGGGGGATATCGTGATCGAACTCAGCGGGGTCTCGAAAGGCTTTGGCGAGCGCACGTTGATTGAGAACCTGAACCTTTCCATTCCACCTGGCTCGATCGTGGGCGTTATTGGTCCTAACGGTGCTGGCAAGTCGACCCTGATCAAGATGATAGCGGGACTGGTGGGACCGGATGAAGGCAGTGTCAGGCTGGGAGAGACGGTCAAGTTGGGCTATGCTGACCAGTCGCGCACGCTCGACCCGGAGGCAACGGTTTTTGAGACGATCACCGGCGGCGCGGACAACCTGCAGCTGGGGGATATGACAGTGAACAGCAGGGCTTACTGCGCCTCGTTCAACTTTACGGGCTCGGATCAGCAGAAAACCGTTGATACCCTGTCTGGCGGGGAACGGAACCGTGTTTTCCTGGCAAAGACCCTGACGGTTGGGGCGAATGTGCTCCTGCTGGATGAGCCGACCAACGATTTGGATGTCAATACTTTGCGTTCACTTGAACAGGCATTGGAGGAATTTGCCGGCTGTGCTGTGGTGGTGAGCCATGACCGCTGGTTTTTGGATCGGATCGCCACGCACATCCTGCCGCTCGGGCATGACGAAAAGCCGCGCCTGTACCTGGGGAACTGGTCAGATTACGAAGAGGGTCAGCTCAGCAGGGGAAAGAATGTGGGCGTAAGCCGCAAAGATTCGCGCCGGGAATTGAAACGCGATTAGGTTTTCAGACCGCTTCGCGCTGTAGCCTGATTCCATCGACAAAGAGGAAGCTAGAGGGCAGAGGTGTAAGATCCTTCGTTCCTCAGGATGACAGAGATCAAAGTGTCATTCTGAGCGTCAGCGAAGAATCTGGATGAAAACGGGTAAGATCCTTCGTTCCTCAGGATGACAAAATACTTAGTCTTGTTGTAGTCATTCTGAGCGCCAGCGAAGAATCTGGATGAAAACGGGTAAGATCCTTCGTTCCTCAGGATGACAAAATACTTAGTCTTGTTGTTGTCATTCTGAGCGTCAGCGAAGAATCTTAATGATTGAGGTTAAGATCCTTCGTTCCTCAGGATGACAAAATACTTCGTCTTGTTGTTGTCATTCTGAGCGCCAGCGAAGAATCTGGATGAAACCGGGTAAGATCCTTCGTTCCTCAGGATGACAGAGATCAATGTGTCATTCTGAGCGCCAGCGAAGAATCTGGATGAAAACGGGTAAGATCCTTCGTTCCCCAGGATGACAGAGATCAACGTGTCATTCTGAGCGCCAGCGAAGAATCTGGATGAAAACGGGTAAGATCCTTCGTTCCTCAGGATGACAAAATACTTCGTCTTGTTGTTGTCATTCTGAGCGCCAGCGAAGAATCTGGATGAAAACGGGTAAGATCCTTCGTTCCTCAGGATGACAGAGATCAATGTGTCATTCTGAGCGCCAGCGAAGAATCTGGATGAAAACGGGTAAGATCCTTCGTTCCTCACGATTGCATTACAAAAAGAAACAGGCTGAGCATGCTCAGCCTGTTTACATATTGTACCGTTACGATTTACTCGAGAACGCGAACGTCCTGAGCTTGGGGGCCTTTGGCTCCGTCTACAACACTAAACTCGACAGCCTGGTCTTCTTTCAGACTTTTGAAACCGTCGCCGATGATGGCGCTATAGTGGACGAAGACGTCCTTCTCACCACTCTTGCGGGCAATGAACCCATAACCTTTTTCGCCATTGAACCACTTAACGGTTCCGACTTCTCTTGTTGACATGCTCGTATTCTCCTCTGAAATAACTCTTAAAATTTTGTTGTTCTGGGGGTTTACTATCGAGAAAGTGTTGACTTTTCCTACTGCAAACTACCACATACACGCAATATATTACACCTAATTCCAGCACTTGTCAATATTTACTGGATGAATTTTTGTGCGGGAGAATTCGGTAAGCTCCTGCCGCCGGTGTGATTTCGCCCGAGTTATCTAACTGGTTTTGTCTTCCTTGCCGCCTTCAAGCAGCTCAACCAAGCCAAGCAGCACCAGGAAATATGCAAGTCCCTCATCCAGGTTTCCGATAATGGGGAGGTTATCCGGGATGAACTCGAAGATACCGAAGGTAGGATTGAGCACATACACCAGACCAACCAGTGCCAGCCCAAAGACGAGCCAGCGCGGCCAGCCTTTGCTTGATAGCGGTTCAACCATACCACGCGTAAATGCAGAGCGCAGATCTTCCGCGTTGCGGGGCGCATCGCCAATATCAACTATTTTGGGATCTTTCATGGTGTTTCCTCTTTAACAAAAAATTGTGGTAGAAAATGGGCTGAATTGAACAGGATTTGTTCGAGAACGTCTTCGGCCTGGTCGAGATCAGTGATGTTGGGGTCAAGAAGGAGGCTCTGCAATGCCAGGGTGCGATCGCCCTTTACGACAGCATCAATACAAAGCTGGCTGGTGACCACTTCGCGCTGCAGCAGCGCCGTTATTCCTTGCGGCAGAGCGCCGATTGACTGGCCATGAATGCCACTGCGGTTAATAATTGCCGGAACCTCCACGATCGCATCGCCAGGCAATCCCTCGAGCAACCCATTGTTGGGGATGTTGACTGCTTCCCACAAGAAGTTGGCATCGCTCAGGATGGCTTCGATGATCTCAATCGCGCCTTCTGAGTGGGTGTTGGCGTAATCGTCCGAAGGAGCACCCGCGAGGATATCCTGCTTGAGTTGCTGCCACATCACATCCCGATGATCGGTAAAGTATTTCCAATCGTAAAGCGAGAGATCAAATTTCTGCCATGGCTTTTGAGCTGGATCAGACATCCAGGGCAGGTACTCGCAGAGATGTTCATCGCCTGGGATCGGGAAGAGACCAAAGGCGTCAAAGATGCGCCGGGTGAGCGGCTCAAAGTTTTCCGGGAGCTCTTTCCACGCCTTACGAAAGCGCGGGTAGAGGTCCTCACCGGTTGTGCGGTCGTGAATTTCGAGCAGCCAGGTGAAGTGATTGAGCCCGGCGGCTTTGATGGCAAAGCGCTCAAGCCCCTGGACAGCCATGTGTGCCAGCGGCTTGTCATTGGCAGGGTCAGCATGGCTGCTGAGGAAGTCATCGGCTCCTGAAAGCTGGTATTGCGGGGCAAGGGCTTTGGCAACCATCGCGTAGCCCACTGCCAACTGGTGGCAGAGCCCAACCACATTTATTTTGGAATATTTGTGGATCAGGTAGCAGATGCGGTGCATGGGGTTGGTGAAATTGATAAACCATGCATCGGGGCACTGCTCTTCCATGTCGTGGACGATCTCCAAAATGGTGTTCACGTTGCGCGCGGCATGAGCAAAGCCGCCAGGTCCGCCGTTTTCGGCGTAAGGTTGGCGAACGCCCAGCGGCAGTGTACGCTCGTAATCTTCCTGCCAAAGCTGCTCACGGGGCTGCACTTCGATCGCTGAGATCACAAAATCCGCATCTTTAAGGGCGGTTTTGTGGGATATATGGCTGGTGATCGTTTTTTGGCAGTTCCAGGCGGAATTTAGCCAATTTGCGAAATCGGTCATGATGGCAAGGGATCCCGGATTGGTGTCCACCAGGGCGATCTCAGCGTTTTTTAGCACGTCACTGCGCAGGAGGGTGATGAGGGTGCTTTGCCCAAAGGAATAACTGCCGGCGCCCAGGCAAACAATGCGGGTCATGCCTGCACCTCCAAGCCTAATTGGCGCAAGATGCTCGCCGCTGCTTTGCGGCCGGCACCCATAGCCTTGATGACCGTGGCACCGCCAGTGACGATGTCTCCTCCAGCATAAACGCCAGGGATTGATGTCTGAGAGGTCTCAGGATCAACCACGATGTGCCCCCACTTATCTACATCCAACCCGGGGGTTGATTTGTGTATGATGGGGTTGGATCCATTCCCGATCGCCACGATGGCAACGCCGAGATCGATCTCATATTCCGATCCCACCAGTGGGACAGGGCGACGACGACCGGAGGCGTCAGGTTCGCCGAGCTCCATTTTTTGCAGGCGGACGCTGGTGAGACGACCTTCCTGGTCGCCATGGAACGCCAGTGGGGCGCTCAGGTAGGCAAAATTGACGCCTTCAGCAACCGCGTGTTCAATCTCTTCTTTTCGTCCAGGCATTTCGGCTTGGGTACGGCGATAGATGATGTAAACTTTTTCAGCTCCAAGGCGCAGAGCAACGCGGGCAGAATCCAGGGCGGTATTGCCACCACCGAAGACACCCACCGTTTTGTTGAGTATGTTGAGGATGGGCGTGTCGACGTACGGATATTCGTAGGCCTTCATGAGGTTGACACGGGTCAGAAATTCATTGGCAGAATAGACGCCAACCAGAGATTCCCCTTCAATCCCAAGGAAATTGGGCAAACCTGCGCCGGTGCCAATAAAAATGGCGTCGAATTTCTCAACGTGAAGCAACTCATCAATCGTGAAAGTCGCCCCGATAAGGGTGTTTGGCACGAATTTCACGCCAGCTTGGGAAAGCGAATCGACTTCCTGTGCGACGATGGATTTGGGAAGACGGAATTCAGGAATGCCATAGCGCAGCACGCCGCCGAAGTCATGAAAGGCTTCAAACACGGTCACCTGCACGCCTGCATGCGCAAGGTCCCCAGCGCAGCTCAGGCTGGCTGGTCCGGAACCTATCATGGCGGCTTTGAAAGGAGTTTGGTTTGGAGATTCCTGAACTTCGGGCTCAGCAGAGGCAAGCGCGTCCGAAACATAACGTTCGAGCGCACCGATGTTGATCGGTTTGCCTTTGCGCAGGAGGATGCACGCGCCTTCACATTGATCCTCTTGCGGGCAGACACGCCCACAGACGCGTGGCAGGGCATTGTCGGTTTTGATCAGCCGACCTGCGCCAACCGGATCACCAGCCTTAATAAGCTGGATGAATTGTGGGATCTTGACAGAAACTGGGCAGCCATCAACGCAAAGGGGTTTGCGGCACTGCAGGCATCTTTCCGCTTCAATGAGAGCTTGCTCTGGGGTGAAACCCAGCGCAACTTCCTGGAAATTGCGCACGCGTTCATGGGCAGGCAGCTCAGGCACGATCTGGCGGTCCTTGGCAGATTGAGGCGTTTGCTCTTCAAGCAAGGCAATTTCAATGTCAGCGACCTGGGTGTCGAGCCGGCAGTCTTCAGGGTGGTTATATGTGCGATTGCGGTGAATGACCGTTTCGAAATCCACCAGGTGTCCGTCAAACTCGGGACCATCGACACAGGTGAACTTGACCTTGTCGCCCACCTGCACCCGGCAACCGCCGCACATGCCGGTGCCGTCGACCATGATGGTATTGAGGCTGACCGTGGTCGGAATTCCATACGGTTTGGTAAGGTCCGCCACAGCACGCATCATGAAAAGTGGTCCGATGGCGAGAACGTAGTCAAAACTCTCGCCAGCTTCAATAAGCGTACGCAGTTGATCGGTAACAAATCCATGCAAACCGTAAGAACCATCATCGGTGGTGATGAGCAAACGGTCACTGACCTTCTCAATCTCAGATTTGAGAATGATAAGGTCCTTGTTGCGGGCACCAACAATCGACGTAACGTGGTTGCCAGCCAGTTTGAGCGCTTTAGCGACCGGGTAGGCAACCGCCGCGCCGACGCCGCCGCCGATTACAGCAACCCTGCCGAAATTTTCAATTTCGGAGGGATTGCCTAGGGGTCCCAGAACATCATGAATGACCTCACCAGGCTGGAGAGCGTCGAGCATCATAGTGCTCTTTCCGACCGTCTGGACGATCAGGGATATGGTGCCTGCTTCGGAATCATGATCAACAATCGTTAGTGGCACTCGTTCACCGCCATCGCCAAGGCGCAGGATCACAAATTGACCAGCTTTGGCTTTGTGAGCTATGGGAGGGGTGTAAACGATGTACTGGTTGATCTTTTCAGCGAGAATTTTCTTTTCAAGAATCGTATTTAATGCATGCATTATGGTCGCCTGTGGGGGATGTAGTTTTGACTTTGCATCTGGTTACAGTTAATCGATCACTTTCAGACACCAGTAAAGAGCTTCTTTTTTGTCAGGGTTGAATTTCAGAACTAGGCAGTACCGACCTGGAACAAGTTCTTCGGTTGGCTCAAGCACCTGCATGTTTTTCTCCGCGGCTGTCGCAGTGTAGGGTACTGGCTCACCACTCTCATTGACAAACTGTAACCGGTCGAGGGTTACCATAAGGTCATTGATGACCACAGAGGGCTTATTGTTCTTTAATTGTGGAATGCCTTCTTCCGTTTCCGGGATATTGTAGAAAAGTCCCATCTCTGCGTACAGGCCTTCATTGAGGGCAAAGACGCCATTGGAGGGAGGTTGCGTTGAGAGGATTGGCGTTGGGCGGGTTAGGAAGGGAATCTCCACGTTCAGCAGGGTGGTGCCAATCAGAATGCCGATGATGATGAAAACCGTCAGGGTGAGACCGTATAACATGATGTCCAGCCATGCGCTGCGTCTGACTGGCGCGGGGGCATTTTGGGGGGCGGAAACAGGTTGGGGACTGACTCCGACATGTGGGATTTGAGGTGCAGGTCGGTCCGCGTAGGCGGAAGCGGCAACGTTTGCGGCTGCCTGGGATGGGGTCTTGAATACGCCGATGGGCTTGGTGTAATCTGAAAGCTTCTCACCAGGCTTGGGCGGGATGTATTTTTTGCGTTCAATGAATGCCAGCCCACGCTGGGCAGGGCGGTTGGCGGGGTCAATTTCAAGCGCTTTTTTAAGGAAAATGACCTGTTTTTCTTCATCTTCAATGATGGCAGAGAGCCAGACCCAAACATTGGCGTTCTCGGGCTCCTCAACGATCGCATCCTTAAGATGCACCAGGGCTTGCTCCATCATGCCTGATTTTGCAGCGTCGATACCTTGTTGAAGTGATGAAGTCATGTCGGGTTCTCCTGTTAGACTTTTGGATTGCACATTCTATACCAGATAAAGTTTACCACAGGGAGTTGGCACATGGCAGATTATAATTGCCTCTCAGAAATGGAGAATGACATGCTGATTGGATTAATGAGCGATACACACAACAACCGACCCGGTGTGCGTTACGCACTCGATATCTTCGATGCACTTGGGGTGGAAGTAATCCTGCATGCCGGCGATTTGATCTCGGCGGAGATATTGGAAGAGTTTTCTGACTTCTCATTATTCCTGTCGTTTGGGAATGGTGATGATCCTTTGTTGATCGCTTCGAGAGCTGGCCGAATTTCGGATCGTTTTGTGTGCGATGAAATGCTCGATCTGAGCCTGGCTGGAAAGCGTATATTCATGATCCATGGCGACCACAAAACAGAATTGGATAAACGCATTGATAGCGGGGATTACGATTTTGTGTTGCATGGGCATACCCATCGCTATTGGGATGAGCGGATT